>Ga0209542_10004068_pt1 | contig 30492 bp, 32 predicted proteins | sample RifCSPhighO2_01_FD_184028 | JGI IMG/M metagenome (GOLD analysis project Ga0209542, IMG submission 184028) | Soil microbial communities from Rifle, Colorado - Rifle CSP2_plank highO2_0.1 (SPAdes) (version 2) | ecosystem: Environmental > Terrestrial > Deep subsurface > Rock core/Sediment ... | reverse complement strand
CTCGTCGTTCATATCCATAGTCATATATCGACATGATACGACGAGCCGTTCACTTAAGGGAGCTTTCGGCTCCTTTCTGTGTTGGAATGACCCTTGATTTGGGTGTCATTGTGCGTTGGACAAGACTTGGGATTGCGTAATTTATTATTTCATGTTAACATTTCTACAAATGGCTCCCAGCTATAATTTTGCTGGTATGGAATGGCAGTTCGCTTCGCCATTAAAGGATGTCCCTATTCGGGACGCGCAGACTGCGGGTATTTTTCCGAACTTAAATTTAATTGATGAGTTATTGTGATTGAGATGGCAAAATTAGAGCTGGATGCTCAATTTTGTAGTCAATCGTTATCACTCTTGAACAAAATTGGCAGTACCAAGACATCACATGGCGAAAGGCAAACAGCTTCGACGTCGAAGCCATCTTGCCCTAAAGCCCCTAAAGCTTAACGAATGCCCTCAATGCAAAAAGGCAGTTTTGCCGCACATAGTTTGTAAGAACTGCGGATATTACAGAGGAAAAGAAATTATCAATGTATTGGCAAAAGAATTGAAAAAGCAAGATAAGATAAAGAAGAGGCAGAAATAGTTCATCGAGTTATAAGGTTATAAAGTTTATAAAGTCTGACTCACAAACTTTACGAACTTTATGAACTTTACAAACTTTTAACTTAATTGGCTTCACGTCACCTTTCAAGATCTGTGGCAATGCAGTCTCTCTATGAGTGGGATTTTAGAGGTAAAAAAACGGGAGAACTATCGATTATTTTAGATAGAAACATTAAAGAATTTGCTTCGGGAATGGAAGATACTACCTTCATCCATCAAATTGTCGATGGAGTTATTAAGCATAATAAAGAACTAGATAAGATAATTGAGAAGGCTGCTCCCCAGTGGCCTCTTGAACAGATAGCCGTTGTTGATAGAAATGTGCTTCGGGTCGGTCTTTTTGAGCTTTTATTCGGGAAACGAGAAGAGGTTCCTCCCAAAGTAGCGATAAATGAAGCAATTGAGCTTGCTAAGTCTTTTGGCGGAGAGTCTTCAGGTAAGTTTGTTAACGGTGTCTTGGGCACGGTATATAGAGAAATAGGCGAGCCCGGAAAAGATGACGCTCCTCCGGCAAAAGAAAAGGAGGAAAAGGAGGAATCCAAAGAAGAAGAAAAATAGAAAAAATAATCGATTTACGAATTACGATTTACGATTTAGGAATATTCTTAAATCATAAATCTTAAATCGGAAACCTCTTCGAGATGTTTGAGGATAAGATTTCTAGGTTGGAAGGTAAAATAGGTTTTCAGTTTAAAAACAAAGACCTGCTGTTGCAGGCTCTAACTCATCGGTCGTATCTAAATGAAAATACTAAGTGGCATCTGGATCACAATGAGCGTCTTGAATTTTTAGGAGATGCGGTTTTGGAATTGATAGTTACGGAATTTCTATACAATAATTATCCCAATCCTGAGGGTGAGCTGACTAATTGGCGGGCGGCGTTAGTAAATGCCAATATGCTTGCCAAAATTGCAGGTGATTTTGATCTCAATGATTTTATCCTGCTTTCTCGGGGAGAAGCTAAGGATACCGGTCGGGCAAGGCAATATATTCTAGCCAATGGAGTAGAAGCTTTGATAGGATCGCTTTATCTCGACCAGGGATATGAATCATGCAGGCAATTTATTACTCAGTTTGTTTTAAAGGAACTTCCAAATATTATTGAGAATAGGCTCTATCGTGATCCAAAGAGTTTGTTTCAGGAATATGCCCAGGAACATGTCGGTGTAACACCAACTTATGAAGTGATTGAAGAGTGGGGACCTGATCATGCCCGTAATTTTAAAATAGGAGTATTCTTAGAAAAGGAAATGGCCGGTTCAGGTCAGGGACCTTCTAAGCAGGAGGCTCAACAGGAAGCGGCAAAGGATGCACTTGTCAAAAAAGGCTGGTAATATAAATAATGCAAAATTTAAATATCAAAATTAAAAATTATAGCTTAAAATTTAGTATTGCATTGTCATTTTACATTTTGATTTTTTAATTTTAAACTATTGATATGGTATACGAACAACCACAATCAAAATCAGCGGGATACGGCTCTTTCACGGAATGGGAAGCCATAGGGGAGATAGGAGAGATTGTTACAGAATCCTGGCTTTTACCAGAGTTGATATTAGGGGGTTTTATAGCCGATTTTTTTGGAGATTAATTAAGTGATTAAAGGTGAATACAAAAAAATACTGTTGGAGATTTTTGATGTTTTAGGTTACTTCGAACATGAAAAAGAGATGGCCCTCGGAGGTTTCAAGAAAAAGTTTTCCAACGAAATGCTCAAGGAACTTCACGGGATTCTATCAGAAGATCAAAAACAGTGGTTGACCCAGATGATAGCTATTAAAGAATATGATAAAAATGATCCTAATTTCATAGGCATTCAAAAAACGATTGATTTAACCTATACCCCGGAAAAATTATATGAATTAAGCAGGCCAGTATTTAAAAAGATTGTGGGTAGCTATATTAGCTTTGTGTCTCCAAAAATAGATCAAGAAAAAGCCAAAAAATTGGAACAAATCTTAAAAGATTTTTAGACTTGCTTTTTATGGGGTTTTGCTATAAACTATGTAAACTATGTTAATGATTCGATTACAACGGACGGGAAAGCGAGGACAAGCCTATTTTAGGGTTGTTATTCTCGAACACACTTCAAGGGTTAAGGGTAAATACATTGAGCTTTTAGGTAATTATAATCCTCATCAAAAAGAGTTTAAGGTTAAGAAAGATCGAATTGAGCACTGGGTTTCAAAAGGCGCTCAGGTTTCTCCAACGGTCAATAATCTGATGGTAAACTACAAAGTTTGGAATAAACCGAAAATGCAAAGCTGGAAACCTAAAAAATCCTCCAAGGAAGCTGTGACAGATGCACAACCAACTCCGGCAGTTTAAATATAAACTACATTAGACATAGAAGCACCTTTACGGGTGCTTCTATGTCTAAATCTCCAATTTATGAAGATCCTTAAAGTTGATTTAAATAAAGATTATCTCGAAGTCATTAAAGAGGCGGTGGCGGTCTTGGAAGCAGGCGGAGTTATTATTTATCCTACCGATACTATCTACGGGATAGGAGCTAATGCTCTTAACGAAAAATCCGTTAAAAAAGTTTTTGAACTAAAAGAGAGGTCATTATCGAAGCCATTGCCTATGATAATTAGGAATATCAAATGGGTTAAAGGACTTGCTCAGGTAAAAAAGCGGGATGAAGAAACGCTTAAAAAGGTCTGGCCCGGTAAAGTAACCGTCGTGTTTAATAAGAAAGAAATAGTCCCAAATATTTTAACTTCCGGTCATAAAACAGTGGGAATGAGGGTTCCCGATTATCCTCTAATCGACCAATTATTAAAAATTTTTGGTTATCCGATTACTTCAACTTCAGCTAATATTTCAGGAGAGGAAGGAAGCGGAGACATAAATAAAGTAATAGAATCTTTTTCAGGTCATCTGTCGCGCCAGCCAGATCTTGTGCTAGATGTTGGGATTTTACCAAAATCCAATCCTTCAGCCATCCTAGATTTAACTGGAGATAAACCAAAAATTTCCCGCATCGGCCCGTCTAAGCCGGAGGAGTTTATGAAGTTGTTGCGGATTTAGCAAACAAGTTACAATTTTTCGACCTACTTTTTATCTTCGGACAAATAGTTAAATTAACCTCAATTTAGTTAACAAATTATGGGTCCCGCTCTAAGAATCGCCCCCAAATTTGTTGAATAACTAAATTATTGGTTAATTTAACTATTGTGTTGCCCTCGAAAAAAGACGGTCTGCAAAATTGTAACTTGTTTGCTATTAAAAGTATTTTTGTTAGTATGGCAGAGGTTCTTTTTGAGGAGAAAATCAGTGGCAAAGAAAACGCAGAGAATTAAATATACAAGTAAAATCTATCCCATGGTCGACACTAAAAAACTGGCTAAGGCTCTGGGGGCAGAACTTGTTACTGGCGTTGAAGAAAGAAAAAGATTTGAAAAAAAGTATGGATTTCCACATCCACTTTTACCGATAACCAAGAAAGTAGATCGGGTATTGACTATTGCATGCAACAAACACCTTCGATATAGGGCCATGCGAAAACCAAAAACTAAATGCGTAACTTGTCATCTCATTTACATTCTGCGCTGGTATCATTCCAAAGAAGGACCAGATCGTCTGGGTGGCCTCAACCCATACCAATTCATTGTTTCTGGATATCAGCAGCTAGAAGATACTCTTATGGGATTAAAGATTTCTTACAAATAACCGTCTGAAGAGGCGGGTTTTTATTATCTTATAATATGTCCGTACGGACATATTATAAGATAAATCTAAATTTCAGAGATGAAGGAATCTTGGAATGTTTTCCGGTCGTATGCCGCCAAAGGCTTTGACGACGGTGCGAGATTTTAATTCGTTATTTGTATAAACTGGAGCATCTGTCTACCGGCAGGCAGGTCGGTTGAGAAAATGATAAGGAAAGGGTTTTACTGTACTGTAATTTTTGATAATATAACTGCAAATGCCCAGTAGTAGAACTTTCAGATTTTTTCCTCACGACTAGTTCTAATGACCGGGCACTATTAGTGAGTTATAAATGACTTTTACCTGCTTTTATCAAGGAAAAAATAAAATACAGCTGGAAGTTCACTACTGGGTTGTCATCTAAAATACTTGAAATACTCAAAAAAGAGGAGAAACGACAAAAAGAAGTTATAAACCTAATACCTTCAGAGAATTTTGTTTCTGAGGATGTGTTTAAGGCACTCGGTTCTGTTTTTACCAATAAATATGCCGAAGGCAAACCTCATCATCGCTATTATGCCGGTAATCAATATGTAGATGAGTTGGAAGATGAGGTTACTGATTTGGTGTACCAGGCATTTAATATTTCTAAAGATCATTATGCTGTAAACGTCCAAGCTTATTCGGGCAGTATAGCCAATATCGCTGCATATTTTGGAGCTCTTAATGTTGGAGATAAAATTCTTTCCATGTCTCTTGAACATGGTGGTCATCTAACTCATGGCCATTCCGCGAGCATTACTAGTAAGGTTTTTCAATTTGAACACCATGGAGTGGGGGAAGACGGATTTATTAACTACGGTCAGGTTTTAGAAATTGCCAAAAACTTTCAACCCAAAATGATTATTGCCGGTACGTCGGCATATCCGAGAACATTGGATTTTAAAAAATTCCGTGAAATTGCTGATTCTGTCCGTTCGACAGGCTCAGGACAAGTTGGGGCGCTTCTGATGGCTGATATTGCTCATATTGCCGGACTTATTGTTGGCGGTGTTCATCCGTCCCCGTTTCCCTATGCCGATATTGTTACTACGACAACTCATAAAACTCTTCGCGGTCCTCGGAGTGCCATAATTATTTCAAGAAATAATTTGTCGGAGAGCATAGATAAAGCGGTTTTCCCGGGAATTCAGGGCGGACCTCATATGAATGCGGTTGCCGGAGTCGGTGTGGCGCTTGAGGAAGCGCTTAAGCCTGAATTTAAAGAATATGCTCGGCAAGTTGTTAAAAATGCCAAGGCTCTTGCCGAAGAATTGAAAAAACTTGGTTTTAAATTATCTTCTGATGGAACAGATAATCATCTCGTTTTAGTTGATGTAACACCCCTTGGTCTTACCGGTCAGCAGGCCAGTGATAAGCTGGAAGAAGAGGGGATAATTGTAAATAAAAATATGATACCTTTTGATACTCGTAAACCATGGGATCCGTCAGGTATTCGTCTCGGCACTCCGGCGGTAACAACGCAAGGAATGAAGGAGGAGGATATGACCGCTATAGCCAAGCGAATAGCGGAAATCCTAATTTCTCCGCCGAAGGCGGATCGACCTCTGGCGGATAAATCCTAACTTCTAAACAAATCCAAAATTCAAATTTTATTTTCTTTAGATTTTTGATATTAGAGATTGTTTAGAGATTGGAGTTTAGGTTTTAGAGATTAACCATCCTGCCTTGACCAAGTTGGTTCATTACATTATCATCTACGGGTGTTCTTTGACTTGCCTTGAATCAGTCGAAGGGGAGGAGAAAATTATGGAAGCTAGTGCTACTGAATTCGCACTGAAGTCAAGAAGAGAAATTTTTCACAAATTCGAGGAGCTTCAAATTGTCCGGGGAGACATATTACTAATTAATTTATTTAGTCGCAAAAATGACGATCACTTTGGCAATTATTTCATTGTTGAGAATTATAGTCGTAATAATGTAATTGGATTTTTTCTAAGTGATTACCGAGCAATTCCTCCATACGAAAATATAGATTTCGAAGATATTGACATTCTTCTGGTGGCCGTTAAAAATAATAGTTCTGGCCACTATATAATTATGGATTTGGCTCGAGAATGTAGGCGATTGAAATTACAAGTAGCCGAAGTCAAGACAGAGGTGAATAGAATATGCGATAGAGGGGACTAGAAAGCCCCTTCTTGACCTCCAAAGCTCTAGTGGCGAAGGAGGTTTTAATTTGTTATTTTATATTCAGACCCCATTCATAAATCATAAATCATAAATCATAAATCATAAATCATAAATCATAAATCAATCCCAATTACATGATTATCGACGGTAAAAAAATTTCAGAGGAAATTTTGATGGAATTGAAAAAAGAAATATCAGATAAAAAATTAAGCCTAAAGTTGGCAGCTATTTTAGTTGGAGATGATCCAGAATTTAAGAAATTTGTGGATTTAAAAGGTGGGGCGGCAGAAAAAATTGGCGTTACTTTTACAATATATAAATTTTCCAGCGATGTTAAAGAGGATGAGTTGAGGAAAGATATACAGGAAATATTGAAATGGTCGGATGGCGTTCTGGTAGAATTACCCTTGCCTAAGCACATTGACCAGCAGACGATACTGAATGAAATTCCGGTTGGGCAAGACGTCGATGTTTTATCTGATGAGGCTCAAAAATTATTCTATGAAAATAAGTCAAAAATTAATCCACCCGCTGTGGAGGCGCTGAAAATTGTTTTAGAAAAACACAATATTTCACTGAAAGGTAAAAAGATTGCTGTATTCGGGCAGGGGATTTTAATAGGCAAACCCATATCCCATTGGCTGGAACAGCAAGGAGCGGAAGTTTTTAGAATTAGAAGTAAAACAGAAAATCCAGAAAAATTATCTATTAAAGCAGATATTATTGTTGCCGGAGTTGGAAATCCAGGTCTAATAACGGACGAAATGGTCAGGGAGGGTGCTGTGGTTATAGATTTTGGTTATGGCAAAAAAGACGGTAAAATGGTTGGAGATGTTGATTTTGATTCGGTTTCAGCTAAAACATCTCTTATTACCCCAGTTCCTGGTGGAATGGGCCCGATATTAATTACTGCGGTTTTGAAGAACCTTGTAAAATTGAAAATGAAAAATGAAAAATGAAAAATTACAATTTAAAAATAAAAATTTTAAGATTGGGAGTGGAATTATTATCGCTCTAGATACCAGCGATTTAAATAACGCAAAAAGATTGGTCAAGGCTCTTTTGCCGAGAGTGAAATTTTTTAAAATAGGACTAGAACTCATAAATACGGGCAAGGCTCCCGAGCTGATAAAATTCATTCATGGGCTTGGTGGTAAAGTTTTTTATGACGTCAAACTCAACGATATTCCAAATACTGTAGGTGGCGCGGTTAAAGTAATATCAAAGCTTGAAGTTGCAATGATAAGCGTCCATGCTTCGATGGGCCGAGAATCTCTAAGAGTGGCAGTTAAAAATAAGGAAAAAAGTAAGATTATTGGCGTGACTGTTTTAACTTCTCTGAAGGATAAAGAATGTAGAAATATTTTCGGAGAAAATTCTAAGAATAAAGTTTTAAATTTTGCCGATATGTTGATCGCGGAGAAATGCTATGGGATTGTTTGTTCTGCTAACGAGTCAAAGTTGTTAAGGAGGTTTAAAAGATTCAATAATTTAATTATAATTACTCCAGGCATACGTCCGGTCTGGGCGGCTTTAAATGATCAAACAAGAGCGGTTACGCCCAAGGAAGCCATCGATGCCGGTGCTGATTATTTAGTTATCGGCAGACCGATAACTGCGCCTCCACGAAAAATCGGCTCCTCTCGTGATGCTCTAAATTTAATAATTAAAGAAATATGATGAATATCCGTTTATTCCAACTTATAAATTCTTGGGCAGGACAGAATATTTGGCTGGATCGGCTCATGATTTTTTATGCCGAATGGCTTGGATATTTTCTGATAGGCGGATTAATTATCTGCCTAATAAAAGATAGAAAGAAATATAGCGACATGCTGATAGTGTCTCTTGGTTCTGCGATTATCGCCAGGTTTATATTCGTCGAGATAATAAGATTTTTATATTATAATCCGCGCCCATTTTTAGTTTTATCGGATGTTACTCAGCTAATAAATCATGAGACAGTATCGTCTTTTCCTTCGGGCCACGCTTCATTTTATTTTGCTTTGGCAACCGGAGTTTATCTTTATAATAAAAAATCCGACCTGTCTGCACGGGCAGGCTATGTTTATTTTGCCCTAGCCGGTCTTATAGGTTTTTCCCGTATTTTTGCCGGAGCTCATTGGCCGGCTGATATAGTAGCAGGGGCAATATTGGGCATATTCACGACCATATTGGTTAGTTATCTTAAGCATAGGGTAACCAGAGTGACTGTTCTAGGTTTTTTAAAACTACTTCGTTTTGAAAAACCTAATAAAATAGGCCCCATGTAGGACCGTTATTTTACTTAATTACCAAATTTTCTCTTTTCTTCGGTTTTGAACAATTCCGCAAGATACTCTCTTGTGGACCTACTCACTGTAAAGGCTGACAAAAGCTTTCTTTCTAGCTCACTAAATATTTTTCTTTCTTTATGTCTTCGCTCGAGTTCTTCTCTTAGCGATCTAGTTTTTTTATCAGATAATGTTCCAAGCATGAATCGGTACATCCAAAGCTCAAGACGACGCTGAGGTACTGACATGTCAATCCTTTGTGCATAAAGAACCATGTTTAGTGTACAGTATTTTTGAGATTATGCAACGTGGTGCCGCGGGGGAGAGTCGAACTCCCATGAGCTTGCGCCCGGCGGATTTTGAGTCCGCTACGTCTGCCAATTCCGTCACCGCGGCAAATTACACTGGTATTTTATCATTTTTATTACGTTATTTCAAGTTATCATTCAGCAACCTTCACTCAGCTAATAAATAAAAAACCGAGCTCAGCTCGATTAGAAATAAACACCTGCAAGAAGTCTACCTAGAAATTGTATGACTTTTTCTGGTTCTCCTTCAAGCACAACTTGGATAGGTGATCTACCACTAAATTCCCAGCGTGGACTGATTAGCCATTTGGTCGCTTGCTCTTCTTGGTTCTTGAGGAAAAATCCATTTTCTCCGCAAAGAATATCTTTCAGATCATCTGGTGCAATCTGCCACGCCAGAACTCTCATTTGTTCCTCAATCTTATTTCGTTCAGCGGCTAGTGCCATATATCTTTCTGTGTCAGTTTTAGGCATCAATTCCTCTATTTGAAAAATTCTAAATAAGAGTATAGAATAAAGATATTACTATGGCAAGAACCGCTTGGAATAAAGGAATTACAAAATACAAACCGAAGCTCTGTATTTGCGGCTGTGGTGAGCTTGTTAAGCTTCATAAATATTCTAAAAATAGTGGAGGTTTTACATACTCAACCAATAGATTCATTAAGGGGCACGAGAAAAGAGGTATTTCTGGTTTTGATTTGAAAATACATATTTCGCAATTGTGTGCATGTGGATGTGGTCAATATACAAAGAAATTTAGAGGTAAATATAATAAATTTATAAAAAAACACGAGAATATTGGTAGGACTGCTTGGAATAAGAGCAGACCCTTTTCTTTAGAATCTAGGAAAAAAATGAGTATTGCTCGTTTAGGAAAAGAGCCAATAAACAGAATATTCGGTGATTACTGGCATTTACAGCCTAGAACTCTTCAGAAAGATGCGTGGAAAAGAAAATTTCTTAAAAACCTAGGTTATCAAATCGAAGAAATATGGGAGCATGATATTAAAAATAAAGGTGCTGGCTTAGTATTGAATGAGTTTATAGAAAAATATAATCTAATATGATATGGCGCGTGTAATTGCAATTTGTAATCAAAAAGGCGGAGTCGGGAAGACAACCTCTAGTATTAATCTTGGGAGCTATCTTGCCGCTATGGGGAAGTATGTCTTGCTTGTTGATATGGACTCCCAAGCTAATGCAACTGGAGGCTTGGGTATTAGTATAGATTTTGAAAATGACAATATCTATCATGCGATAGTCAATGACCAAAATCCACTTCCCATGATAAAAAAAACCTCTATTTTTGGATTCGATGTATTGCCGGCAACACAGGCCCTAGCTGGGGCGACTGTTGAGCTAGTTTCCATGGAAGAGAGAGAATATCGCCTAAAGGATGTTCTTAATAGCGTCAGAATGAACTACGATTATATTTTAATAGATTGTCCTCCATCACTAGGACTTTTGACGGTAAATGCTCTTGCGGCTGCCGACGGATTAATTATTCCGGTTCAGTGTGAGTATTATGCCCTTGAAGGATTAGGTCAGTTATTAAGGACCGTCGAACTTATTAAGCAGGGACTTAATCCTGATTTGCAAGTACTCGGGGTATTGCTTACAATGTATGATAAGAGGAATCAGTTAAACCGGCATGTGGTTAACGAAGTTACTAAAAATTTCCCGGGAAGGGTTTTTGATACGGTAATTTCAAGAACGATCGATTTAGCTGCAGCGCCAAGTTATGGAAAATCAATTTTACAGTTTAATCCTAATTCCAAGGCGGCGACTGAATATCGACGCCTTGCGGAAGAGGTGATTAAATTAACGGCATAAATATGTCAGAATTTATAAAAGAAGCTGGCGAACAAAAAGAAAGGCCTAAAACTAAAGTCGTAGAGTTGTATTACGGAACACATGAAGATAAGGAACATGAAATTCTTGAAGTACCGGATGACTGGAATTTATACAATCTATTAGAGGAATTTAAAAAAGAGCAAGGTCTAGAGAAGATGTTTAATAAAGAGAAAGACTTTGTCGAATGGTTAATTAGTAGGGGAGCAGAAATAGCTGGTATAGAAACTTTTGAAATAAAGTAAAAATAAGTAATTAATTATGTCTAACGGAGTTAAAAAAATGTTTGGATTAGGAAAGGGTTTGGAATCACTAATCCCAGGCTCCAAGCAGATGCACCCCACCTCTCAAAAAGAGAATGTCTTTTATGTTGAAGTAAATAAGATAAGACCTAATCCCGATCAACCGAGACAGGATTTTAATCCAGATGGATTAAAAGAACTTTCGCAATCAATTCGCAAATACGGCGTTCTTCAGCCATTGTTGGTTTCTAAAATGGAAGAAGAGGGACCGCGAGGCAGAAACGTATATTATCAATTGATTGCAGGAGAAAGGCGACTGAAAGCTTCTAAGCTAGCCGGTTTACCGAATGTACCGGTAGTTATTAGGGATGATTTTAAAACAAAGGGAGCTAGATTAGAGGTTGCTTTAGTTGAGAATGTTCAGAGAAAAGACCTTAATCCAATAGAAGAAGCTGAAGCCTATGAGAGACTGGCAAAAGAATTCAGTTTGACTCAACAAGAAATTGCCCAAAAGGTAGGGAAGTCACGCGAAGTTGTAGCTAATGCTATCCGATTGCTGGGCCTACCCGTCGACATTAAAGAATCGTTGCGTGGAGGAATATTGTCTCGTGCTCATGCCAGAGCCTTGCTTGCTTTTGGTGATGCAGAAAAACAAAGAGAGGTCTACGGCCATATTATGGGCGGAAGATTATCATCCAAAGACGTTGAGCAGATGGCGTCAAGTTCAAATCCATCAAAAACAAAGAAGGCTAAGTTAACGACTCAGGAAATAAATCGTTTCCAATCACTAGAAAAGAATTTAGGCGAAATGTTGAAAGTACCGGTTCTTATCCGTTCGACCGACAAGGGTGGTCATATCGTCATCAAATTCGCCGATCTCCACGAACTCAATAAAGTTGCAAAACGTATAATCGATTAAATTAAAAAATCCGCTTAGTCGGATTTTTTAATTGACCAGCCAGCACTCAAAATCCTTTTTTCATTGCCACCGACTTTTTTAAGATTAGAACATTCGATAGTATGAATAGAAACACCTTGGCTAAGCGTCATATAACCTTTTATTTTATCGCCTGGTTTGGGATTACAACATTTAGATATTTTGTACATTAATCCGGCCTGACCCTGAATAATCGGAACTCCTCGAGGAGTTACAACAACGGCAATCTTCCCGCCAGAGGCGGGTCCGCCTTTGGCGGATTTTATTTTTCTTTTTCCAGCCAGAGGCTGGTCCGCCTCTGGCAGAAATTTTTCTAGTTCTAGTTTTTTACTTTCTTCGGAGGTGAACCATGACCTTATTTTCTTTTTTGCTTCATTGGTTTTAACTACCTTGAGCCAATCGAATGACGGTTTCATGGTCTTACCTTTTATGATATCAATAACATCTCCATTGGAGAGCTTATGGTTTAACGGTACTATCTTGCCGTTTATCTTTGCTCCCTTTGTGGCGTGGCCGAGGTCAGTATGAATAGCATAGGCAAAATCAATGGGTGTGGCACCTTCCGGCAAATCTTTAACATCGCCCTTAGGCGTAAAAGCAAAAATACGATTTTTGAAAAAATCTATTTTTAGATTAGCCAGTCCTTCCTGTGGTTTCATTTCCTGTAAGAATTGTTTAAGCTGGGCAACCCATCTGGTTTCTTTTAGATCTGCTTTAAGGGGCATTTTTTTGCCACTCTCACTATAAGCCCAGTGGGCAGCAATACCGTTTTCAGCATGTTCATGCATATCGGGAGTCCTTATTTGAATTTCTACTACCCTTCCTTTCTCGCAGAATATGGTTGTATGGAGAGAGCGATAACCGTTCGGTTTAGGAATAGCGATATAATCTTTTATCAAACCTGGCAGGGGCTTATAATGTTTATGAATAATCCCCAGGGTTTCATAGCAGGATTTGATATCCGGAACTATTATTCTCATCGCCACCAAGTCATATACTTTTTCTACATCCATATCGTGCATTTTAATTTTATTGTAAAGACTGTAATGATATTTAGCTCGTGAGTCTAGGTTTAGTATGTTAATGCCGGCATCGGTGAGATAGCGTCTTATAAGTGGTTTTGTACGGTCAATATATTCCATTCGATCTGCGTATTTATCTTTGACATTTTTAATGAACCAGGCATATTCATCCGGATATACATATGGAAAAGACATGTCCTCAAGTTGACCCTTAAGATTTCCCATTCCAAGCCGGGCTGCTATGGGGGCAAATATTTCTAGGGTTTCTGAAGCAATTCTTTTTTGGGACGTTTTACTCTGATAGCGAAGAGTCTCCATATTGTGGTAGCGATCCGCTAGTTTTATTAGAATTACTCGGATATCTTCAGCCATAGCAAAAAACATTTTCTTTAGGGAATTTATATTTTCAGACACCGTTTTTTTATTGGGCTGATTGGGAGAGTATTCTATTTTTCCCAATTTTGTCACGCCTTCAACCAGAAAAAGAATTTCTTGGCCGAATTGATTTTTGATATCTTCGGATGTAATATCTGTATCCTCGAGGGTATCATGAAGAAGACCAGCAACGATGGTGGTTACGTCCATTCTCAGTTCCGATAAAAAATACGCCACCTGAAGAGGGTGGGTAATATATTCTTCTCCGGAAAGCCTTTTCTGGTTTCGATGAGCAAGTTCCGCAGTTATGTAGGCCTTTTGTATTAAGGCTCTATCTATCTCCGTAAAGCTCGGATTGGTTAATAGTTTTTCGAGTAAATCTGGCATTAATTCATCCTATCCTTATCGGAGTTATTTTTCAATTCTGCTAGCGCAGCGCTAATCATTTGTGAATCAGGCTTCCTCATGGGGTACTCATATAAATAACTATTCATATCCTCTGACCAATTGGGGTAACCCCTGTCAGGCCATGCGGATCCTTCGATAAACTCAGAACCGAGCCTGACATCCCCAATTAGGTTCCCAGGAATATTTCTTAGTTATTTATTGAGTACCGACCATTCGTGCAGATTGATTCAAAATGACTAGTGCTGCGCTAAAAAGAATTCGCCTTAACATGAGCATTTGATAGATTTATAATTTTATATTCATTAGAAACAACAAAGCTTGCGCGGAGTAGACAATGGCGTAACCCCTCCTCATTTAGAAACCATTGAAATCCTTTACCACAGATTCAAAATAATTTATGATATTTTCCTGGGAACCTAATTAGGGTGACCCGGAACGTCCGCCGAGCTTAGCTCGGGGCGCATGGTCGGGTCGGGTTCCCTGATTGGTCAGCGAAAACGAATAAATTATTTTAGAATTTGTTAAAGGGGTGAGCAGTTTCTAAATGAGAAGGGGTGAGCTCCTATTGAATTATAGGTTCTACGTTCTTAGTATTTTTACATTTAGGGTAATTCAAGCAGGCTTTGAATTTACCGAATTTGCCTTCGCGGATGGCCATTTCTCCTTCACCGCATTTATCACATTTCTCTCCGGTTTTTTCCGGGGGTGGACCTACTTTTTTATCTTTTAAAATATTTTTGCATTCTGGGTAATTTGAACAAGCGGTGAATTCACCGTATCTTCCAGTTTTGACTACCATTTTTGAACCGCATTTTTCACAATTCATGGATAAATTTCTAAATTCTAATATCTAAGCTCTAAACAATATTTAATATCAAAATTATAATGTTTAAAATATTTTGGATTTTGAATTTGTTTAGAATTTAGGATTTAGAGATTAGGGTTTATGCTTTCTGAATCCCTTCTTTTTCTTTTCTTCTTTAAATATTTCAAGTGCGCGTGGAAGCTCAATCTCATACACGTTATCTGTCTTAAGTGAGCGAAAATCTCTTTCATGCACTACATATGGTCCAAAGCGTCCGATATTTGCGCTAATTTCTTTTCCTGTATCGGGATTAATACCTAATACGCGTGGCAGGCTCAATAATTTAAGCGCCTCTTCAAGGGTGAGCGTTGCGGGATCCTTGTCTTTGGGTATGCTTGATCGGCGTGGTTTAGGATTTTCTTTGGTCTTCTCACCTAATTGTACATAAGGTCCAAAACGTCCATCAAGAATAAAAATTGGCAAGCCAGTTTCTTTATCTGTTCCAATGGGTTTGTTTGGCTCAACTACTGATCCATCAATTCGGCGAGCACCTTTACATTCAGGATAGCGTCCACAGCTCATAAACTTACCACCACGGCCAAGTTTAATAGTCATAGGACTTCCGCATTCAGGACATTTCCATTCGACTGGCGCATCTCCCAAGTTGGTTAATTTTTCAATTTTCTCTTTAGCTTTGACGTCTTTATGAAAGGGTGTGTAGAAGTCTTTCAGGGTTTTAACGTAGTCTCTTTTTCCTTCTGCAATGTCATCGAGTTCCGTTTCCATTTCAGCGGTGAAAGTATCGCTGATGTAGTTCATGAAATTTTCTTCAAGGAATGAGCTGACGACTTCTCCGGTGTCCGTCGGTTTAAGCGCTCGTCCGTCTTTCTCTACATATTTACGGTCATTGATAGTTTTTATTATGGAGGCATAAGTGGATGGTCGTCCAATACCGCGTTTTTCAAGTTCTTTTACAAGTCCGGCTTCTGTGTAGCGAGGCGGCGGTTCGGTGTGTTTTTCTTCACTGGCCATATCTTTCAGATTCAGAGATTCGTCCCTAGCTACTTTTGGCAATTCAATATCTTCTCCTCGCGCACGTTTATCACAGGCAAGCCAACCGTCAAATATAACTCGCGATCCGGTAGCGGAGAAATTCGGAAACGCGATATCTGTTTTAATGGTCGTTATAATTTTTGCGCGTAAAAGTCTTGCATCGCTCATTTGCGAAGCAATTGTTCGTTCTCGGATTAGATGGTAGAGTTTTTTCTGTTCTTCATTATTTCCCGCAGATTCCCGCTCAGCTTCCGTCGGACGGATGGCTTCATGTGCTTCCTGCGCATTTTTACTTTTAGTTTTGTATGTTCTCGGTTCAGCATATTGCTTGCCGTAGTTTTTTTCAATCAAGCTAATAATTTGGGTTTGGGCGGAAGTGGCAATATTCATGCTATCGGTTCGCATGTAGGTAATAAGACCTTGTTCGTAAAGTTTCTGGGCGATAATCATAGTGCGAGCCGGTGAAAATCCGAGGCGTGAACTTGCTGATTGCTGTAATGTTGAGGTTGTGTAGGGCGATCGGGGTGAGCGTTTAACTTCGCTTTCGGTAATATCCTTAACAAACCATGAACCGGAACGACCAATCTTAAGTATGGTCTCAGATGTTTTTAGATCTTTGACCTCTTCCTCGCAAGTAACAGTAAAAACTATTTTATTACTTCCTGATACGCTTGCCGCGATAATATAATAGGCTTCGCTTTTGAAGGCTCTTATCTCTCGTTCACGCTCCATGATTATTCTAAGAGCTGGCGACTGAACACGTCCGGCCGATAGTCCGTAGCGTACTTTTTTCCAAATAAGACCTGATAAATCATAACCTACCAGCCGATCAAGAACTCTGCGCGCCTCCTGTGCTTTTACAAGCTTAAAATCAACTTCGCGTGGATGCTCCAATGCTTCTTTTATGGCATTTTTTGTTATTTCGTGAAATACAATGCGTTTGGGTTTTTTTAAGCCGAGCACTTCGGATACGTGCCAGGCAATTGCTTCTCCTTCGCGGTCTGGGTCGGTGGCAAGATAAATTTCGTCAGCTTTTTCTGCAATTTTTTTCAAATCTTCAAGAATATCTTTTTTATCCTCGCTTATCTCGTAATGGGGGATGAATCCACCCGTTATATCAATGGCCTTTTTATTACTTTTTGGAAGGTCTCGCACATGACCGACGGAAGCACGTACAGTAAAACCGCTGCCAAGATATTTGGAGATAGTTTTTGATTTAGTTGGGGATTCTACGATAACTAGGTTCAATTAGATTGATTTAGGATTTACGATTTATGATTTAAGAATATTCATAAATCTTGAATCGTTATTCATATATCATGTTTTTTGGTATTTCCCACTTCTCTGCTTAATTCGTCCTTTTATTTCTAGCATGGATATCGCTGAAAGTATTTGTGAGGCCTCAATATCTGATTCGCGTATAAGCTCATCGATGGTTAGCTCGCCCTTATCATCCAGTATAGCAAGAATCTTTTTTTGAACGGGATCTTTTGTTGATATGTTATCTTTCCCGCCAGAGGCGGGTCCGCCTTTGGCGGATAATTCTAATTCTAAATTTTGACTGTATTCTTCAAGGATATCATTTGCTGAAGTAACGACTCTCGCGCCTTTTTTGATAAGTTCATTTGGACCCGCCGATACGAACGAGAATATGCTTCCCGGCACAGCAAAAACATCACGATTCTGGTCAGCGGCGCATTTAGCGGTAATTAATGAGCCACTTTTTTCCGCTCCTTCAACTACTAATACCCCAACCGATAATCCGCTAATAATTCTGTCTCTAACGGCGAAATTAGCTTTAGTGATATCAGTACTGTTTTTATATTCAGAGATTAGTAGTCCATTATTTTTAAGTATTTCTTTGGCGAGGGGTAAGTTAGTTCTGGGTCCAATTCCCGAATCATCGATGGTTGATCCCAATACCGCAATCGTGAGCATATCATTATCTAACGCCGCTTGATGAGCGGCGGCGTCGATGCCCAATGCTAATCCGCTGACAATAGTCCAACCGGTAGCACTTAATCCGGAAACTATGTTATCGGTTGCCTCTTTTCCATAAGATGTAATCTTACGCGTACCCACGACCGAGAAGCAATGGGTGTTTAGAAGATTTATATTTCCGCGACAATAAAGCTTATCCGGTGGATCGGAAATTTGTTTAAGTAGTTTAGGATATTTTTTACTGTCGGGAGTTAATTCTATGATAGGGAAATTCATCTTGGAAAGAATACATTGTATATTGAGTTTGGTCAAATTTCACATAAATTAGCATAGGTGATATCATATTAATATAATTGAAAATGTAAATATCAAAGTTTAAAACGACAATATAAGATCTTAAAATTTTAAGATTTTGGATTGTAATTTTCCATTTTGATTTTTTAATTTTACATTAACTTGTATTTATCAGTTATCATTCCAGCTAAGAATGAGGAAAAACACATACAGAATACGGTAACGGAGGTTTATAAATATCTTTCGGGGCGATCCATCAGTCATGAGATAATTGTTGTTTCCAATGCTTCCACGGATAGAACCGATGAAATAGTTCGGGGTCTGTCAGCCAGTATGCCAACGGTTAAATTAGTAGATATAAACAAGGGCGGAAAGGGGTCGGCAGTAAAAGAAGGCATGCTGATTGCTCAAGGCGATTTTCGTCTTTTTATGGATGCCGATAATGCCACAACCATCGATCATATTGAAAAAATGATGCCTTACTTTGACCAAGGTTATGATGTTGTCATAGCTTCTATAGCTGTGGGCGGCCATCAAATTGCTTCGGGGAGTGAGCCCATCTGGAGAGTATTATTTGGAAAGATGGGAAATATCTTTATTCAGATAATGGCTGTTCCGGGAATACACGATACTCAGCGTGGTTTTAAAATAGTAACTGCCGAAGCAGCTAAAGCAATCTTCCCTAAGATAACTATTCCGAGATGGGCCTTCGATGTCGAAATGCTCGCCTTGGCAATGAAGTTCAAATATAAAATAAAAGAAGTCCCTGTTAATTGGAAAAATGATCCTAACACTTCCTCTCATCCCCGCCTGCTTGATTATTTCAAGTTTCTTATGGAAACAGTTAAGATACGCTGGAATTTAATGACCGGGAAATATAACTAAGATGTTAAACGAATTCAGAAAAGATTTGGTTTCGGGTGAATGGGTACTTTTTGCAACCGGAAGAGCGCATAGCTTTAGAAAGCATGACCCCGACCCTTATCAACCAAAAGAGGAATGTCCATTTGAGGGTTTGGAAAATCCAGGACAGAAAAATCAATACATTATTGGAAATTATCCTGAACCAAACGACTGGTCGGCTACTATAATTAAAAACAAGTTTTCTGCTGTCAGAAGCGATATCTGCACTCCCGAGAAAGCATTCGGTCCATTTAAAACTATCGATGCTGTCGGCGATCACGAAGTGATTGTATATCGTGACCACGATAAAAGTATTTATGATTTTTCACTCCTTGATTTTTCAAATGTTATCAAGGTTTACAAAAAGAGATTCACGGAATTAGCCACAAGGGAGCAATGTAATAAGTATATATTGATTTTTCATAATCAAGGCAAGGGGGCAGGAGCAAGTATTTACCATCCTCATTCTCAAATTATTACTACTCCAATATTGCCTCCAGATGTATTTCGTAGTCTGAATGGTTCGTATGAATACTATAAGAAACATAAAAAAATGGTTTACTCTGAGTTGCTTGAGTGGGAAGAAAAAGAAGGAACAAGGATTGTTTATGAAAATGAGCATTTTCTTGTTTTTTGTCCATATGTCTCAAAGTATCCTTATGAATTGAGGATATTTGGGAAAGAGAGCCACGCCCATTTTAATCAAATGCCTGATAATATGAATGAATCTCTGGCCGATGCCTACTATACAGCACTTCAAAAACTCAAGATTGCTTTAGATAAGCCCCCCTTTAATATGTTTATCCATACTGCGCCCACACAAAATGAATTTGGCGTTCACAGCCATGAATTTTATTCATGGCACATCGAGATAATTCCTCACTTAAAAATTGATGCCGGATTTGAACTGGGTACTGGCATTGAGGTAAATATTGTTGACCCCAACGAATCGGCCGAAGTATTGAGAAATGTTAGTATTGAGTAGTTAGTATTAAGTATCAAGGAGTTGAACAAGAAATTAATCGTAGCAAATTGTCCCGATTCGTCCAAAATCTTAAGGATTTTGATAGCGAATCGAGGATCCTCGATTTTGTAGATTCGGCTTTACCGAATACAAAATCGGGAGAAAATGTTATGAAAAAATATATAATAGCTAACTGGAAGAACCATCCCGATAGCTTGGCCGAGGCGCAAGAGATTTTAGAATTTACCAATGACTACCTGGAGTCTTTAAATGATTCGTCAGCTGGCGGAAAGGAATTCAGCCTTGTAATCTGTCCGCCATTTGTCTTCACTGAAGAGGTTGGCAAGATACTTAAAACATCTCACCTTGAGCACAATGCAGTGCTTGGAGTTCAGGATATTGTCATAGAGGATAAGACTACTTTAACTGGAGAAGTATCTGGTCCCATGCTCCAGAAGCTAGGAGTTCAATATGTAATAATCGGTCATTCAGAGAGACGTTGGAAATTAGGTGAATCAAATGAAACGGTTAATCAAAAACTAAAGACGACATTGCGAAATGGATTTATTCCTATTGTCTGTATCGGCGAGAGGGTGCGTGATGATAATTTCGAAAAATTTCTGGAAGGACAGATTACCGGAACATTTGAGGGATTAAGCGCTGACGAGATAGGGAAGTGCATTATTGCCTACGAACCGGTAGGGGCTATTAGCACTAACCCCGGTGCTCGTCCCGATACCCCAGCCTCTGCTCTCGAATCAATCTATATAATCAAAGAAGTTCTTGCTAAAACCTATAACCTAAAACCTAATAACCTAGTTCTATATGGTGGTTCCGTTAACTCTAAAAATGTTCGTGACTTTCTCGGGGAAGAGGAAATTGACGGTGTTCTCGTTGGCGGTGCTAGCGTTAATAAAGAGGAGTTTGTAAAGATTTTAGAGATAACAGCTTCTCTCAAGTAGATATATAGAAAAATAAGTAATATTATTAAATACTATAAAATTGGCTGATAGGTCTTTTTACTTAAATTCACACTTAAGACAGTAAGAATTTAAAGATTTTTAATACAAAATATCCATATAAATTTCTTTAATTTAAAAAAACACACAGAATACTTAAGAAGACTGCGAAGAAGAAGGTTTCTATATGATTTATTATTAAATATCGAATAGTATAGATAAAACCTAGCTTACTTTAGCTGGGGATAAGTGGCTTTAAGTCATTAATGCACTATGTTACTATATTAGTAATAAGAACTTGTATGGTCCAATATTTAGAGAATTACAAAAAGAACATTGCTATTGATATGCGAAAGAAAGGCATGTCATATTCGGAAATTGAAAATCGCATTCATGTTCCAAAATCTACACTTTCTTTTTGGTTAAAAAAAATAAAATTGACCGAAGATCAGGAAAAAAAGTTAAATAAGAAAAAATTCGAAGCTCTTAAAAAAGGTTCAAAAAAAAAGATTGCCAGAACACTGCAAACTATCAAAGAAATAAAAATAGCGTCAGCTAAAGATATTAAAGAGATTACAAAAAAAGAATTGTGGTTAATGGGAATAATGTTATACTGGCGAGAGAGGTTCTTAAGTGGCAATGAAAGCGATCTTAGAAAAGGAGTTAAATTTACCAGTTCAGATCCGTATCTTATTAAATTTTTTTTGAAATGGTTACAGAATATTGGTAGAATAGATAAGGAGGAAATAGTTTTTGACATTTTTATTAATAAGGGTCAGCAAAGAGTCATTGGCGAAACAATAGGATACTGGTCGGATGTCACTGATTTTCCGGAAGATAAATTTAATAAAATCTATTATCTTAAGAGTAAACCCAAAAGAAAAAGGGGCGGTAGGAAAACAGCAGGTAACATTCGGTTTGGATTATTAAGAATAAGAGTAAAAGCAAGCTCAATGCTGGCAAGACAAATGTATGGTTGGGTGAGGGGCATAATAAGGTATTATTGGGATTAGGATTAATCGCTAAAGTAAGTTATGAGTTGTCTAAGTTAACTATTGTTAGTTATATCATCTAAGCATATTAAGGGTTAATAAAGTAATATAAAGAACATTATTAAAGGTTAATATAAAATAATGAAAATAATGCCCGGTGTCAGTTATTTTAAGAATAAAAAAGTGCTATTACGCTGTGATTTTGATGTGCCAGTTGAGGGGATTAAAATATTGGAAAAGTTTAGAGTAGAGAAACAAAAAGAAACCATTGATTTTTTATTGAAGCAATCGTCGGTAGTGATGGTTGCCCATATTAAGGCAATTGAGTCATTCAAAGATATGCTCCCTCAGCTCAAAGAAATTTTAGGTCATGAGATAGGGTTTATAGATAACATGGATGAGCTTAATAAAAAATCTTATAATCTAAAGCCGGGAGAGTTGTATCTATTGGAAAATATAAGAAACTGGTCCGGAGAAGAAGAAAATGATAAGTTATTTGCTAAAACCTTAGCTACTGGTTTTGATGTTTACATAAATAATGCTTTTGCTGTCTGTCACCGTAATCATGCTTCAATTTCAGCCATTACTGAATTTCTTCCGTCGTATGCAGGTTTCTTAGTAGCTGAAGAAGTATCTCAGCTTAATAATCTAATAAATCTCCCCAGTAAGGGAAAGATATTTATAATGGGTGGAGCGAAAGCTTCTACAAAAATCCCGGTCATTAAGAATTTTATAAATAGATCCGAGTGTATTCTTACCGGTGGTGTTATAGCCAACGATATTCTAAAGGCGAGGGGGGTTGATGTCGGCTTATCTGTTATTGATAGCAATATAGAAGAACTGATTGAGGGATTGGATGTTACCGATAAACGGCTTGTTATGCCTGTTGATTATAATATATTTGAGAATAAGATTTTCGATATCGGACCTAAGACAATAGATGAATATATAAATACAATCAAGGGTGCTGAGATAATTATTTGGAATGGACCAGTTGGACTTTTTGAAGACGAAAGATTTTCAATAGGAACTGACAGTATCGCTGATGCGATTGCCAGCTCTGATGCGCTTAAAGTTTTGGGTGGCGGAGATACTATCACTGCGGTAAATAAACTGGACTTGATAGATAAATTTGATTTTGTTTCTACTGGTGGAGGAGCGATGCTTGCATTTCTTGCTGGAGATAAGCTTCCTGGATTGAAAGCATTAGGGTACTATACTGTCAGAGATTTATGAATAACGACTTATGATTTATGAGTGTTCTTATTCTTAAATCATAAATCCTGAATTTTAAATCAATAATAATTCCGAAACTATGAAACAAATTGTAATTCTATATCACGCTGAATGTCCAGATGGTTTTGGCGGGGCTTGGGCGGCTTATAAGAAATTTGGCGATTCAGCCGAATACATCGGAGTTCATCATGAGGCTCCACCTCCCGAAGGTCTTGTGGATAAAGAGGTATATATGGTTGATTTTACCTACCCCGTAGATATCCTCAAGGAGATTATAAGTAAAAATAAACGAGTTACAGCCATTGATCACCATGCATCTATGGAGGAGGCAATCAAATTAACCCAAGATTATTCTTACGGCAACGATAACTCAGGTTCAGTTTTAGCCTGGAAATACTTTCATAAAGATTCCGTCCCCAAATTGTTAGAATATGTAGAAGATCGGGATTTGTATAAGTTTTCTCTCCCTAATTCCAGGGCTATATGTGCTTTTATTGATTCTTTTGATTATAATTTTAGTGTTTGGGATGAATTGGCTGTTAATCTTGAGGATGCGGATAAAAGAAATGATCTTATAGAAAAGGGGAATTTAATAGTAAAATATGAAGAAGAGCTTGTGAAAAAAATAATCGAAGATAATGCTAGGCTGGTAGAATTTGAGGGGTACAAAATTTATTCCGTCAATGCTCCCCATGAATTTGCCTCGGATATAGGAAATATTTTATATAAAAGAAATCCACCCATGGCTATAATATGGAGGGAAGATAAAGATAAAGTAAGCGTATCGCTTAGGTCGGATGGGACAGTTGATGTTGGCAAGATTGCCGCTAAATTTGGCGGCGGGGGACATAAAGTAGCGGCTGGATTTCGTTTTCCATCTCTGGGCTCGATACCTTGGAAGTAAATAAAAATATAAAATTTTAAATTAGAGTATATGAAATATATAATACATACTGACGGTGGTTCACGCGGTAATCCCGGTCCGGCGGCGATTGGTGTTGTCATCTCCGCCCAAGGCAGACCCGCCTCTGGCGGGGAAGGTTCTAATATCTGGAAGAAGGAATACGGAGAATCTATAGGTGTTACCACTAATAATGTTGCTGAATATCAGGCGGTTATTTTTGCCCTGAAAAAACTAAAACAATTAATTAGCAGTACTGGTGCTGAAAAAGCTCACATAGTTTTTTATCTTGATAGCGAGCTTTTAGTAAAACAGCTAAATTATCAGTATAAAGTTAAAGAGCCAGGTATGCAGAAATTTTTTATGGAAGTCCACAATTTTCGACTTGATTTCGGTAAAGTCGAATTCAAGCATGTCTTGAGAGGCAAGAATACCGAGGCCGATAAATTAGTTAATCAAGTTCTTGATCGGGAGGGGAATAAGCTTGATTTATAGATCTGGATTTAAGATGTCGAATGTGCTATAATAACTCTGCCTTGTAAATGAGATGATCGCTCTCCGCCTAAGGCGGAGGGAGGAAAGTCCGAGCACTCCCCTTCAGCTTTATGCGAAGAAGGGAGCAGGGTAGCAGGTAACGCCTGTCACGGGTGACCGTAGAGGTGCGAGCAGAGACGCTTTTACTTGAAAAGGTAAAAGAAGCCCTCATCCCAACGTAGATGGCTTAACTCCGCCATAGGGATAAGAAAGCGGAGGTGAAACGGCTAAATCCTTACCTGAGTGCAAGGTCAGCGTTCCCAGCCCCAGTTTTACCGTTAGTAGACTAGCAATTTTAAGCTTAAAATTGCCGTCGTAAATACACCAAACATTAGTAGATTGAACTTTGTATTTGCAATGGTAAAACTGGGGCTGGGTTCGAAAAGTTAGACCGCTTGAGGCCGACAGTGATGCCGGTCCTAGATAAATGATTGTCCCCGAGAGGGAACAGAACTCGGCTTATGTTTTACAAGGTCGAAAGCCCCGCTTAGCGGGGCTTTCGTTTGAAAGACACTAGAGCACGTCTAAAAACTCTCCTTTCGTCTGTAATTCCAGAACTTTGGCTGTAAGACTTCAGAAATTCCCTCGATATAGCTATTGCTATACCTCGAAAATTTCTTCGTCTTTCGGAGGCGATTCCCCCGGAGTTCCTCCGGGATGAACCTTCGCCTTAACTCAAAGTTCTGAAATTTCGACATGAAAAAGAGTTTCTAGACGTGCTCTGGCTTTTGTGATACTTTTGCGGAGTTAAACTACTGGATGTTTTAGCGATTTAACCTAGTTTCTATGCATAAATCCGATCTATTTTTTAATGTTATACGCCTACCAGTTGATTTTACCATGCTCATAGGGGCTGGATTAGCAACCTATTTCTTGAGAACTGAAATACTCTCGTCTTTTAGGCCGGTTCTTTTTCAATTTAATCTACCTTTTCTAAAATTCTTTTATCTTGAAGTTTTTGTTTCTTTTATTTTTCTTGGCGCCTATGCTATTGCCGGACTTTATTTGATGAGGGTAAAGATAAGAATGTTGGAAGAATTTTCCAGGATACTCCTTGCTTCTTCAGCCGGTATTTTGGTTGTTATTATATATATCTTTTTGCGGCAAGAACTCTTTGATTCCAGATTTTTAGTTTTAGGCGGATGGTTTTTTGCTATACTATTTGTCTGTCTTGGAAGGCTTGCTGTCCGTTATTTGCAAGCTCTTACTGCTGCGAGATATGATTTAGGGATTCATAGAGTTTTAGTTGTGGGAGATAATGAAACTGCAACGAACCTTATTTCTTATATGGGCAGAGATCTTTCACTGGGTTATCGTATAGCCGGTCAACTGACATCAATTGATATTAAGCGTCTACATAATTTTGCAGCCAGTATAAATATTGATGAGATAGTTTTAGCTAGGCATGATGATTCTCCGGAGGCCATTCAGGATTTAATAAGTTTTTGTCAGGAACAGCATATCATATTTAAGTTTGTTCCTACGGGACCTCAGCTTTTGACCGGAAATTTTGAGATGAATATCTTTGGTGGTTTGCCGATGATAGAAATAAAAAGAACCAACCTCGACGGCTGGGGCAAAGTTATTAAAAGAATTTTAGATATTATTGGTAGCTTGATTGGGCTTATAATTTTTTCTCCTCTATTTTTAGTTATTACCTTCTCAATTAAATGGGAGACGCAAGGTCCGGTATTCGCCAGACTGAAAAGAATAAGTGGAAAAAAAGAATTTATACTTTTAAAATTTCGTTCAATGATTGAGAATGCCGAAGAACTCAAACCCCTTCTGGCTTCTCTCAATGAAAGAAGCGGAAGTCCTCTTTTTAAAATAAGGAACGATCCAAGAATAACCAAGGTGGGCAGATTTATGAGAAAAATGAGAATAGATGAACTTCCTCAACTATGGAATATCTTCAGGGGAGATATGAGTCTTGTGGGTCCGCGTCCTCATCAACCCGACGAGATTACAAATTATCAAAGACATCACAAGAAAGTTCTGTCAATAAAAGCCGGAGCTACGGGTTTGGCTCAAGTGTCAGGCAGTTCAGATATACCCTTTGAAGAAGAAGTAGCCCTGGATTCTTTTTATATTGATCATTGGTCCTTGTTGTCGGATTTCAAAATTATAATAAGAACTATCTTGAAAATGCTAAGTGATAAGAGTGCTGTCTAGTTATGAAAATTGCTTTTGTTCATGAATATTTAAATCAGTTTGGTGGAGCAGAAAGAGTACTGCAGGTTTTGTGTAGTATGTTTTCCGACGCTCCGATATATACTCTTTTTTATGATGCGCAGGCTACCGGAGGAGTGTTTGAAGGAAAAGATATTCGAACATCTTTTCTTCAGGGAGCACCGTTTATAAAGAGATACCATAGAATTTTTCCGTTGTTTATGCCACTTGCAATTGAGCAATTTGATTTCTCTGATTTTGATGTGGTTTTTTCTATTTCAGCATCTTTTGCCAAGGGCGTGATAACTAAACCAGGAACAAAGCACATCTGTTATTGCCTTACTCCTCCGCGTTTTCTTTGGGATGGTAGCCAGAAATTTATGGAAGAATTCAGTTACCCCAGAGTTATTAAAAGTCTCGTCAGTCCTTGGATAACCTACTTGAGACTATGGGACAGAGAAGCGTCTTTAAGAGTTGATGAATTTTTGGCTATTTCTAATTTTGTGAAAAATAGAATAAGTAAGTATTATCTGCGCGATTCAGAGGTCATTCATTGTCCGGTTAATGTTAAAAATTTTTATGTATCCCAAGAGATAGGAGATTATTTTTTTATGGCCGGTCGACTGGTTTCTTATAAAAAATTTGACCTTGCTATTAAAGCTTTCAATCAACTCGGCTGGCCGTTAAAGATTGCCGGAATCGGGCCCGAGATAAACAAATTAAAGAAAATGGCAAATGGTAATATTGAATTTCTTGGTCTTGTATCTGATGAAAAATTGGCTGATTTATATTCTCATGCCAAGGCTTTCATATTTACCCAAGAAGAAGATTTTGGCATTACTCCACTTGAAGCTATGGCTTCAGGACGACCCGTTATAGCTTATCGCGGTGGGGGAGCATTGGAAACAATAGAAGAAGGCAAGTCTGGTATATTTTTTTCAGAACAAACAGAAGAATCTCTTCTAAGGGCATTGAAGGATTTTAAACAAGAAGAATTTAATTCAGGGACATGTCGAGCGCAGGCAGAAAAGTTTGATATAGTCGTTTTTCGGGAGAAGATATTAAAACGATTTAAGATTTAGGATATACGATTTAAGAATAAAGAGAACTCGGTCTATCTCTTATTCATAATTCATAATTCATAAATCATAAATCGTAAATCAGCACTTCAATGATTATCGGCATTGATATACGACTACTTGGAAAAGGAGTAAAAAGCGGTATTGAAGAATACACCGAAAATTTACTTGCGTATCTTATCCCGCTTAACCCTACGATAAAATTTAAATTATTTTACTCATCTTTTTCTAACAAACTTCCTGAATATGATTGGTTGAAATATCCCAACGTAGAACTTTTTAGATATAGATTTCCCAATAAATTATTATTTTTTTCATCAAGTTTTTTGAACACTCCCAAACTAGATCAGCTAATGGGCGGAGTTGATGTTTTTTTCTCACCTCATTTTTTTATTACTGCCTTATCATCCGCCTGCAAGAGAGTCGTAACTTTTCACGATTTGTCATATATTCATTTTCCCGAATTTTTTTCGTGGAGGAAAAATATTTGGCATAATTTCGAAATGCGGCCAATATGGCAATCCCATTTTTCCGATAAGATTATCGCTGTTTCCGAATCTACTAAAAATGATTTAGTAAATCTTTATCATGTTGATCCCGCAAAAGTTCAAGTTATTTATTCAGGCATATCATCTGACATCGCGAGGCCTTCGGATGAAAACTTGAAAGAATTTAAGATAAAAAATAAATTGCCGGATGAATTCATTTTGTTTCTAGGTAAATTTGAACCTCGAAAAAATATAAGCGGAATTATCGGGGCATTCGATATTCTAAAAAGAAATACTAATTTTAGTAATCTTAAATTAATTCTTGTGGGTTCGCGTGGATGGTTATATAAGAATATATTTGAAGATATTGAAAAATCTAAATATAGAGACTCGATAATTTTAAAGGATTATGTAAGCGACGATGAAAGATCTTTTTATTACAGTTTAGCCAGCGTATTTGTTTACCCGTCATTTTTTGAAGGTTTTGGTTTTCCGCCCCTTGAAGCAATGAAATGCGGTACTCCAGTTATAGCTTCACGCAGTTCTGCTATACCCGAGACTGTTGGTAATTCGGCAGTATTAGTTGATCCGCACAACCTAAACGAGCTTTCTGATGCCATAGAAATTGTTTTAGAGAATAAAACCATTAGAGAAAAGCTAATAGCGGGTGGGTTCAAGAAGACCAAATCATTTAATTGGCGCGACACTGCAGAAAAAACACTCGGCTGTCTTTTAAAATAGACCTTCTAATAGTTATATACTTTATTAATCTTTAGTAATGAATTTAAGTATATTTATATATTTAATCATCAATACATCATTCCATTCCATGTACTCTGATGTAATTTATATAATTTAGGAGTTGTTAGTTTAAGTATTGATATGTGGAATTGGGTTCTTTTTATTAGGTTTTATCTTGCCCGCTTTCGATTATACAATATACCTGCTATTTGTGGGTTAAAAAATAGCATAAATTTTCTCTATAACCCCTTTTACGTTTTTTGTGGATAAGTATCGCTTGCGAAGGTAGTAGTGAATGCAATATAATATAGATATCAACTGAATTTACCGTAATCCCGTAATCCCGTGATCCCGTGATCCCGTGATCAGATTATAACAAGACATTACCGATAAATTTAGATTGATTCTTTTTCCACTAAGTTCTTTTAAAATATTTTGTACTGAATAGAGCTTTTGTTTATCTTCTTGTTAGATAAATCAGATAAAAAAAATAAAGAAAAAGTCATCAGTAAAGAGTCCTCATCAACAGGGGGGTATTTGTTGATTAAATCTTTAGCCGATAAATATGGCTATACCAAAGATCATCTTGGATGGCTTGCTAGATCTGGCCGAATCGAAGCAGTTCGATATGGCAAAAAGGGTCAATGGTATGCCAAGGAAGAAGATGTAAAAAATTATCAGGAATTTCAAGAGAAAAGATTTTCCTATGTATCAAATTTACCTAATAGAAAAGAAGAAACAAAAGTTTCAACCATCTCAGTTCGTGCGCACGAGCGAGATTTACCAGTTCTTTTATACGCGAAAGAAGATTCTAGGCTAGAGAATCTAGTAGACCAATATAATAAGAATGACGTCTATGGACATTCTCGTCTAGAATTTTCTTCCGACAAACAAGTTCTTTTTGACGGGCAAGTTCTTTCTAATGGCGAAAGCTCTTTAAGTACAAACAATGATAGAAGAATATTAGTAAAAAGAATTAACGCCGTCTTAGTATCTTCACTGATACTAACCGGCGTTTTAATTTTCTTCTATTTATCCCCATCGCAGATTAATCTAGTCGGACGTTTTTTCAATGATGTCGGTCATCAGATAAAATCTCCCATAACATATCTTTTCAATAAATTCTTAGTTAAATCTCTTAATCCTATCTACATCGGTATCTTTGAAGAAACTTCCATATATCCGCCTTCCTTCAATCCATATTATCCCTTCTCATCTTCATCTCCCCCTCCATCATCTTCTCCCTCTCAATCTCAATCTTTCACTAAAGTAACTCAAGAGGTAAGGATAACTAAAGACTTAACTCTTTCTCAGCTCAACGCTATCTATGGACAGATAGCTAACACAGACGCAAGAATAGACTCGTTATTAACTAGAGTTAATTCAATATCAACTAATATATCCGGTATCCCTCAAGCTCCTTCTTTTAATCCTTTTCCGCAGATAATGCCGTCTGATCCAGGCATCAGACCCACTATCACAATCAATCCTGATGACATTACAACCAAAACTCTAACTGTAACTCAAACCGCGACTATACAATCACTATCGGTACTAGGAG
>Ga0209542_10004067_pt1 | contig 30499 bp, 30 predicted proteins | sample RifCSPhighO2_01_FD_184028 | JGI IMG/M metagenome (GOLD analysis project Ga0209542, IMG submission 184028) | Soil microbial communities from Rifle, Colorado - Rifle CSP2_plank highO2_0.1 (SPAdes) (version 2) | ecosystem: Environmental > Terrestrial > Deep subsurface > Rock core/Sediment ... | reverse complement strand
CAAAATATTGGTGACCGGTGGGGCGGGCTATATCGGTTCCGCGACCGTGCGTCTTCTGCGGGACAAGGGTTTTGACGTTGTCGTTTATGACAATCTTTCCACGGGAGCTCGTGAGCGAGTCGGGGATTGTCCTCTCGTCGTGGGGGATCTAAGCGACTTGGAACTTTTGAATAAAACCTTTGACGAAGGAAGCTTTGACGCGGTCATCCATTTCGCCGGTTCCGTGGTAGTGGAGGAGTCAGTAAAAAACCCGGCCAAGTATTTCCAGAACAATGTCGTCAACGGACTCAATCTCCTCCGGGCCATGGTAGATCACGGAGTTCAGAAAATAGTTTTCTCCTCATCCGCGGCAGTTTATGGCGAGCCGATAGGCGGCGTTATCAGCGAGGACATGCCATGCGACCCGACCAATCCTTACGGTGAGAGCAAGCTCATGTTTGAGAGGATTCTACGGGACTATGCCGAGGCCTATGGCCTGCGCGCTACCGCTCTCCGCTATTTCAATGCTTCGGGCAGTTGGCCGGAAGCGGGAGTCGGGTATCGCTACAACGGACAGGAGACTCATCTCGTGCCGCGCCTCCTGCAGGTCGCCGCGGGTACTCTTCCAGAGTTAGTGGTTAACGGGCAAAATTATGATACGCCTGACCGGACCTGCGTGCGGGACTACATCCATATCCGTGACTTGGCCGAAGCCCATGTGCTGGCGCTCAAGCGCCTCAGCACCGAGCGGGGGTTTGCCGCTTACAATGTCGGGACTGGCAAGGGGTATTCCGTACTCGAAGTGATTGAAGCGGCGATGGACATCACCGGCCGCATGGTGCCGATGCGCTTCGCCGAGCGAAGAGTGGGGGATCCGCCGAAGCTCGTGGCCGACACGAGCAAGATGAAACTCCGCTGGAACTGGCAGCCGAAGCACGATTTGAACTCCATCCTCGAGAGCTCCTGGCAGTGGCTCCAGCAGAATAAGAAGTAGCCGCGTATTTCGACGTTTTTATTCGTTTTCCCCCGGTGTACAATTCGCGCGAATTGTACACCGGGCAGGAACATTGTATATTATGAGTATGAAAAGATGGGTGAACATTTTTAAGGCATTAGCAAATATCAACCGGTTGAAGATAGTTAAGCTCTTGGCGACTGGCGGCGAGCTTACGGTGTCTGACATTTCGAGGGAAATAAATATCTCTCTAAAGGGAACCTCGAAGCACCTAATAATTTTACACAGCCTTGATGTGCTGGATAGTGTGGGGAGACAGGGCCACGTGTTTTACAGCTTGAATCGAGCAATGCCAAAAGATCTCAAGAGAGCCCTGGATTTATTTATTATCCCTTAGGCGAAAACCCCGCGCTTTCAAGCGCGGGGTTGAAGCCAAGCCCGGAGCCGAAGGCGGAGGGGATAACACAGCTCCGGGAGCCGCAATGTATCGGCGAATGCCGATGCGGCGACGTATTCCGTAGAGCCAAAGGCTCAAGGAATACACCAGCCTTCGGGCTGGGGAGGTTTATTTGATACTGTCTCCCCACCCTGAACAATTCGCGCGAATTGTTCAGCACGGATTTGGGGTTTTGACAGGGGGTGAGAGTTATTGCTAAGCTTTGTTTCGGCATGATTAAGCCCTTGCCCGTGAGGAATTTAATAAACATCTCTGCCGCCGCTCTCATTCTTTTGGGCGGTTTTTTTGTGCTCTTTCGTGGCGCGTCAGCGGCCACCGAGGTCGGTGGAGTGATTGCGAGTGATGAAATTTGGACCGTTGCGAATAGCCCCTATGTGGTCAAATCCGATAATCCACAAATAGGCATCAGCATAGAATCAGGAGCGACGCTCACGATCGAGTCGGGAGTGGTCGTAAAGTTTGAACTCGCAGTTGGAGCGAAAATTTCAACCGGTGGCGGGAAAATGGTCGCTAACGGTGCGGAAGGAAATCCTATAATTTTCACTTCCATCCTCGATGATTCTGTCGGCGGGGACACTAATGGCGATGGAGGCGTAACCTCGCCCCGCATAAACGACTGGGGGTTCATAAGGCTCGGGAATGCCGGCGACGAGGTCACGTTTTCAGAAATTCGTTATGGAACGAGCTGCGTCACCATTGCCGACGCCTCTGCGGAAGTCCGATTGAATAAATTCGATAATTGCCAGGTAGCAATCGAGGTTCCGTCGGGTATTGCCGTCACAATCCAAGAAAATGAATTTACCGAGAATGGCTTCGGGATTTATTCCCAGCTGGCGACGGGACTCACGATAACGAAAAACAAATTCCTCGGGAACCGCGGGGACCCGAGCCAGATACAGTACGGTATTTTCCTTCAGAATTTCAATCAGAATGTCACAATCAGCCAGAATGAGATCTCCAACAACGAAGTCGGAGTTTATCTTGAGCACTCCGTGAATGCACTGGTGAATCAAAATAATATTTCCGGCAACGAGCTTTACGGGATACTTGACGGAACACCAGGCTCACCGGCCGACGCGCGCAACAACTGGTGGGGCCATCCCTCCGGCCCTTTTCATCCAGTGCAGAATGTCGGCGGGCAGGGGAATGAGGTCAGCGACGGAGTTATCTTTGACCCTTGGCTGGGAGGTGTCTTCGTACCGCCAGTAGTGCCCGGAAGGAATCCAGTCGTCATTATCCCGGGGATTATAGGGACAGAACTGTATAACGGGGACGACTTGATTTGGCCTGATTTGGGTCGGGCCGCTACCGATATAAATGATCAGTTTTTGACTGACAACTTAGGATTAGATGCACAGGGCAACTCTTTGGTGAATATAACTACAGGCGGGGCTATTAAAGTAATGGTAAATAACGTTCCCCTTTTTGAGGTAAACATCTTTAAAGATTTAGAAGCCACATTCGAAGATGTAGGCTACCAACAGAACACCGATTTATTTTATTTTCCTTATGACTGGCGTCTTGATCTGGAAAACACGAAAGATTTGCTAAATCAAGAAATTGAAAATATTAAGGTCCAAACAGGGGCCCAAAAAGTCGACGTTATAGCCCACAGCATGGGAGGTCTGTTAGTGAAGAGTTATATTGATAACTTTGGAGCCGGTGACATTGATAAATTAATCTTTGTGGGCACTCCTCATCTTGGTGCGCCTAAGGCCGGTAAAGTCATTCTAGAGGGGGAAAGATTTAAGATATTCTTTCTAGAAGAGGATAGAATGCAGGAGTTGGCGCTAAACTCACCGGCTCTTCACGAGCTTCTACCTAACGAGACTTACTTTAGTCAGTTCCAGGGATACATCAGTCCTTTTTCATTTTTCGGCCCGCTCGAATTTCTTAATTACCAACAAACAACGGATTTTTTCGTCGATGAGAAACAAAAGAACCCCCTGATGTTTCAAAAAGCAGAAATCTTTTTTTCAAATAATCTCGAAAATATCGATTATGAGGGAATAAACGCTTACAACATCGTGGGCTGCAAAACATCCACCCAAGCAGCCTACCGGATGGGACTCTTTGGCTCTATAGCTCATGTGGGTTATACGTCGGGAGACGGAACGGTGCCTATTGTGAGTGCAAGTTATGCTCCTGGTGCAAAAAATTATTATGTTAAGAATGGCGAACATGCCGAGCTGCCGAGCAGGGGCGGGGTTAAAGAATTAATAGCGGATTTATTGAATGGCAGTGATCCCAATTTACAGAGTGGTATGAGCGAAACATCAGCTTTTTGTAAGTTTAAAGGAAAACAGTTGATTTGGAGAAGCCCAGTGGAAGTTCACATATATGATTCGGCAGGGAATCACACCGGTCCCCTCGAGAATAACAGTATTGAGTACAATGTACCCGGGGTTGACTATGATGTCATAGGGGAAGAAAAATTCATTTTCCTCCCAACTGACGAGGGGCAGACATACAACATTCACGGAATAGGTCTCGAAGAAGGAAAATTCGATTTGCAGATTTCAGAAGTGGATGATGGGGAAACAAATAGTTCAAAGATATTTAATGATGTACTCATTAACACAGCTACCCCAATTGACCTCATTATTTCGGGCGCATCGCCCGACGCGGAAATTTTAGTAAACAACCTACTAGTCCCAGCTAGCGCGGAGTTATTTGGTGGACAAATTCTCGATTTCGCCCCGCCAGAAACTACAGCAGTTGCCTCGGGACCACACGGGAATGAGGGATGGTATCTCGGCGATGTAGATATTACGCTCAACACCCAAGATGATATAAGTGGAGTTCTGGAAACTAAGTATTCTCTTGACAATGGACAGTCATTTCTTGTTTATAATGGCTCGACCTTGATTTCTGAAGAAGGAATAAAGAATATTCTTTACTACTCTGTAGATAAAGCAGGCAATAATGAAGCAGTAAAAAGTTTAGAAATCAAGATAGATAAAAGCCCTCCCGAAATTACCTATCAATTTGATTTGATACTAAAAGATTTCATATTTGATACAATAGAGGAGTCAGCGACTCTAACCTGTTCATTGAAAAATTGCGTTGCTATCGATCAAGCCGGCAATCAAACAAGAATTGATTTTGAGAGGCAAAAAGTCTTAAATTTACGGGGTTTATCTTTGAAGTCAATAACACAAAAAGGACAAACAAAAAAATTCTCGGAAAATCTACTGCTAGTTAAGTTGATCGTGAAAAAAAATCAAATTGTTGATTTCAATCAGACCATAATAATAAGCAAGCAGGAGGTGGGAAGAATAGACTACGTCAAAAAAACAGACACTTCAAGGATCTCAGAATTTAGAAAAGGCACTGGCTTTAATCGTTACACGCTGCCCGGAATTCATTTTTTGAAGATTGTGACCGCTGGTAATTATCTTAATATTAACATTCAATAATATGGGCAAGAATTTAAAATTAGTTTTGGTTACTCTAATACTTATTGTAATTCCGCAGTTTTATTTTATAACAAACTGCGTAACATCGAGTAAGTATTTTTTTTGGGAATATAAATGCTCATACCCCGTTATCGTTGTTAACATCGTAGTTCTGTTGGGAAGCATATTGGTTATCTATCTGAACAAAAGATGGCAGCCGAGTACAATCTATTGGTACTTAATCGGCGGTTTCTTCCTCCTTAGTTCGGCTTTGCACTTCTTGTCTTTATACTCCTTGTCTAATTTTGGATTTTAGTCCCCGTTTATTGACGTCAAAATAAATTAAGTAATTAATTACTTAATTTATTTATTAAATCCTATGGGTAGGAGAAAAGAGAAAGATTTTGAGATTAGGAAACTTGCCCGCACCGGCGGTGGAAGTCTGAGCATGACTTTGCCGGTTGAGCTGATCACCAAACTCGGTTGGCGCGAGAAGCAGAAAGTGAAAGTAAGATACTCCCGCGGCCGTTTGATGATCTCCGATTGGAAACCCAAAGGGAAAAGGTAGCTCGTCTAATTCGTACGAATAGGAGAATAGTGCTAGTGTGGGGTCATGAGGGAGTTGGAGCGAAAACTCAAAGCTTTGGCAAACAAGCGACGGCTCGCGATACTTAAATATCTGCGTAAAGCCGATCAGGCGTCAGTGGGGGATGTCGCGTCGCAGATCAGACTGTCATTCCGGTCCACTTCGAAGCATCTAGCCGTTTTGTTTTCCACAGGAATTTTGGATAAAGATCAAATAAGTTTGACAGTGTATTATCGCTTAGCGCGACCAGTCGATCCGCTAGTCAGCAAGGTCCTAGACCTAGTCTAATTCGTACGAATAAGCGAATAGTTTGCAGCTTTGACACTCGGTAATAAGATTTGCTAGCATTGTTCTTGGCATGATTAAGCCCTTGCCCATGAGGAATTTAATAAACATCTCTGCCGCCGCTCTTATTCTTTTGGGCGGTTTTTTCGTGCTCGCGCGGGGTGCGTCAGCGGCCACCGAGGTCGGTGGAGTGATTGCGAGTGATGAAATTTGGACCGTTGCGAATAGCCCCTATGTGGTCAAATCCGATAATCCACAAATAGGCATCAGTATAGAATCAGGAGCGACGCTTACGATCGAGTCGGGAGTGGTCGTAAAGTTTGAACTCGCAGTTGGAGCGAAAATTTCAACCGGTGGCGGGAAAATGGTCGCTAACGGTGCGGAAGGAAATCCTATAATTTTCACTTCCATCCTCGATGATTCTGTCGGCGGGGATACTAATGGCGATGGAAGCGCGACTGCGCCAGGGATAAATGACTGGAATCTAATTTGGCTCGGCAACGCCAGTGACGAGGTCACTTTTTCAGAAATTCGTTATGGGACGAGCTGTGTACTCATCGGCGTGGCGGACGTGGTAGTGAGATCGAACAAATTTGATAATTGTCAGGCGGCAATCGAGGTCCGTCCGGGTATTGCCTCCACAATTCAGGAAAATGAATTTTCCCAGAATGGGATGGGGATTTATGCCCAGCTTGCCAGTGGACTAACGATAAGAAAAAACAAATTTATCGAGAACCGTGGGGACCCGAGCCAGATACAGTACGGCATTTTCCTTCAGAATTTCAATCAGGATGTCAGGATCAGCCAGAATGAAATCTCCAACAATGAAGTTGGAATTTACTTCGAGCCGTCCGCGGGCGCGCTCGTGAGTGAAAATAATATTTCCGGCAACGAGTTATATGGGATTTTGGTCGATCCTGGCGTGTCTGTCGACGCGCGCAACAACTGGTGGGGCCATCCCTCCGGCCCGGAGCACCCGACTAATCCCGGAGGTCTGGGAGATGTCGTCAGTGATGGGGTCATTTTCGATCCGTGGCTGAACAACTTCGTAGAGATCCCAGAGGAGGAGGTAATAGATCCGGTAATCATCATTCCGGGAATTTTGGGTTCCGAGCAGAAGAACGGAATTTTTGTGATTGACCCAATTCTACATACTTATGATGACCTTATAGACACCTTAAAAGCAAACGGCTTCGAGGAAGGAAGCGATCTTTTTACTTTTCCGTATAATTGGAGGCAATCTAATGTTTTATCTGCCCATGAGCTCAAGAATAAAATTGCAGATATCAAAAGCATCTGTTCGTGTTCTAGAGTGGATCTAGTTGCTCATTCTATGGGCGGGCTTGTAACCCGGCAATATATTGCATCTAGCGAGTACGGTGATGATGTGGACCAGCTAATATTCATGGGTACGCCTCATTTGGGCACGCCTTGGGCCTACTTATCCTGGGAAGGAGGTGTGGTAGGGCCAGGTCCAGAGGATGAACGTCTGCAATTTTTCCTGAAGAAGGAAGCGAAGAAATTTGGTTTTTCGACTCTCTACGATTACATTCGAGGTAAACCCATACTTTCTGTAAGAGAGGCCTTGCCTATTTACCCATTTTTGAGAGGTAAGGAGACAATGCTTTTGAAAAATTTTCCTGACGAACATCCGCAAAATAGTTTCATGCTTAATCTAGACTCTCATTTGAGCGAGCTCCTAAATAACGATATAAGAATTACGAATATTATCGGAAGGCTCGGGATAAACAACACTATCCATTCCTACAGGGTTGTAGATTCTCCTAGCCAGCCCTTATGGGAGCACGGTTATCCGGATGGTTTCCTGGAGCGTATTGGGGATAGAGGTATTGAGCTTGGCGTAGGGGACGGTCGAATTGCCGATGTTAGTTCTAGATATATCCAAAAGGATTTAAATGTGCTTGACTCGGAGCATAGACTCCTGCCCACCGATTCGTCTGCCATTGTCTTTAAAAAATTAACAGGAAATGAGCCAGATATTATTGTAAAGAAAAATCGAAGGACAGATTATAAGCTTTTGATTCTTAAATTGCTTTCACCCATCGATTTTTATATAGTTGCCCCAGACGGGAAAAGAACAGGAAAGGATTTCTCCACGGGCGGGGAATATGATGAGATTGAAAATTCATTTTATTCTGGCTTCATAACCGACGACGAATACATTACCATATTGGACCCTCTGGACGGGGTGTATAAGATAATTACTCAAGGCACGGGTGCGGGGGGTGAGTATACAATAGCCGCAGGTTATATAACTGACGAAGGGATTACAGAGATCGAATTTGTTGGGCAGGCGATTCCCAACGAGCTAAAAGAGTTGGTTTTGGCGCTAGACGGTCAAAATCCTGATGATCTGCAAATTAGTGATTTGGATAATACCCCACCCGCCACCACAGCAAACCCTTTGGGGACCGCCGGATCAAACGGGTGGTATCGTTCAAATGTAAACCTGACATTAAACGCGATAGATGATAATTCAGGGGTTTTAAAAACGGAGTATTCTCTTAATGGGGGTACCATTTGGGAGCAGTATCTAGCCCCGGTTCAAATAGCCGCGCCAGGTATCAGCGAAGTCCTGTTTTTCTCCACTGACAGAGCAGGGAATAGGGAAGAAAATCAAAGTATAGAGATAAAGATTGATAAGTGGGCGCCCGACGCTTCTTTCTCTTTTAATCCCATCACTAAAGACGTTAATTTTGTTGGTAAGGACGACCAGACGAGTAACGTAGCAATTCAAGATACTGGAAACAAAGTCGTGTTGACCGACGAGGGCGGTAATATAACAACTTTAAATTACAAGAAAATCAAAAAGCCCAAGTACCTGAGTGTGAACCTCACTGAAATCACTTATAATGCAACTAAAGTAAAGTTACCCGATAATGGAACAATTTATCTTTGGAATTTGGATAGAGCAGGCAATGTAAATGCTTTAGAGCAAGCATTTTTGATAAAAGGCGGTTCTGTTTTGCTGACGTATCTACCGAAGGTGAACAAGACCCTGGTTGTGAAGATCGTGAATGGCAAAGCCACTAAAGAAACTTTGAATGGGATGATAATATTAAAAGTAAAAACAATGGAAGGGAAAATTGTGTATGAACATTAACAAAAGAGAGCATATAATAAATTAAACTAAGCATTTCATGAAAATACTTAAAAATATTTTGCTTCTTGTGACGTCGATATTTTTGTCCTACGTAGCTTCTACCGCACTTGGTGATCTGGTGAATAAAATCACAGGGTACTCTGGTACTTTTCTGGATCTCAGATCAGTAGTTGGACTACCTTTAGCGTACATATTTTTTGTTAGCCTATTTTTTTCGCTTTTCGGAGACAAAAAAAAATATTATTGGTTAGGTATCCTTCTAATTCCTGCGGCAATAATAGAGTTGTACTTCGACACAGAGATAATATACATCCCAATTGTTCTCGGTATCCTAGGTTGGTTACTAGGATTAGGAATATTGAAATTGAAACAAAGTTTACGGAAAGACTCGATACCTAGCTGAGTTTGTGGGGCATCAGAAGAAGCAACACGTCTAATTCGTACGAATAGGCGAATAGTTTGTTCCTTAACAATTTACATTTGGAATCTAGATAAGGCTGGGAATGTAAACGGTCTGGAACAGGCATTGCTGGTCAAAGGCAGCTCCATCTCATTGACTTATCTACCCAAAGTGAATAAGACTTTAGTAGTGAAAGTTGTAAACGGTAAAGTCACAAGGGAAGTATTGAACGGGTTGATTATTTTAAAAGTAACAACAATTCGAGGAAAAATAGAGTATGAATACTAAAAAGTATTTTTCCTGGCTCGCTGTTTATTTTATATCACTGGCGATACTAATTTTATACGGTATCTTAAGGCTGGATAGTGGGGGAGGATTCCTTGAAAGGTACAGCAGTATTTTATTGAGCGCCTCCGCAATATTGTTGATAATTTCGAGCACCTTTCTTATAAGAGCGTGTAAGGCGTATCAACTAAATGTTTTCTGGTATGTTCTCGGGATACTTGGAGTCATATACGGAGCTTGGATTCTTTTGCTAATGGTTATCAAACAATCAAGCTTTACAATATAAATTAAGTAATTAATTACTTAATTTATTAATTAAATTATATGGGTAGAAGAAAAGAGAAAGAGTTTCAAATCAGAAAGCTGGCCCGAATTGGGGGCGGGAGTTTGAGCATGACTTTGCCCGTTGAGCTGGTCACAAAACTCGGCTGGCGGGAAAAACAGAAGGTGAGAGTAATATACTCCCGCGGCCGATTGATTATTTCGGACTGGAAAGCAAAAAGAAAAAGTAAAGCGTAAAACGCATGCCTCGCACCCCCTTCATAGCACCGCAGATTTGAGGCAACTCTAGCTTTTCAAACAGGTGCGGTCTGTTATAATTTGAGTAAATAATTAAATCAGCACTTATGAATATAACACAGTGGGGGATAGTCGGTAGTATAGGGAGGGCGATAAGTCGTGCCCTGGGGGAGTTGAGGCATTTCGTTAAGTATGGGTATGGCACTTCGTATGGTCATGCTGAACAGGTTGAGCCTCAAAGAATAAACGAGTTTGCCTGGGCTCAGAATTTCTCCCCCACCAGCCTTGTGCTCGTGATCCTCACGCTATTTATTATTTGTTTTTTAATAACACTGGTTTTGTATAAGAAACCGAGGACAGATAATCTTGACTGATGAGGAGCTCAAACTTGAGTATTTATACTTCGCGAGGGCTTATTTAGTTATGGCGACCCTGGGTATTGATGTACTGATCGAAAAGGAACTAAAGGGAGCGTTTACAAACCCGGTCGACTCCGTGATACCAGTCGACCATACATTTGAACGAAATTTCCTGTTAGCCCCGATTCTTTACAATATCAAGCACTCAATCGAGATAGTTCTAAAAACAATTACCAGACTGCTGGGATTGGATTTTCAGGCCAAACACGATATAAATCTATTATATAGAGTGATTGAACCAAAACTGTTGAAAATAACTAGCATAGAGACCCAGGTTAGAGAATTGGGCGAACTAATAGATAAATATCACAAGAATAGGTTCATTATACCCAAGCTCAATAGTAGAGTATTTGTGACAGATGAGTTTAATGATTTGTTCCGTTACCCCGAAAGCCGTTCCATTGCTAAAATAAATTTTAATGAAGTTTTTCCCGACTTCAATCTACGCGATCTCACAGAGATAAAAGAGGATGTAAGTAGGCTTTTCAATGTATTTAACGAAATTGGGCTGCAAATTCTTGGGCTAAAGCTCACACGGGAGGAGCTTGAGGACGTACTGAGGGAGTATTATTCAGGTAGTCTTAGTCGTGAATGATTATTACAGAGAGGCGAGCTGTAGTTTTCGGCCTTTCTTTTGGCATACTTATAGCGTTTTTTCTCAGAGTCGCGCCTCTGTTAAAATCCAGTCTTTATACTTATGCGTATGACTATGGATTCTATCTAGATGCGTTAAACAGCTTGAAGTTTGACTTGGAGGCCATTATTAGTCCTGTAAGGGGCGGGTATAGTAGCCCGCTTTTCTATTTTTCAAAAATATTTGGAATTCCCAAGATTTTTTTTCTCGATTTATCGTTTTTGTTTTTGACAGCGCTAGTAGGCTTATCGTTATATTATATCTTTTTGCCAAAACTAAAATGGGCAACGATAGCACTGTTTTTGTTTGGCCTGTCGGTGATACAAAATGAGGTTTTTTTTATGTTTCTGTGGAAAACTCAATTAGGCCTTTTGCTATTGTTAGTAAATCTAAAGATGATATTGAGCAAGAGATGGAAAGCGTTGCCAGTAACCGCCCTTCTTTTGCTGCTATCGCATCGTACAACCTTCATAATATTTCTATTCTTACTCCTGATTTACATATCATTCGAGCTTTATCGGAAAGAAAACAAAGCCCCTTTCGTTTTTTACCTTGTATCAATGGCCCTGATTTCGCTCCCAGCAATACTACTGCTGCAGGCAGAAATAAATCATTTTTTTAGCATAACAAATCCGTTTGTTAAAGATGGAATATTTTTTGATATTGTAGATTACATACTCCTATCTTTACCGTATTTCGTGTTCGTCGCCCCAGGACTATATTTTTACATAAAGGTTAATAGAGACCCGATTTTGCCATTGTTCTTTTTTCTCTCCCTGTTTTGGGTATTGTTGCAGTTACCTTTTTATAACCGAATCATCATATATTTAGATATATCAGCAATTATTATTTCTGCATATTTTTTTTCGGTTTGGAGAGCAAGAAAATTAATCCTTGTCTCTACTATGGCCGCTGTGTTTTTTGCACTATCCATTCTTTCAATAGGCAATAACTTATATAGAAAAACGTTGATCTCGGAGAGCGATACAGCAGAAATCTTTGAGTTTACGGGCAAACAAGATACGGGTTATGTTTTAGCTATTGATTCTTTTAACGCACCCTGGCTGTTAGGTTTCTCGCAGAATCTTGAGGTAGGAGCCCCGGGGTTATTTAAGGATAGACATACTTATGATGAGTGGTTGAGTTTTTGGGAGGGGAATAATCAAATTGAATTCTTATCGAGCTATCCTCAGCCGCTTTTTATTTATCAAAAAGACATAAATGAGAACACTGTGCTACTTGCCTGTTTAAATCGAGAAAGTGCTAATTTTTATCGATTTGCATGCGAACAATGACCGGGACGGGTTCTTAAACTATTCGCCTATTCGAACAGTTTATATTCTTGTTGCCCGCGGGGCGATTTTTATCCAAAAATACAAACCGGCCGGGAACGTAGTGTTCCAGGCCGGGGGTTGGGTTCTAGAAAGGGAAGAGTTAGGTGCTCGATGGGTTTCGGGCGAACTGCAGCTGCAGCCCGAAAGTTATCTTTGTACCCAATCTGTTAAGCGGTACACCTGAAGAGCCGATTTTCGACCACGCCGATACCAAGGTATCGGCTTTTTGGATAGTCAGGGTCCAATCTCCGCTTTGGAGCAAATATGTGAGCTGCTCCGAGAATTTGTTGGCTGCTTCGCAGGAAACCATGGTTTCCGGATTTTCAGTTTTTCATGGGTCAGGGAGGTATCCTTCTGCCTCGAGAGCATAGAGCAGGATACCGAGGGTGAGATCAGGGTCCGGAGAGGCGTTGAAAGTTCCGAAGTGGCCGCGCTTCATAACGAAGCGAAAATTCAGTTTGAAGCGTTCGAAATCGGCCGAGAGTTTTTTCGCCTGCTCATCATGCTTAGCTACGGTCTCATCGGCCGCCTCATTTGCTGCTTTCACAAATGCGTCTGGCGGAATCATCCACATATGTCCTCCTCACAATATTCTTGGCCGTTGCGGGTTCGGTTTGACGTGCGCGGGTTTTGGGCGGGGGATGAGAGCGCGATTTCCGTCCTCGGTGATTCGGTACAGTCGGCGCCGAAGGGATTCGGCGTAATGCTGTTCGGCATAGGTCTCCTCGCGGGAGGCGACATAGGCACTGTTCTCCAAGCGCGAGAGCCACACGTAGACTGTGCCCCGGCGGAGTTTTCCATCGGAGCGTTCAATGATATCGAGTCCATACATTTCCCTGCCGTTGTCGGAGAGAATTTCTAGGATCAGCATTTCCTTTGCCGATAGCTTGTTCACAGGTTCCCTCCTCACGGAGTTTTTTTCTCGAGGGAAGTACGCAGCTTCCGCATTGCTTTTTTGCTCTCCATCGCCTGTGCGACAGCCTCCCGTAGATCCTGGCTTGCTTCCGCATACTTGAGCAGCGCCAGGATTACCCGCCCCTCAGGATTTCCAGCAACTCGCTCGATGAAGGCCCTGGTTATGTCTTTGTCGGCGAAAGTGAGCGCAACTTCGTTTTCTCCCTGACTCTCGTAATTCCGAGAGCTTGGAGCCAATTGCGCTTCGAATATCGCGAAAATGTGCTGGGGTGAAATGTACGGGAGATTGAGACCGACGTATTCGCCAGCCGTCGAAGTGAAGCCGGGGATTTCGCGCAGACGATGCGGTGGTTGATGACAAAACAGAATGGACCCATGCCCCATCGTTGCCAACTCTACTCTTCCTTTACTCATGGTTCCTCCTATGAGTGCGTGATAGATGAAAATATCATAAAGCAAAACCCGCGGCAAGCGCAAAAATCGGCTTTCCCGAGATTTTTTGTTATTATTAGTTAATGAAGGCCGGTTTGCAGAACAGAAAGGGACTTAAAATTGTCGTGGAAGTAGAGGTGGCCCCCGTCTCCAAAGGAGCAGCTTTTGTCATGCACGGCCTTGGCGGGTTCAAGGAACAGCCGCATATCCGGGCGATGGCCGAGGCCTTCAAAGAAAAAGGGCTTTCCGTTATCACTTTCGACACCACTAATTCCATCGGGGAAAGCGACGGGAAATATGAGGACGGCACAACGACGAGTTATTATGAGGATTTGGAGGATGTGATTGCCTGGTCATCGCGACAAGAGTGGTACAAGGAACCTTTTTATCTAGCGGGTCATAGTACGGGGGCGATATGTGCCGCTTTGTTTGCGGAGAAGCACCCCGAAAAAGTAAAGGGGCTTGCGCCCATCTCGGCAGTAGTTTCCGGAAAATTGAGCATGGAAAGCCGGAAGGAGAGGGGCGTGTTGGATGAGTGGAAAAGGACTGGGTGGAAAATTGCAGAAAGCCAGAGTAGACCAGGCCTGATCAAAAAACTTCCCTGGTCGGAAATGGAGGACCGGATGAAATACGATTTACTCACAGAGGCTAAAAAACTGAAGATGCCGGTTCTTCTGATAGTCGGTGAAAACGATGACAGCACACCGCCGGAACAGCAAGAAATTCTTTTCGAAGCCCTAACCGGTCCCAAAGAACTGCATATCATCGAGGATGCTCCGCACACTTTTAGAGAACCGCCCCATTTAACGGAAGTTAAAGATATATTCCTCAATTGGATCGATAAGGTGGAAAACAAAAAAATATGAGTGAGCGAGGGGCGGGGCCCGAATCTTTATCTTTCAATCCCGAAGCAGCCGCGGATGTTCCCGAGCGGGACGCGGTCGTGAGCCGCGCGCAGGAGGAGCGGGCCGCGCTGTTTTCCCACGTTCTCGTCGAGGCCGGCAGCGGCGGGAAACCGTCTTTGATTTCAAGGAAAGTTTGGAATTTCATCCCTCTCGCAGGCGACGCGGTAATGGCGTATCGGGCCTTTACCGGTATTGAAAAGGGATATCAGTTGCCAAAAAGTTCGCGCGTTCTCTACGCCGCCGCCGCGACCTCTACGATCTGCGCTCTGATGTATCTCAAAGGGGGGCATCTCGAGGCGGCGACAGCGGCGCATCTTGCCTCCGACGTGTTTACCAAGGCCGAGGTCCTCGTGCCCCAGCTCATAAAAGCCGCGGCAGACAAGGTGAGGGAACTCAATCCCCAATTGAGCGGAATTTTTGCCGCGACCGCTTCCTGGGTCGCCGAGCACAAAGAGCAGCTTTCGGGCCTCAAAGAAATTTTTGACGATTCCGTATTAACGCTCGACATCAATGAACAAGAACCAGAATGACCCCGAGTTCCAGGAGCTCAGGGACCTGATCAAGCGCCTCGTCGCCTTGGGCGAAGACGCCTCGGAGCTGGAGGTATGGTTTCGGATGTTCCCGCACATGGATGATGAGGAGCGCCTTGAGCTCCTGCGTAGTCTGCGAAAAGAAGCCGGGGATTTGGAAAAAATCAAATGATGGCTATTTCGGAACAGCGCAAAGGCGAACTTCTTATTTTTTTCCAAGCCCTGATATGGGGGATGTTTCCGGTCATCACGGTGCTGGCCTATGCCGAAGTTTTACCGCTGACCGCCCTGGGTGTGAGCACGCTTTTCTCTTCTGTCTTTTTTGCCCTGGTGCTAACGAAGAGGGGAAAGTGGCGCGAGGTTTTGGATAGCCGGGCCTTTTGGGACGTTTTGCTCGGTACTTTGTTCCTGGGAATCTTGTTTTATGTTCTTTTCTTTTTAGGACTGAAGCATACCAGTCCGGGAAATGCCGGAATTATCGCGAGCACCGAAGTTCTTTTCAGTTTTGTGTTTTTCCATCTTTGGAGAAGGGACAGTATCCCTACGAGCCACATTTTCGGAGCGGTACTCATGATGTTGGGCGCGGTTATAGTTCTATACCCGAGTTTTACCCATTTAAGGACAGGCGACTTTTTGGTTTTGACCGCGGCTTTTGTGGCGCCCTTTGGCAATTTTTTCCAGCAGCGGGCCCGGAAAATAGTTTCCAGCGAGGCGATTTTGTTTTTTCGCAGTGTCGTGAGCGGCTCCGTTGTTTTATTTTTTGTTTATTTTACATCGGGTCCGAGTATTTTTTCCGGCGCCAAGGGCGCGTTTTGGGTTTTGCTACTGAACGGTGTCCTAGTGCTTGGACTCGGGAAGGTTTTGTGGGTTGAAGGCATCCATAGGATAAGTGTGACCAAAGCGAACGCCCTCTCGATGATATCGCCGCTCCTGACCCTGATTTACGCCTGGGTTCTACTCAACCAAAGCCCGACCATCTGGCAGTTAAGCGCCTTTGTGCCGCTGTTCTTCGGGACCATTCTGTTAAGCAGGAAGGCATGAAATACGAAATTCCAGTAAAAAAAGCAGGCGAGTTTGCCCTCCCGGCGCTAGGACTGGGGACGTGGGGGATGGGCGGAGAGAATTTTCCGGATTCGCGACACGACGAGAGTGACATGGCGGCCATCAGGACGGCGATCGAGTCGGGCATAACGCACATCGATACGGCCGAGATGTATGCGCGTGGCCACAGCGAGGAAGTGGTCGGGGAGGCAGTAGAGGGGATTCCCCGAGGCAAACTTTTTATTACGTCCAAAGTGATGGCCGAACATCTCCGTTACGATGATGTTTTGAGCGCGGCCGAGGGGAGCCTCAAGCGCCTGAAGCTCGATTACTTGGATCTATATCTGGTCCACTGGCCGAGCGATTCGATCCCGCTCGAAGAGACAATGCGCGGGATGGCGAAGCTGAAAAAGGACGGCTTCATCCGCAACATCGGCGTCTCGAACTTCCACGCTGAGCTCCTCAAAGAAGCGCAAGAGAAGTGCGAGTACCGGATCGTGAATAACCAGATAAATTACAGTCTCGCCGCCCGCGCGTATGAAGAAGACGGGACACTGGAATACTGCGAAGAACATAAAATATTGGTTACCGCGTACAGTCCGCTGAAGAGGATCCATCAAGGACGCAAGATTCTCAGCAAGCTGGGGGAGAAATATCAAAAACCCCCAATGGCAGTCGCGCTTAACTGGGTTGTTAATAAACCGAATATTGTAGCATTGGTCAAAACCTCTGACCCCCGGCACCTGGAAGAGGATCTTGGGGCCATAGGCTGGCGTCTCGATGCGGCGGACGAGCGGGATTTGGATGAAAATTTTCCCCGCGGCACTACCAGGGAGTGAAGAGCAGACGTTTGTGGTATAATACAGGCACATAATAATCGCCTTTGATGGAGAATAAACCAAAACTTTCAGTCGTTATCCCGGCCTACAACGAAGAAAAGCGTATTTCGCAGACTCTGGAGGAAACAGACGCGTATTTAAAGGGGCAAAATTACTCATACGAGATAATCGTCGTTGACAATGCAAGTAAGGATAATACCTGCGATCTCGTCAGACAATATCAGAAGAAGACAATCAAAAATTTGGTTACCCTTTGCCTTAGCAAAAGCGTTGGGGCCAAGGGGAGCGCTGTAAGATTGGGCATAGCGGACTATGCAAAGGGCGACTACGTGATTTTCATGGATGCGGACAACGCTACCCCGATCGCCGAAGTCGCCAAATTTTGGCCTTACTTTGAGTCACGGCAGGCGGAAGTGGTCATCGGTTCCCGATACGTAAGCGATTCCAATGTCACGGCTAAACAGCCCCTTTACCGCGTTCTTTTGAGCCGCTTGAGCAACATGCTCATCCAGCTGATGGTCGCCCCGGGGATCCACGACACCCAGATGGGTTTCAAGATGTTCACGAGCGAGGCGGCAAAAGATATTTTTTCGCAGGTGACGGTGCCGGGCTGGGGGTTTGATATGGAAGTCCTGACCATCGCGTACAAGCATGGTTATCGTATCAAGGAAGTGGGGGTGCTGTGGCGGGAAAAAGGAGGCAGTCACGTCCCGCTCACGGCCTACGTACAGAGCCTTGGCAGCCTTTTCAAAATCAAATGGAACGCGATAACCGGAAAGTACAAAAAGATTAAATGAGAAAATTTTTCTCCTTCCTGTCCATCCTATCTCTTTTTTTAACTTTTCTCCCGGGTTTCACTCTTGCTGCTAACGAACCGGGAGTTTTAGTCGTGAAATTCAAGGATTCGGAGACGGCCGCCGCTTGGCAGGGCCGAGGCTTTCCTATGGAGCAAGTTTACGACAATATTTATCGATTTACGACGTCTGATATCAGTTCCGCTCGGGACCTGCTGATAAGCGAACAGGGTGTGGAGTTCGTCGAACAGGACAACCAGTTGCACCTGGAGGCGAACGCGGCCGACCCTTTGTTTGTTCTGGATGAAAATGAACTGACGAAGCAGTGGTATCTGCCAAAAATCCAGATCCACCAGGCGTGGAATTTGGCTGTGGGCAACAATATCATCATTGCCGTAGTTGATACCGGCATTGACGCGCGGCACGAGGACCTCAATGATGGCCGCGTCATTAAGGGTTACAGCAGTTATTGTCAGACGGCCGCGCAAAACGACCCGACTAATTGCCTTATCCGCGTTACCGGCGAGCTCAGCGCGGGCGTGAACTCGGACGACAACGGCCACGGGACTATAGTCGCGGGTCTCATTGGGGCCATCCCAAATAACAATAACGGAATGGCGGGGGTGAATTGGAACGTTAAACTCATGCCCATCAAGGCACTGGACTCTCACGGGTCTGGTCTGGCGTCGGACGTTTCCGCGGGAATCCGCTGGGCGACGGACAATGGAGCCAAAGTCATAAATCTTTCCATAGGCGGGCAGGGTCTCGATGGGGTGGGTGTGCTGCAGGATGCAATCACCTACGCTTATAACAAAGGAGTGCTCATTGTCGCCGCGGCCGGTAATGATTCGGCCGAAAGCGGCGTCAGCCTCAACGCTACTCCGGTTTTACCGGTGTGCGCTGACGGCGGGCAAAACATGGTGGTCGGGGTCGCGGCGTTGGATTATCTCGATCGCAAAGCCAAATTTTCAAACTACGGTTCTAACTGCGTGGATATCGCCGCTCCGGGTACCGGGACATTCATTGATAAGCAGCAGAAGCAGGGACTGGTATCGACTTATTACGATCCTACACGTCCGGGGGAGCAAGACCTATACGTTTACGCGGTCGGCACTTCCGTGGCGGCCCCGTTGGTTGCCGGTGTCGCTGGACTGATGATGTCGATTTTTCCAGACCTCGATGTCAAAGCGATCCGCGAGCGCCTGCTAGCGAGTGTGGACAACGTCGATGCCGAGAACCAGTCAGGATGCAACGGCGGTAGTTGCGTGGGGCAGATCGGCAGGGGACGGCTGAATGCCTTCAAGGCCGTGAGCGAGTCCTCCGGTTTCGTGTCAGGGGCGATCCTGCGCGCGCCTGATAATTCGCTGTACTTGATAGAACGAGGACTGCGGCGACCGCTTTCGAATTTTGTCTATGGACAGCGGTTCTCGGGTTTTTCCGCTCAGGCAGCGACCGCCGAACAACTCAATATATACCCCTTAGGAAGCGCGGTGGCGCCTGTGGACGGCTCGCTGGTGAAGTCCTCGGACAACCCTACTGTTTATTTGATGGAAGGCGGTACGCGCCAAGCGCTGTCGTACTTATCGTTTATTTCCCGGAATTTGCGGTTTGAAAGTGTGACGAGTTTGCCGAACGTCGAAATGGCGACATACCCGCTTGGGGCTGATGCGCCAATTCTCAGTGGCGCGCTTCTGAAAGCAAGCAACCATCCCGCGGTATATGTTCTAAATAATGGATCGAGGCAGCTGTTGTCATTTTTCGTTTTCCAGCAGCGGGGTTTTGAGGGTAAACCCATTGCCGTCCTTGACCCTTCCGATCTCGGGCGTTATCCTCTGCACCCGCAAAATATCTTATATCCACCTACTGACGGGACCCTCATCCGCGGTGATCAGTCCGCCACAGTCTATGTTTTTGAGGGCAGCGTTCGGCGAGGGCTGACCCTGAGCGCCTTTCAGGCTCGCGGCTACAATTTCGGAAATGTCCGGGTGGTGCCGCAAAGTGAAGTGAATGGATATGCCATTGGCAGCGATTTACTCAATTAGCATGCGAAAGAGCGTAGCTAGAATAGTTTCAATTTCGATTTTATTGACCGCTTTAGGGCCCGCGGCTGTTTCGGCGCAAGTCGCTTTTGATCCGAACACGCTCATTTCCGACGAGCGGTTCGCCGACGTCGGGACGCTGGGCGGCGCCGAGGGCATCCAGAAATTTTTGGAAAGCAAAGGGAGCGCGCTCGCGGCAACATCTCCGGATTTCATCACGAAACTGCGCGAGCCGGCGGATGTAAATCTCAAGAGCCGCCTGCCGGACCCGCGGCCGAACCTCGGGAGACTGCGGACTGCGGCCGAGCTCGTTTATGATGCCTCGACCTCGGCGGGAATAAACCCACAGGTGGTCCTAGTTACTTTACAGAAAGAACAAACCCTCATCACCGGAACATTTAGCAACGGCGGCTTGCAGGGCGCGTTAGACCGAGCGCTTGGCTTCGGTTGTCCGGATGAGGGAGGGTGCAGCGACATATTCCTCGGATTTTATCATCAGCTTTTCGGAAACTTTGATTCCGAAGATACGCGATATATCGGCATGCCTTCATCGCTCGTTCGGAGTTTCAATTTCGAATCCGGCGGCGTGCGAGTCGGGAGAGGCCCGCTCATAGACGGACGCTCCGCCAGGCGAGGGGACACCATCACTTTGGAAAACACTCAGGGCCCCCCGAACAACGCCCCGGCGACACAGAGCGTAACTCTGACCAACTTCGCCACTACAGCGCTCTACCGGTACACCCCGCATGTTTATAACGGCAATTTCAATTTCCATAAATTTTTTACGCAGTGGTTCCGCTACGCTAACGGTACCCTGCTCCAAACCCCCAGCGGACCGATCCATGTCATCGACAACGGCCTCAGGCGGCAGATCTCGAACTTTGTTATTTCCCAGCGCGGATTGAACGCGGCAAATCTGATAACGGTTTCAGCCGGTGAGCTGGGGGAGTTTTCGCTGGGCGACGTGATGCCGCCGGCCAACGGGACTATTCTAAAAAACTCAGTCGGACAGACTTACCTCATGGAAAACGGTGAGAGACGGTTCATCTCGAGCTTTGTCGCGGTTCAGCGGAAACTGAATCTTGCCGCCGCCGTTTTGGTTCCTGATGGGGAAATCGAGACCTACAAAGATGGCGGGCGGGCGTTGCCGGCCGAGGGCACGCTCGTCAAATCGCGCGACAACGCTGCTGTGTATATGATCATCAATGACGAGAAAAGACTGCTTTCCGCTTTTGTTTTCCGCCAGCGCGGGTTGAAGTTCGTCGACGTACTGACCGCCGAGCCGGGTGAGCTGGATACTTATCCAAGCGGAAGTCTGCTAACGCCGAATGACGGCACACTCATCAAGGCCGCGGAAGAACCAGCTGTATATTACGTTGGGAACGGACAGCTGCAGCCGATCAGCTATTTTGTCTTCGTGAACCGCGGATTTAAGTTCAAAGACGTAGTGGCGGTTCCACTCGGCGAGCTTAGTTCTTGGACCAAGGGCAAATTCCTTCCGCCGCCCACCGGCCTCTTGGTCAAAGCGCAAACCCAGCCGGCAGTGTATTACATTGAGTCAGGTGTGAAGCGTCCTATCTCCTTTGGCGTATTTGTGGCGAACCGGTTTAGTTTCAAAGACGTTGTAGTGGGAACCGACGCGGAAATCGCGGCGATCGAGACGGGCCCCGAACTGCGACTACCCGAACGCGCGGTCGTGAAGAGCGCGGATGCGGCGACAGTTTATTACCTGGTCGAGGGGGTGCTAAGGCCCTTGACCCTCAAGGCGTTTCAGAACCGGGCGCTTCGTTTCCAGGACGTGGTGACCGTGCCGGCTGAGGAACTCGCCAAATACCAAATCGGTGCCGTGGTCGAAAACTAGCGAGTTTATGCCCAGTAATACAACTTCGATTGACCGAGCCTTTGGCTCGGTCGCGAGCGAGATTCGAAGAAATTAGTTTGTACAAGCTCAAAACTTCTCAAGTTCAGTTTTATTAATTATCGAAGTTGATATACTGGGTGTGGTATGATTAGCACATGCTAGAGCGAGTCGGCCGCAATGTTTTTTCCTTGGGATTATCACGGATACTTTCTGGGATAATCCTTTTTGTTGTCTATCTTAGACTCGTCGTTTATTTGGGACCCGGAGAATTCGGGAAATTTTCTTTGGTTTTCGCGTATTACCTTATTTTTCTCCTCCTCATCGACCTTGGAATTTCCCGATACGTCATAAAGAAAGTCAGTGAAGACAGAACTCGTTCAGGACTCTATCTAGGTAATTTTCTACTCGCGCAGTGCGTTATCGCCGTTTTTGTCTTCGCGGCATTTTTTGCCCTGCCGCGGCTGCTCGGTTACGAGCAAGACGTGACCCGAGGCATGACGCTCTCTGGCCTGGGGTTATTTCTCGGCGCCTTGTCAATTCCGTTCGCCTCTATTGCCCAGGCTTGGCAGAGGATACGCATCGTGGCCGTCGTGAATTTCCTCAATTCCCTCGTCCACGCCGGCTGGGCCTTGGCCGTAATTTATTTCGGGAAGGATTTTGTTTTTTTATTGTGGTTTCTCTCGTTTGTCGGAGTTTTGGATTTGTTTCTTTATGTCTGGTTCACCAGGGACTTGGCGAAACCTATCTGGGAGCCGAGAAAAGAGCTGGTCGGCACCATGCTCCTTTTCGGGCTGCCCTTTGCCTTTATCTCCGGCTTCGAGATGTTGGTTTCCAAAATCGACATCATCATTCAGAAAATATTCTTGCCTTTTTCGGAGGTCGGGATGTATTCGGCGGCTTATAGATTTTTGGATTTTTTGACATTTATTCCCGCAATGGTGGCCATCGGACTCTTTCCGTTTTTATCCGCGGCTTCGGACTGGAAAACCGACGAGGTCAAAAAAAATCTGGATGTCTTTAACCGGTACATGACAATGCTGGCGATCCCGCTTGGTGTAGGAGCGACCATGCTCGCAGACAAGATAATTTTGAGTCTATTTGACGAGCGGTATCTAAGCGCGGTGCTGCCTCTGCAAATTTTGATATGGGCGACCGTCGCCACTTTTATCTATGCGGTGCCGAACGTCATGATGATCGTGCGGCAGACAAGGAAAGCAGTGGCGGTGCTCGCAGTCGCAGTCGTTTTGAACGCGGCCGGGAATTATATCCTCGTTCCATATTTCGGCATTCTCGCGTCGGCTTGGTTGACCGTGGTATCATATGCCGTAGTAGGGGCGGTTTATTTTTTTTATACGAGAACGCTCACCGATATTGCCGTTTTTCGGTACGTTCCTTGGCCGATCATCGGGTCGGTTGTAATGGGCACAGCTATCTGGGCGCTTCGTGATCTAAGCATCTTCGCGCTTGTGCCCATTTCCTTGTTCGTTTATTTCAGTTTTTTGATTTGGGTTCGGTTCCTCCGCGGTGAGGACTGGCGGTATTTTCGTTCGCTCATAGGATTTACATGACGCTTTCCATATTGATAGTGAACTGGAATACGCGGGACCTTCTGGTAAAATGCCTCAATTCGATAACGAAGCACCAGCCGGATTTTGAATATGAGGTCATCATCGTTGACAATGCTTCCAAGGACGGTACGGTCGAGACCGTAGCCTCGCTTTTTGGTCACAATAAGCGTATCCGGGTCATCCCGTCGCTCAAGAATTTGGGATTTGCGAGAGGAAATAACCTCGCTTACGAGCAAAGCGCCGGGGATTGCATCCTCATGCTCAATCCCGACACTGAGATCATTGAGGGCGCGGTGCAGAAACTCGTGGACTTTCTGGTCGCTCATCCCAGCGTGGGGATTGTCGGGCCGCGGCTCATAAACCCGGACGGAAGTTTACAGGAATCGGTCAGACGTTTCCCGGACATTTGGTCCTCACTTCTGGTTTTTTCGGGTTTGCATCGAATATTCCGTCCGCGTCGTTACCTCATGGACGGATTTAACTACGAGGAACCGGCCGACGTGGACCAGGTAATGGGAGCGGCGCTGCTAACAAGACGGAAGGTGATCTCGGAGCTCGGATTTCTTGATCCTAAATTTTACCTCTGGTATGAGGAAGTAGATTTTTGCCGGAGGGTGAAGGCAAGGGGCTATGAAATTAAATATTATCCGAAAGCAGTAGTCATGCACGCGCGGGCGCAAAGTTTTTCTCAGCTGGATGTGTATGAACGCAAAAAAATAGTCGCCCGGAGCCTGCTTTATTATTTTCGGAAAAACGGGGGAGCCGTTGACGTGGCACTTATCGAGGTCCTCATGCCCGCCGTCCTCGTACTCGCCAGATTGGCAAAACTTTTACAAAGAGTTTTCAAGCTTAGTACCCATCCCCATGTTTAAGAAGGCTTTCCTCGCGATGCTCGTTCTGGAGGGGTTGTCGCTTCTTAGTTTTTTCTTCCCTTATTTGGCCAAACCCCTTTTGGCCCTCCTTTTCGTTCTGACCCTAGTTTTAGCGTGGCGGAAATTTGAGTGGGGTATATATATATTATTTGCCGAGCTTTTCGTGGGTAGCAGGGGACACCTTTTGGAAGCATCTGTCGGTTTTGTCCCCGTTTCGCTTCGCCTCGTGATTTTTTTCGCGGTCATCGTCGGGGCGGGGAGATTAGTATTAGCTGACCGTTCCTCGGCGTGGGCGACCCTCAAACAATTGCCGATCAGCTTCTGGTTTTTGGTCTTGGCCGTTGTGGCAGGGATCGGAATTGGTTTCGCGTCAGGTCACCCCACCGCAAGCGTTTTTCTGGATGCCAATGGCTACCTATTTCTCGCCGTCATTCCGCTTGTTCTGCTGGCTGTGAAAGACCGGGACGGGATCATGCGGCTCCTCGATATCCTCGCGGCCGCCGTACTGGTCATCGCCCTTCAGACACTCGCCGCTTTTGTTTGGTTCCGGTTCTCTCTCCCCGGGGTCGCGCCGCTGTATGCCTGGATTCTGGGCCAGGAGATCGGGGAAATCACGGGACACGTCGGTGAGGCATCCAGAGTATTCTTACAAGGGCAGTTTTATGCCCTTGTGGCGATTTTTATCTTTGCTTTTTTTCGGGCAAAACAAACATACTATTATTTGATTTTTGGGGCGGCAGTATTCACGGTTTTGATGAGTCTCTCCCGGAGTTTCTGGCTCGGCGCGGTCGCGGGGGTAGTATTTTTTATTATTCTCGTCCTTGGTTGGGTGCGCATTCGGTTTCGGGAGTTTTTGGCGCTTGCCGCGCGGGTCGCCCTGCTTTCGCTGGTCGCCATTGCCGCAGCTTATCTGCTACTGAGCAGCAATGCGAGCACGGCCGGACAAAGCCTTGGCGGGCGGGTCGAGGATCCGACTCAAGGACCGGCAGGAGAGGCGCGTTTGCTCCTTTTGCCGGGGCTTTTGGACGGGATACAGTCCCGGCTTTTTCTGGGCCATGGTTTCGGCAAAGAACTTTCGTACGCGAGTTTTCTGCCTGACCGCGTTACGGCTCAAAATCCAAACGGCGAGATCCGTTCCTTCGCGTTCGAGTGGGGATATCTCGATCTTGCCCTAAAGCTAGGCCTCATCGGTTTCCTCGCCTACTTCTGGTTCTTAGGAAGCATTTTCCAGCTTGGTTTGGAGGCGCCGGCAGGGGAGCGACTTCTCGCGGCAGGGTTTCTGGGCGGCCTTGCGGCCATATGCGTTCTCAATGTTACCACCCCGTACCTGAACCATCCGCTCGGCATCGGTTACCTTGCACTTTCGATAGTAACCTTCAAAGCGCTTCGTCCATGAAACCACTCGTGAGCATCATCGTACTGAGCTATAACAGCAAGCGCTACATTGAGAAGTGTTTAGGCTCTGTTTTGGCGCAGGATTATCAGAACTGGGAGGCGTTCGTCATAATCAACGGATCGACCGACGGTTCGGGGGACCTCATCAAGAGGCTCTATGGGAAATACAAACGCATTCGCGTAGTCGAACCTGGGGAAAATTTGTGGTTTTGCCGCGGAAATAATTATGGTATAGGAATGTCCCGCGGAGAATATATTCTAGCTTTGAACCAGGATACGATCATGGAGCCAAATTTTTTGAGCACCCTCGTGCAAGCGATGGAGGAGGACCGCTCGCTCGGGTCAGTCTCTGGCAAGCTCCTCCACTACAATTTCGAAGCTGAGTCGAAAACCAAGATCATCGACAGTACCGGACTAGAAATTTTTAAAACGCGCAGGGTCATCGACCGCGGGCAATGGGAGTCAGACCATGGGCAGTATGACCGCGACACGGAAATTTTCGGCGCTTCGGGGGCGGCCGCCATGTATCGGCGAAGCGCCCTCGAGTCAGTAAAACTTCCCAAAAAAGATGGAAAGTTTGAATATTTCGACGAGGACTTTATTGCTTACAAAGACGACATCGATCTATCGTGGAGACTGCTATTATATGGGTACACGTGTCGTTACGTGCCGCTCGCGGTCGTGTATCATGGACGCACTGTCGGACGGTCCTGGCCGTCACGGCTCATCAAGTTTATTTGGAACCGCATGGGCCAATCACCGCAGGTGAGGATTCAGTCGTTCAAGAATCACTATCTGATGATGGTCAAAAACGAAATTTCACGGCATTTTTGGAGACAATTTCCTTATGTTTTGACCCGAGAAATCCTCCTGCTGATCTACAGCTTGCTGTTCGAGCAGTTTCAGGTCGTGGCCATAAGGGATTTTTTTCGGGAGTTGCCAGAAGCCCGCCGCAAGCGCAATTTAGTCATGGCAAAGGTGAAAGTGAACTACACATATCTTTTATCCCTTTTCCATTGATATGGACATATCCGTCATCATTGTCAGCTACAATACCAAAGATAAGCTCCGCCTTTGCCTCGCGTCCGTGACGCAAAGCTCAGGCGTGGTTTTTGAGGTGTTTGTGGTTGACAACGCGAGCTCCGACGGGTCGCCAGAGATGGTGCGGGAGGAGTTTCCGAGCGTGGCTTTGGTTAGAAACCGAACCAACATTGGATATGCCAAGGCCAACAACCAGGCAATCGCGAGTTCGCGCGGTCGCTATGTGCTGCTGCTGAATCCCGACGTCGAAGTGCGTCCCGATACGATGTCTAAAATGATGGCGTACATGGACGAGCACCCGGACGTCGGAATTTCCGGGTGCAAGGTTCTCAAAATTGACGGCAAACTTGACCTCGCGTGCCGCAGAAGTTTTCCTACGCCCGCCAGTTCCTTATTCAGAGTCACGGGCCTGTCATTTTTATTTCCCAAAAGCCGGTTTGCCTCGTATAATCTAACTTATCTCCCGGAGGACGAGATCGCTGAGGTGGACAGTGTGATGGGGGCATTTCTTCTTATCAGCCGCTTAGTCATCGAAAAAATCGGTCTCTTGGACGAAACCTTTTTTATGTACGGAGAGGACATTGACTGGTGTTTCCGAGCGAAAGAAGCGGGGTTTAAAGTCATGTATGCGCCCATCACTACAGTTACGCATGATAAGGGGTCTTCTTCCCGCAAGGTTTCCAGAAAAGCCCTTTATGAATTTCACAAAGCAATGCAGATTTTCTATGATAAGCATTATCGGAGGCGCTATAATTTCGCGGTAGGATGGTTCGTGAGCGGCGGCATCTGGGGACGCTATTGCCTCAAAATCGTTCAAAACGCGGTACGTAGTGAAAAATTCGTAAGCAAATAATATGGAGTTTCAAACATCTGAAATAGATCCCGGAGGTTTCAAACCCAGCAAATTCCGATGGGTCCACGCATTCTTTTTGCTAGGCATTGTTTTTTTTCTGGGAGTTCAATTTGGACACTATGGTGTACCCGCTGCGGAGAACGCTGCGGCCACGTTTTTGGACCGAGGGCGGCAAGACGCTCAGCGCGAGGCCGATTGGCAGCTCCTGTGGGACGCTATTGATACTATAAACGAGCAGTATGTAGATCGTCCGGCGGACATGCTCAAAATTCTCTATGGCGCCGTCTCCGGGGCGGTCGCGAGTTTGCAGGATCCCTACAGCGTTTTTCTCCCTCCTCAGCAGGCAACGGAATTTCAGGAAGAACTCGCTGGAAATTTTGAAGGTATCGGCGCTGAGATAGCCATCAAGCATCAGCAATTGGTCATCGTCTCGCCACTTGACGATTCCCCGGCTGAAGCGGCCGGCCTACGGGGAGGAGATGCCATTCTGAAAATCGACGGCGAGGATTCCGTGGGTCTCACGCTGGAACAGGCTGTCGGCAAGATCCGCGGGCAGGCGGGGACTCAGGTAACACTCTCTGTGTATCGGCAGGGACAGGATGAACCGCGGGATTACACCATTACCCGGGCGAAGATCGAGGTAAAGAGTTTGAGCTTTGAAATAAAGGAACATAGCGGAAAAAAAATTGGCTATATCGAGCTCCGTCGTTTCGGAGAGGATACAAAGGGGAAGTTTGACCAGGCTGTTACTGAACTGCTGGTCGCCAATGTTGCTGGGGTAGTTCTGGATTTGCGCAATAACCCGGGCGGGTATCTCGAAACCGCAGTGGAGCTCGCGAGCAACTGGGTGAGCGAAGGGGAAGTGGTCGTTATTCAAGAGTTCGCTTCAGCGGCTGCCCAAGGATCACCGGGTGAGGCAGGGGACGAGCGCCCGCGCGAGGAAATGCTCTCGGAGGGGAGGCAGAGGCTCGCTGGTGTCCCTACTGTAGTATTGGTGAACGGAGGCAGTGCTTCCGCGTCCGAGATCGTGGCGGGGGCCCTTCAGGACTACGGTTTGGCAAAGCTCGTCGGAGAGAAGACATTTGGAAAAGGGTCCGTGCAACAGCTCATTGATCTGCGGGCCGGAGCGGAAATCAAAATTACCGTGGCGAAATGGCTCACTCCCAAAGGCCACGACCTGAATAAAGAGGGACTTGCTCCCGATGAAAAGGTTGAGCTAAGCGACGAGGATTTTCAGAACGACCGCGATCCACAGCTCGACCGCGCCCTGGAGATGTTCACTCAATGACAGCAAAAGAAGTACGCGCGAAATTTCTGGAATTTTTCAAAGCGCGGGGTCACACGGTGATCCCGTCTGCTTCATTGGTGCCGGAAAATGATCCGACCGTGCTTTTTACCACGGCGGGGATGCATCCGCTGGTGCCGTATCTTCTCGGGCAGACTCATCCGGGAGGAAAGCGTCTCACGAGCGTGCAGAAATCTCTGCGCACAGACGATATCGACGAGGTCGGGGACGCCGTGCACAACACCTTCTTCGAGATGCTCGGCAATTGGTCCCTCGGGGACCCTGCCTCGCCTGACGGCATCGGACAAGGCGGGTATTGGAAGCGGGAAGCGATCGAATGGTCACACGAATTTTTAACTGATCCAAAATGGCTGGGGCTCGACTCGAAAAAAATCGCAATCAGCGTATTCGCGGGGGATAGTGACGCCGCGAAGGATGAGGAAACAACAGAGATCTGGAAAAAACTCGGGATCGCCGAAAATCGCGTTGCCTACCTGCCCAAGAAAAACAATTGGTGGGGACCGGCGGGTCTGACCGGACCGTGCGGGCCGGATACAGAGATGTTTTATTGGACTGGCGAGGAAACTGTCCCGGCGAATTTTCAGGATACCCACGAGGATCCTAGGTGGGTGGAGATATGGAACGATGTTTTTATGCAATACGACAAACAAATCGACGGTGCCTTCAAGCCGCTCAAACAGAGGAATGTGGATACCGGCATGGGTCTTGAGCGGATAGTCACGATTTTACAAGGGAAAGAGAGTGTTTACGAGACGGAACTATTTTTGCCGATCCTGGAGAAAATCCGGGAACTGGCAAAAAAACAGGATATCAAAGCCGAGCGGATTGTCGCTGACCACATCCGCGCGGCGACATTCATCATCGCTGACGGCGTCGTGCCCTCCAACAAAGACCGCGGGTACATCCTCCGGCGGCTGATCCGCCGCGCGGTCAGGTATGGACAAGTATTGGGAATAGAACAGGAGTTTTGTACGGAGGTCGCCGCGGTCGTGATTCACGAGTTTGGAGACGCTTACCACCTGCGACATCAAGAGGAGAAAATTATAGATGAGCTGGCGAGGGAGGACATGAAATTCCGGAAAACTCTCTCCAAAGGACTCAAGTATTTCGAAAAATTGTCATCTGTAGACGGTAGGTCCGCCTTTGATCTGTTCCAAACTTATGGTTTTCCCCTGGAACTGACCGAAGAGCTCACGGAGAGCCGCGGGCAAAAAATAAACCGAGAGCAGTTCGCGGAGGAATTTAGAAAACACCAGGAGCTTTCGCGGACCTCCTCGGCGGGGCGTTTCAAAGGGGGACTGGCGGACGCATCTGAGCAGACGACCAGACTTCATACCGCGCATCATCTCCTTCTGAAAGCTTTGCAGATCGTACTGGGCGCGGGCGTCAAACAGCGTGGCAGCCATATCACGAAGGATAGGCTGCGCATCGATTTCAGCTGCGATCAGAAAATGACGGACGAACAGAAAAAAGAGGTTGAGAGGATAGTCAATGAAAAAATTGCCGAGGACCTTCCGGTCATCCGGAGAGAAATGGCCAGAGATGAAGCCGAGCGGCTTCATGCTGAGCATGAGTTCGGTCAAAAATATCCGGACCAAGTATCTGTATACTCCATAGGCCCGAAAGGCGCGAGCGTCCATGAACCGGAATTTGAAAAGGCATTTTCCCTGGAGTTTTGTGGAGGGCCGCATGTCGAACACACTGGGCAGATCGGGAAACTTAAAATCGTGAAA
>Ga0209542_10004066_pt1 | contig 30501 bp, 34 predicted proteins | sample RifCSPhighO2_01_FD_184028 | JGI IMG/M metagenome (GOLD analysis project Ga0209542, IMG submission 184028) | Soil microbial communities from Rifle, Colorado - Rifle CSP2_plank highO2_0.1 (SPAdes) (version 2) | ecosystem: Environmental > Terrestrial > Deep subsurface > Rock core/Sediment ... | reverse complement strand
TTTCCGGATGATCTGCTCGTGTTCTTGAGTCGTGAGATTCATGTTGAGAAGAAGCGTTGCCGCGCTTGCGGTTTGAGGGAGAAGGAACAGTAGGGCTCCAAGAGCCCAGAAGAAGATTTGCATCGCCAACCTCCTTTTTGGGGTTCCTGCCCAGAATATTGTATCAGCAGAGAAAATGCAAATAAGCTATGGAATATAACGAAAAACATGCTACAATAGCGTCGCAACAAGATGGAGGCCTCGCTCGTAGACCGTTGCCTTCGGGCTATGGTCGAGGAAGAAGAGAAAAATTTTTAAAAACTACCGAAGGCAGAAGGTTGCTGAAACAACAGTATAGAGATATTTTAAATAAATAATATTGAAATTTCGTTGGGAGGGCGGAGGCGTGGCTGAGCGGCCGAAAGCACCTCACTGCTAATGAGGTATCCCTCAAAAGGGGATCGGAGGTTCGAATCCTCCCGCCTCCGCCCTCCTCGCGAATTAGTATTTCATGATCATCCTTCCGCCTCCGAAAAATAATGAGTAGGGCGAGCAAATTCCATCTTTTATGCCAAACATAAAACCACCAAAAAAGAGACATCAAAATATTCCCGCGTCTTATTTAGCTCTCATAAAAAATAACAAGGTTTTGCTGCTGCGGCGTTTTGATACTGGTTACGAAGATGGGAAATATAGCATGGTTGCGGGGCATGTTGATCGGGGAGAAACTTTTACGCAGTGTATTATTCGAGAGGCCAAAGAAGAGGCAGGAATAGTATTGAAACCCGAGGATTTAGAGGTTGCCCACGTAATGCATAGAAACTCCGACACAGCTGAAAATAATGAAAGGGTAGATATCTTTTTTGTCGCTCGACAGTGGCAGGGTGAGCCGCAAAACAACGAACCGCACAAATGTGATGATTTATCGTGGTTTAATCTCGATAATCTGCCGGATAATATCATTCCATATATAGGGCAAGCTCTCGAGAGCATAAAAAATAAAATTTATTATAGTGAACATGGTTGGTAGTTAAACTCTGGATAATGCAGTTCGAGCTATTTCTAAAATACACTGCCAGTCAGGAGATTCATTCCTCGAAAATGTTTTTCTTGAATGAAAGTAAATTAGTGATATCATAGGAGAAGCGATAGATCACTGATTATTTAATCAAAAATATATGGAATTCGACTATACCACGACTACAGCGAAAAATTTTGACGCGGCGGTTCAAAGCATACAAGACGAAATTGCCAAAGCAGGCATGCGGGTTTTGTATATTCATGATGTACAAAAAACTTTAGCCGAGAAGGGGTTTGAACGAAAGCCGTTTAAGATTGTTGAGTTTTGCAACGCAAAGTTTGCCAACGAGTTTTTGAACAAAGATATTAAAGTCGGCCTTTGCCTGCCCTGCAAGATAAATGTCTATGTAAAAGATGGAGAAACTTTTATTTCCGGTATGCGGCCGATTATTTTGCAGCAGTTTTTCCCGCAAGCCGATTTTGGCGAGAGGCCAAAAGAGATCGATCAAATTATTCAAAACATTATCAATAACGCAAAATAGCTTTTTTTGGGCCTTTTGGCGGATTCGCTAAAAAAGTTCAAAAAATGTTTGCGGTTTTTCGCGGTACTTGCTAGATTGCCAGAGAAAGAAGTACATTGTCGCCACCAGACGACGAGGAGCAATGAATGCTGTTCGAACTACGTACCTGTGGTACTTGCGGCGCTTGCTGCAAAACCCATTTCGTCCACGAACTCGACAAGCCAGGAGGCCAGTGGTGTAAGTATCGTCTTCCCGGGCGGGGTTGCCAGATCTATGGTCACCATCCAAGAGCCTGCAAGACGTTTCGCTGCCAGTGGTTGCTGGGGCGCGGAGAAGTAGAGGAACGTCCCGACCGTACGCATCTTGTCCTCGATTTCATCGGGGGCGAAAAGCTCGGTGAACCGCTTTTTCTTATCTGGGAAGTCAAGCGGGGTATGTTGAGGAGCCCCCTCGCGCGCGAGGCGGAAGTGGATGTCTTTGATCAGGGCATTGTAGTCTGTCGCATGCCACTCGCGAAACAGCCCACGCTGATTGTGCCCCCTGGTCGGCAGCCAGAAAAGATCATCGAGGCGTTCAAGAGCGTAGGCATCAATGTCAATGTCTGCTACCGAACCGCCTGACGCGCGTCAGTGCGGTTTTTCTTTTATCTACATCAAATCCCTGGACCGAGTGAATATATCATGTAGAAACCCAGAACCAGGAGAAACAGGCCTACCACGAGCCGCATCAAACCCCTGTTTTCATAACGCCACTTTTCAAGTTTTTCAGAGGCGGTTCCAAAATACGATATGATGATTACGAAAAGCAGTGGGATAATGAAGATGAAGTTGTAAATAAGTAAAAGCGGCACTGCTTTTAAATATTCCCCTTGTGACAGCAGTGCTAGGACAGCAAGATAAGGAGCGCCAGTGCAGGGCAGCTCGACTAATACAACAAATATACCCAGGACTACTATAGTAAGCACCAGAACCATCGGGTGGGCAGTTTCCATTTTCTCCAACCGAGAAGTCCAGTATTTTATTCGTTTTGACGCGCCGGGAATCATCTGGAGAGAAAATCCTTTTCCATACCAGAAATAATCCTTTATCTCCAGTAGGCCTGCGACAATGGCGATCAGTGCCGCAAACCAGTAAAATGCTGCAGCGATTTGGGTATTAAGCGCAAGTTTCAATATACCGAAGCCAAGCAGGAGATACGTTGTGTAGACGACAGCGGTGTATAAAAAACCAAAAAGAAGCATTTTCACGGGACTCTTAAAGAGTCTCGTCATGAAAGCTATCAGGAATATTAAAACCCCTAATACGCAAGGGTTTATTGAGTCGAGCACTGCAGCTGCGATTACTATGCCAATGGTTAGTTCTGTTCCGGCCATAACTTTTACTCGCTCAAGGAGCAGGAAGCAAAAGCGGCCAAGTCTTTGGGATCTTGGCGTCCCTCGAGGCGCTTTAGTTCTTGATTGTTCTGCTCAAGAATAAATGTTGGTGTTTTATTGATGCCCTTTTTGAGGCAAAGCTCGGGCTGGGGATTTTTTCCGTCGGGATGGCATTCCACTTGATTTAATTTCTTGTAGGGTTCGCCCAGAATCAATTCCTGCCTTCGGCAATTGCTGCAGGTAACTGATTTATAATATATGACGCCTTTTTCATTCAAACAGGCAACGAGTTTCGAGTAGTCCTGTTTAGCTGACAAAGAACTTGTTTGAGCAAAAAACATGACGCCGGCAGTTACCACACCGGCTATGGCTATTGGAGCCAAGTTACGCGCTGATGGTTTTTTGTCTAAGCTGAATAGGGAAATAAATAATATGACGAACATGATCGCCTTTGAAGTTTCACACAGGATGCAGAGTGATTTTATAAATAGGATTTCAGTGAGCGTGAGGTAGAGTGATGGAAACAGGACAAAAAAGGTTATATAAAAAAGAGCTTGGAACAAAACCTTTGATTTTGCTTTGAAGATGAGGAAGATTACGAAAGCAAAATATCCGGCACCGAATATTGAAACAGGGATACCGAATATTTCGGAATATATGCTTGTGGTTACGACATCGCAAGATACGGTTTCCGATAGATCACAAAAAGAGCTGGCCTGGGTATAGTGTATAACAGTCAAATAAAACATGAGCCCAAGACCAGTCAGCGCGAGAAGTCCTATGACTATTTTTCTGAATTTATTTCCGGTAGAATTCTTGTAATGCATTATCTCTGTCTTTAGGGTATCTTTATTGTAACACAGTTACATATATTTTCTCCACCAATAAAGATCTGTTGGAAAAATGATCCAATCACGCCTTGCACGAGTACGAAGATTGATGCACACCGAGCGTGCCGATGCATTTTTTGTTTTTAACAACGAAGAATCGGGTCAGCCGGGAACGCGCTATCTTTCGGGCTTTTCGGGCTCTGCTTCGGTGCTCGCGGTTACTCGGCGTATCTGTTTCCTGATGACTGATGGCCGGTATTTTGAGCAGGTTGCCCTTGAAGCGCCGGGTGTTATTTTGGTCCGCCTTGGCGAGCAGCCAGTGGGTGAGTGGATATCAAATCTTGCAAAGAAAGAGCATTGGAAACGTGTGCTTGTCGACGGGATTGTTACATCCGCCGCGGATTTCGCTCTTTTGAAAAAACGGCTTCGCGGGGTCAATATTTCTGTGGCGCCCGGTTTTTTACAGCAAATTCGGACGGTAAAGGAAACTGACGAAGTAAAAAATATTGGACGGGCCGCAAAAATCGCAGCGGGAGCATTCCATAAGTTTCTAAAAACAATTAAAATCGGCGAGACCGAAAAGCTTTTAGCCGCGCGCCTTGATTTTTTTATGAAAGAGTGCGGTGCGGAGAGAATTGCATTTGATACCATCGTCGCATCCGGCGCAAATGGCGCCCGTCCCCATGCGCAGCCGACGGATAAAAAAATAAAAAAAGGAGAGTTTATCACATTTGACTTCGGCGCGGTATATCACGGATACGCTTGCGATATTACGCGGACGGCTGCTCTTGGGCGCATCTCGCCCGCACTGCGCTCTCTCTATGAAGCAGTTCGCGCGGCGCAGTGCGCCGGGTGTCTTGCTGCGCGCGCGGGTATCACGGGCGCCGCTCTCGATGAAGTATGCCGCGCGGTTTTGCGTGAGCACGGTTATGAAGATTATTTTTTGCATAGCACGGGCCACGGGCTTGGCATGGAGGTTCACGAGCTTCCGATTGTGAGCCGCGCGAATTCAAAAAAACTTCCCGCGGGTAGTGTTATTACGTGCGAACCCGGTGTGTATGTCGCGGGGCTGGGCGGCGTGCGTATTGAAGACGATTTGGCTCTCACTAAAACTGGCGCGAAAAATCTTACGCGCATGATAACTACAGATTTGATTACGATCTAGCCGTGCGTAATCACGGCGGCGTGCATAAAAATATTGAAAGCTCGGTTTCCATATACAAAAACCAAGTTAGAAAAAGACTTTTTGATGGAGTTTACAATTTCTTCGAGTGTTTCTTAAACCATGCGGCGATGTCGTTGATTGATAGTTTTCTCCGAATGATTTCGTGTGCAAATTTTTCGATTACTCCTTCGCGCACGTCAAATGCGCGCCCGTTATACTCGAGAAAAACAAACGCAGCAGTCATGCCGGTTCGTTTATTACCATCTATAAACGGATGGTTCATGATGATATCCCGAGCATATACGGCGGCTTTTGAAAACAAATCTCCGTAAAGATTTTTGCCACCGAATGCTTGGCGAGGAGCGTACTCTACACTTGCGAGCAAATGATGATCGCGCACGCCGTGCGACCCACCCGTTTCATCAATAACCATCGAGTGGATAAGTAAAATATCCTCTTGAGTTAGATATCTCACACTAAGAGTTTGCGAGCTTTTCGAGATCTTTACGATACTTGTTAATAAAGTTCAATGTGAGTTTGGCGATCTTCGCCGTTTCTGGAGAAAGTCCAAAAACCGGTTTAATCAATACAGTTTTCTTGTCACGGTCGATATTAATATTAACCTCGTCTCCGATTTTGAGCCCGAGCTCTTTGAGCGATTTTTTTGGTATTGTGACGGCGGCAGATGTGCCAACACGCAAAACTTTTTGAGTCATGCTAACATTATAATCTTATTATAATCACTGTCAAATAGTGCTCGGTGAGGTTTCACCTCCAACTACCCGTGCGCCAAAACGGCTGCATAGATTTTTGCCGCTCCTGCTTTTTTGAGAACGCGTGCAAGTTCCGAGAGTGTCGCGCCCGTTGTTGCAACATCGTCGATGATAAGAATATCTTTGTTTTGGACCGTTTCGGGCCGCGTGATCAAAAACACGTTTTCCATATGTTTGAATCGTTCACGCCGCGATTCGGTCCATGCTTGCGGGGACGTTTCCTTGAGTCGAACGGCAACCGTTGAAAGAGAGTATAATCCGAGATTTTTCGCAATAAGCGCGGCCTGGTTGAATCCTCGTTCTCGCTCTTTGTTTTTATGGAGCGGTACCGGAATGACAACAATATCCCGTGGGATATTGTGTTCTCTCAATTTTTGGGAGAGGAGGCGGGCGAGGGGGAGCGCAAGCGCCGACTTCCTCTTATATTTGTAGGCGGCAATAATTGTGCGCGCTTTTTCATTCTGATACCGCCAAAGCCAGATGATTGACTCAAAATCATGGTTTCTACTGCATTGGCCGCAGATATTATTTTTCTCTGCAGGTCCCGCACAAAAGAAACATTCTTTGCCAAGATACGCCGTAGCCCGTGCGCACGAGGCGCAAAGAGCCTGTGAAGCGCTCCCACAACCCGCGCAATGGGGCGGGAAAAGTATATCGAGTGCCGTGTGGATAACTTTATACATCATTGTATTTCGCTGGTGTGGTATTATTGGATCATACCCAAGACGCACGAGGGTAAGTGCTATGTTGCATGAAAGATTTTATATCCACAACCTTCAGTCCTCAATCATTGTTGAATTTTTTTGCGAAGGATAGGAGCGTTCTGGGCATCGATGTTGGGACTTCTTCATTGAAAATTATACAAATACGGAGGGAGAAAGAACAGGCAGTGCTCGAAACCTACGGGGAGCTTTCCGCCGCTGCTTATAGCGGCGGCGAACCGGGACGCGCCGTATTGCTCGCCGATGAAAAAGTATCTGAAATGATTGTCGATTTAAAAAAGGAAGCTGGTGCTACCGCGAAGAGAGCGGTCATTGGTATTCCTGTTCGGTACAGTTTTATAACGGTGGTTGAAATGCCAGAACTTACCGACGAGCAGTTGAAAGAAGCGGTGCAGTTCGAAGCGCGGCGGTATATTCCAATTCCTTTGCAAGATGTTGTTCTTGACTGGTGGCCGATCCCCAAAAAAAATGACAAGCGTGGGGCGACCGTGTTGTTGGCGGCGGTTCAGCGTGACATTGTCGAAAAATACAAACGGATAGTGACGGTGGCGCAGCTTGAATCAGCTGGTTTCGAAATTGAGGCGTTTCCTCCAACGCGGCTTCTCGGATCGCGGGGACGCGGTGCGGTTATGACTATCGATATCGGAGCCCTTTCGACAAAAATTTCTATCGTTGTTGATGGCATTATCCACGCGGTTCATCATGTCGATCGAGCATCACAAGCTTTTTCTCTTGCAATATCACAATCGCTTGGCATTGATTTTCAACGGGCCGAGGTGATGAAGCAAAGTGTTGGAATAAGCCAGCGTCCGGAAGCGGCAGGGGTGCGCCATACAATCACTCCGCTCATTGATTCTCTTTTTGATGAGGCAGATCGGCTACGGACAAGTTTTCGTCGAAGATTCGATACACCCGTTGATAAAGCGATTGTGCTTGGGGGAGGAAGTCTCATGCCTGGATTTGTTGATTATGCGGTCGAACGGCTCGGCATCGAGGTGATTCTTTCCAATCCGTTTCAGAAACTTTCTTATCCCGCTTTTTTACAGCCGGCGCTAAAAAAAATTGCGCCAAGCTTTACTGTCGCAACAGGGCTTGCGCTTCGTGCGCTGGGAGAAGAATTATAATGCTATGAACGAGGGCAAATTTATACCACATACGCAGGCAATCCCACCGAGCCGCGTGCCGCGGCAGGGGCTGGGCCTTTTTAGCGTCCTCGCTTTTATTGTTGCGGTGCTGGCGGGGGCGGCAACCGGGGCAACAGTATTTCTTGATAAGAATTATCAAAATCAAGTTACGGAGGCCGTTGGTCGTTTGAAGAAAATTCAAGAGAAAATCGAAATAGAATCTTTCAGAAAAGTTTTGGATGTTCAAAACCGCATTCAAATCGCATCTGACATGCTTAAAGAACATGTGTATCCTTCCCAAGCGTTTAATTTTGTAGAGGACCACACACTCGATACCGTTCGCGTTGAATCATTTGGGTATACGGCCGGCGTATTGCTCTTGAGACTGCGCGCCCCCAGTTATTTGGACTTTGCCCAACAAATTAAACATTATCGGAGTTTGCGTGACGTTGAAAAAATTAATTTCAAACCGCCGGGTCTTACCGATAAGGGCCAGATTATCTTTGACGTTGATATTACGCTTACGAAGGATTTTATCCGAAGACGCCCGGAGCCACGCCAGAATGCGAGTGCCGCTTCAGTTGTTCCAGCTGCTCCGGTAAATTCTGAAGAAGAACCATGAAAGGCCTAGTCACATTTATTATTTTTATCGTCGCCGTTGTCGCGGTGTATCAGTTTGCATTACCCGCATATACGAGGATTCAGGAATCGCGGAGAGAGCTTGGCCTGATTGATGAAATTGAGCGGAAATTTCGTGATGCCGAAAAAGAGCGCGAAGATACATTGAAACGCCTCAATAGCATTAGTGACGAGAATCTTGCTCGTCTTGATTTGCTCTTGCCCTCCGAGCCGCTTCCCGAGGAGCTCTATGTATTTTTTAATACCGTTGTAGGAAATTCTGGCATGAATCTTTCAAAACTCGTGGTTGCGGAATCTGAAAAACAAAAGAAGCAAGATACGGGCGCTTTCTCAAAGCACACCTTGTCTTTTGAACTGGAAATAAACGGGTCGTATCAGAGTTTGCGCAAACTTCTTGATCTTATTGAGAATAATATCCGGCTCATGGATGTTGATAAAATTTCAATCGCGCGCAATAAGAATGGCGCGTACGGAGTTTTACTGGGGGGAATAATGTATTATGGCAACTAGCGCTTCTATAGTATCAAATCCAGAATCAGGAAGAAAATTCGTTCTCGTGGGAATTGGACTTCTCTTTGTTGTTGCGGTGGCATATTTTTTCTATGGATACTACCAAAAGCCGCAGGGTGATGCAGGTGCGCCTGTTGTTGAGACGTCGAATTCTGATGTTTCTGGGGCGAGTCTTCTCAATCCGAATTTACCGGAGGAGGGAAGGGCAATTCTCAATGAACTTGATATTTTGAAAAAAATTAAGCCACTTGATACAAAATTCTTTGAAGAGCCCGGTTTTGCTTCACTCCGCGAGACAAAAATTAGTATTCCTTCTGTCGAACCGACGCCAGGGCGGGAGTTTCAGATCGAGCTTTCCCAATAAAATATGCGTTCCATCGCGGATCTTCTTTTGGTGAAGGGAATTATTGATGACGCCACCGCGCGCCGCGCAAAACAAGATGCTCGTTCATTAGAGCAAGATATTGATGAGGTGCTTGTTAATCAAGGCGTTCCGGAAGAGAAAGTTTTGGAAGCGAAGTCCGAGCTTTTTGGAATTCCCGCGCGCGCTGTCGCGGGATCTGTTGGTTATGAAACGTTAAAATATATTTCCGAGGAGTCGGCGCGCCATTATCAAATGGTTCCTCTGGGTACCGAGGAGGGGGTTCTTGAAGTAGGAATGGTGAGACCCGAGAATCTCGAAGCGCGGGAGGCGCTTCAGTTTATCTCTTCCAACATCGATATGCCGTTTAAAATTTTTCTTATCTCTCGGACGGATTTCAACAATGTATTAAAAGAGTACCAAGGTCTTGGAGGAGAGGTATCGAAAGCGATTAGCGAGTTTGGCGAACAGGAAGTCCAGCTGCCCGAATCACGCGTGAAGCCGGGTAAGGAAGAAATAAACGTTTCCGAGGACGCCCCAATTACAAAAACTGTTACGGTCATATTGCGTCATGCGGTGGAAGGAAAGGCATCCGATATTCATATTGAGCCGTCGAGCGACCAATTGCGTGTCCGGTTTCGTGTTGACGGCGTTCTCTATACAAGCATTCTTCTTCCGATGAATGTGCACGAAGCAGTTATCTCGCGCATAAAAATTATGACGAATATGAAAATAGATGAGCGCAGAAAACCGCAGGACGGCAGGTTTCGAGCCCGGATTGACAAAAGGGATGTAGATTTCCGCGTCTCAACATTTCCAACCTATTATGGCGAAAAAGTCGCACTTCGTATTCTCGACCCCGACATCGGAATAAAATCCTTCGAAGAGTTAGGTATTGAAGGTGCGAATTTAGAGAAAGTGCGTGAATCGCTCAAGCGGCCTTTCGGGATGATTTTGATTACCGGACCAACGGGATCAGGAAAATCAACAACGCTTTATTCGATGCTCAAGGTTCTCAATGACGAAAAGCGGAATATCGTGAGTCTTGAGGATCCGGTTGAATATTATGTTGAAGGGATCAATCAGTCCCAAATCCGGCCCGAGATTGATTACACATTCGCCTCCGGCCTCCGAAGTATTTTGCGCCAAGACCCGGACGTCATTATGGTTGGCGAGATTCGCGATCGCGAAACCGCGCAACTTGCGGTTCATGCCGCGCTTACCGGGCATCTTGTATTGTCCACGCTTCACACGAACGACGCGATTGGAGTTATCCCGCGGCTTATTGATATGGGGGTAGACCCGTTTCTTATTCCCTCTACGCTTGTCATGGCGATGGGGCAGCGCCTTGTGCGCACGCTGTGCCCCGAATCGCGCAAGCCAATAGAAGTCGTTGACCGTATTAGTAAAATGTTGGAGGAAGAGCTTGCTGCGTTTCCCGCTGATATAAAGAAAACTGCTAGTCTCCCTAAAACAATCTATGAAGCCGAATCGTCGCCGACCTGTCCAAAAGGCACGAGGGGACGGCTCGCGATAATAGAAACTCTTTTGATGACGCCCGAGCTTGAGCAAATCATATTGCATGAGCCGTCGGAAGTGAAAATCGCGGAGGAGGGTCGCCGCCAAAATATGGTTACTATGCGTCAGGATGGAGTGTTGAAAGTGCTTCGCGGCATTATTGGACTTGAGGAGCTTTTTGAAGTGGTGGTGTAGGTGTATAATAAGCAATATATGGCCGACCGGACCAAGATTCTTTTAGTAGATGACGATGAGTTCCTCCTCGATATGTATTCGGTCAAGTTTAAAGAGACGGGATATGAAGTTGATATCGCGTCGAGTGGCGACGAAGCGCTCGAAAAAATAAAGAGAAATCCCTACCCGGTTATTCTCCTCGATGTTGTAATGCCCGGTCTCGATGGATTTGAGGTTCTTTCCCAAATGCGTAAAGACGGTCTTGCAAAGGATTCCGTCGTCATTATTCTTTCAAACCTTGGACAGAAAGAAGATATCGAGCGAGGGCTGGCGCTTGGCGCGCATGATTATATTATTAAGGCGCATTTTACGCCGCGGGAAGTTGTCGAAAAAATTCAATATCATCTTGGTAAGAAAAAATAAAAATCAAAAATATGGATTTTGAAAAAGAACTGGAAGATCTTATTACGACGGTGCTTCGCGAAAACGCATCGGATTTGCATTTAGCGGTTGGTCATTATCCGACTCTGCGCGTTGAGGGCGCTCTGATTCCGCTTACGAAGAAACAGATTTTAACTCCCGATACCGTTGAGGGGCTTATTTTTGCTATGCTTGATAAAGACGAACATGCGCAATTTCTCAAGGAAAAAGAACTTGATTTTTCTTTTGATCATAAAGGAAGGGCGCGTTTTCGTGTGAATGTTTTTTTTCAGAGGGGTTTTACGGGATGCGCTATGCGTTTAGTGCCTGTTAAGATCCGCTCTTTCGAAGAACTTAATCTTCCTCCGATTTTGAAGGATTTTGCCCGCACGGAGCAAGGTTTTTTTCTTGTGGTGGGGCCGACCGGGCACGGGAAAACAACAACACTTGCGGCGATGGTAGACATGATTAATCGCGAGCGCGCGGAGCACATCGTAACCATTGAAGATCCGATAGAGTATTTATTCACCGCGGACCGATCGATTATTGACCAGCGCGAGGTGCGTACTGATACCGTTGATTTTCATACGGCGCTTCGGTCCGTGTTTCGCCAAGACATCAACGTTCTTATGCTTGGTGAGATGCGCGACCACGAAACGATTGCGACCGCGGTCACCGCCGCAGAAACCGGGCATCTTGTGCTCTCGACTCTCCATACGAACAACGCCGCGCAAACGATTGACCGCATTATCGACAGTTTCCCCGGGTCTCAACAATCGCAGATTCGGGCGCAGCTTTCAAGCGCCCTCGTTGGCATTTTCTCACAACGCCTTCTGCCGCGCATTTCGGGCGGGCTTGTTCCGGCCTACGAGATTCTTATTGCGAACACCGCAATTCGCAACCTCATTCGGGAAAATAGGAACCATGAGATTGACCTTGTGATTGACACAAGCTCGCAGGAGGGCATGGTAAGCTTGAACCGGTCGCTTACCGAGCTTTTGCGAAAGGGTGAAATTACCATGGAAAGCGCGATCCAATACTCGCTCAATCCGCAGGAGTTGCGGATGATTGCGCGCTAAGCGGCGAGCGCTATGCTTTATAACTATCAGGCACGCACTCATGAAGGACTGACGCGCTCGGGGTCGGTAGAGGCGCCGTCGGTTGATGCCGCAATCCAGATGTTGCAGAGACAGAATCTTTTTGTTTTACAGCTTGAGTCCGCGGTAAAACGTCTCCCCTGGTATCAACTGCCGCTCGCGCGTTTTCACGGCGTCGGGCAAAAAGAGGTCATGCTTCTCGCGCGGCAGCTCTCGACACTTTTTGAAGCAAAAGTTCCAGTCGTGCAGACGTTTCGGACGCTGATTGGCCAGTCCGGTTCCCGCGGGATGCAACAGCACCTGACGGAAGTGCTCGATGATGTTCAGGGGGGTATGAGCATGTCGCAGGCGATGGGTAAGCATCCGACCGTTTTCTCAAATTTTTTCGTGAATATGGTTCGATCGGGAGAAGAGTCAGGAAAACTCGACAGTGTTTTTAACTACCTTGCCGATTACCTTGAGCGAAATTATATTCTTCTCACGAAAACGCGAAACGCCATGATATATCCTGCGTTCATTCTTGTCGCGTTCATCGGCGTTGTCGTTATGCTCCTCACGGTTGTTATTCCAAAACTGACGCTCATTATTAAAGAAGCAGGTCAAGAACTTCCCATTTATACAAGAATTGTCATCGGAACGAGCGAGTTTTTGCGAAGTTTTGGCGTTTTTATACTTTTATTGATTCTGGGGGTTATTGTTGTACTCTTTCAATATTTGAAAACTCCTGAAGGGAGGCGCGCGTGGAGCCGCACGCAGATTACCATACCGATTATTGGGATTCTTTTTCAAAAACTTTATCTTGCGCGCCTCGCGGATAATCTTCAGACGTTGATTGCCGGGGGTATCCCAATTGTGCGTTCGCTCCAGATTACTGCCGATGTGGTTGGTAATGAGATTTACCGCGGCATTGTTCTCGAGGCGATAGAAGCGGTGCGCGGCGGAAGTACTATCGCCGATGCTTTTGAAAAACACCCTGAAATTCCACCGCTTTTGACCCAAATGATGCGGGTCGGAGAAGAAACGGGCAAGCTCGACCAGATTTTGAGGGCGCTCGCGCGGTTTTATTCGCGCGAGGTAGATAGTCTTATTGACAACTTGGTATCCCTTATTGAACCGCTCCTCATTCTTATTTTAGGCGTCGGTATTGGCCTTATTGTTGCGTCTGTTCTGGTGCCGATATATAACTTGACACAGGCATTTTAACTCGCATGCCCCTTTATAGTTATCCACAGCACATTCATTTCGAGGAAACGCGCGCCTTGATATAATGTCCGCAAGGATTGATTGCCTCTATTAAGGAGGCGTCGTGGGTCGAGACAAAAATATACTTTCTCAAAAATAATTAATTAAATAACATATTGAAAATGACTAAATTTAAAAAAGGTTTTACGCTCATAGAACTCTTGGTTGTCATCGCTATCATCGGGGTACTTGCGGGTATCGTGCTTGCGGCTCTCAACACGGCACGCGACAAAGGAGCAGACGCCGCTATTAAAGGAAATCTTGCTGGTCTTCGCGTGCAAGCGGAGCTTTATTTTGATAAAGATGGAAAATACGGTTCTGAAGTGTTTGCTATGAATACAACAGAGCCATATTGTGATGGTACTGACGCCGCTTCCGATGAGACATTATTTAATAAAAATGTCGCAAATAGTCTCTATCAGGGCACAAATGCAGCGTCTGATGCAAATGGCAGTACATGGGTTGCTTCATGTGCTGCTGGATGTACCACTGCTTCGTGCGCCAATGCTACTAGTTGGGCGGTTGCAGTACCGCTTCGGGCTCCGACCAACAAGACATACTGGTGTGTTGATAGTACAGGTAAGTCGGTATCGTATGAAGGTGCCACAATTGCTTTGGGCGGTGGAAGTGGCGCCGCCATTAACGCCGCTAAGTGTCCGTAATATATTTAATGGTCTTTCAGAAAAAAATCCGCCAGTCGGCGGATTTTTTTCTGAAACTATTCAGTCAAAAGTTTTATAAATAACCCGCGCCGAAGAATATTTAATTAAAATATTTTAACAATTACGCCTTATACAACTGTGATGGGTGTATTTTTTAGTTAAAATATCTAGTTTATAAGAGTGGAACTTTCTGATATAATTGCTCCTACTAATATTGAATTATTGCGTTCAAACGTTGTATCTAAAACATATGCTGAATATATATTCAAGTAAAATCTTAAAAAATTTCCTCTCTTTAAGCGCAGGACAAGCGCTCACCAAAATAATATCCCTAATATCCGTTCCGATAATTGCGAGACAACTCGGAGCTACAAACTTTGGCACTTACACTTTAGCATTTAGTTTTGTTTTAATATTCAGCGGCTTTTCTGATTTAGGTATTCACCAATTAACTATTAGAGAAGGGTCTAAGAATAAAGAAGAAAATAATTCCCTATTTTCAAATGCTCTCGTTATACGATTAATTCTAGCAATATTTTTTTTCGTTATTGCTATAGGCACGGTTTACTGGTTAGATTATCCAAACGCTACCAAGCAACTTATATTGATTCTTAGTATTTTGATTGTAACAAATGCACTCGTTAATACCATTGTGTCTGTTTTGCATGCCCAAGAAAAAATGAGTTACTCTGCCAGCTTGCTTTTTATTCAATCGATTCTTACTCCCTTGACTATAATTCCGTTGCTGTATTTAGATATAAGCTTAAAAAATGCCTTTGCCGCACTCATTATTGTTAATCTCGTTTTTACAATTGTAATCGAGCGATATTTCTTTAGAAAAATAACTAATTTTTCTTATCAATTAATAAATTTAAGAATCTGGCATCAAATCTTGAAAGATTCATGGCCCTATGCACTCATGGCGGCCTCTTGGGTGATTTATATAAACAACGGATCAATAGTACTTTCAAAGATAACCGACATTAGTAATGTGGGCATATACAATGCTGGTCAGGTATTAATTGTTTCGTTATTTTTTATTCCGGGTAGTTTAATGATGGCGCTCTACCCCGCGTTCTCTAGAAGTGTTGTCAAATCAGGTAAAAAAGAGCTAAAAAAGATTGCCGAGATGATTCTTAAGATATTACTTATGGTTATTCTCCCGGCGGCAATTTTAATATTTTTGTTTTCAAATTCTGTTGTTCATGTACTTTATGGAAGTAATTTTACTGACACCGCAATCGTACTAAGATGGCTTTCCTTAGCTTTGGTCATGCATTTTATTAATTCTCCGCTTGGTTATATTATCCTTAGTACTGAAAAAATAAAAAAATACGTTTTGTTTGACATTCTCATTTTGGTAGTTAATCTTTCTCTCGGCATATATATGTCGATTAACTACGGTTTGATTGGACCAGCTATTGCTATTTTCTGTAGTGAGTGTTTAACATTTATTATAAGACTTTTGTTCATTAAGAAAAATTTACATTTTGGTATTTCTATAAAAAGTATTTTAAATTTAAGGTTGTTGAATCAAAATGGATAAAAAAGTATCAATCATCATTCCTGTTTATAACGAAGAAAAGTACCTAGACAGATGTTTAACGAGCTTGCTCGGGCAGTCTTATATGGATACTGAGATAATTGTTGTTGATGACGCCTCAACCGATTCATCCAAAAATATTATAAAAAAATATCCTGTAAAATATTTTTACCAAAATCATGGCGGTCCAGCTAAAGCTAAAAATTTAGGGGCAAAACATGCAACCGGTGAAATACTTGCATTTGCTGATGGTGACATGTACTATGACCAAAATTATATCGAAAATCTAATACAGCCGATTTTAGCAAATCAAGCGGTGGGTACATTTTCTAAAGAGGTGTATGTTGCCAATCCAGAAAATATTTGGTCACAGTGCTATAATCTTAATCTCAATCTTGATATCCACAGAAAAGTTGGACTTGATTTTCCAACTGAATTTATTGGATTTAGAACTATATTGAAAAGAGAATTTCTGAAAATAGGAGGATTTGACAATATCGGATATGAAGAGGACTTATCTCTTTTCCCCAAACTAAAAAAACATGCCTTATCATCAGAAAAAGCGATTTCTTACCATTATAATCCAGATACAATTCCTGATGTATTCTTAACTGCCCGTTGGGTGGGGAGAGGAAATAAATATAACGTCATTCTAAGTTTGGCAAGACTAGTAAAATATTCACTGCCAACATCAATTGTTGTAGGGTTTTACAAAAGTCTAAAGTATAAAAAACCAAATTTTTTTGTCTTCAAGATAATTTGGGATTTCGGAGTATTCGTGGGTATTGTTAATTCACTCACAACAAATCAACATGCAAAATAGTCAAACCAAAGAAATAAAGTGCATTCTTTGTGGTGATACCATATTTAGAATACAAGGAAAGAAAAATACATATCAGGTCGTAATTTGCAACTGTGGTCTAGTTTATATAAATCCTCAACCATCACCAGAAGTGACTGAAAAAATCTATAACCAAGAGTATTTTTCCGGTGGTAATAATTTTGGCTATCAAGGTATAAGTTATTTAGGAAAAGAAAATGAAGAATGGTTTCAATATATTCCCGGCCTAACGTTAAAAAAAATTGAGAAGCATTTAAAATACAAAGGCAGGCTTTTAGATATAGGTTGTGCAGTTGGCCATTTTTTAGAAGTAGCCAGAAATAATGGATGGAGTATCTCGGGAATTGAATTGTCAAAATTTGCAAGAGAATACGCAGAAGAAAGATTGAATATTAATATTTACACGACACTGGAACAGTCACCATTTAAAAATGATGACTTTGATGTCATAACTGCTTTCGAGATAATAGAACACGTTCATAATCCTGATAATTTTCTAAGGGAAGCTCGTAGTCTACTAAAAGAAGGAGGAATATTGGGCATATCTACACCAAATCTTGCGAACAGTAAAACGTCAAAAACTTTTATGGAGTGGAGTTATCTTACTCCGCCAGAGCATTTATTTTACTTTGATAAAAAAACTATCACAAAGCTCCTGGAAATTAACGGCTTTTCGGTGATAGAAGTGTTTTATGGGCCGTTCAATCCTATAAATACCATTTCAGAAGCAAAAGTAAGAAAATTAAAAAAAATCTATCAATTTTTCAAGCCAATTCTGAAACCAGTAAAAAAGTTGATTTATGATAAGCCGATGGAATGGTATGGACAAAAGTCGGGATTAGGGGAAGACATGATTGTAATTGCTTTAAAGAAGTAATATTTTTTGTTGCTATAAATAGTAAAAAAGTTGCATGAAGATTGCTATTGATCCACTCTTTCTGTACACAAGCCCATATACCGGTATTAGTGTCTACACAAAGAATATCATAACCGAATTACTAAAAGACAAAACCATCAAAATAGTGTTGCCCTATTTTGGCAATAACAATGATGAATTATTAGTTTTAAAAAGAAAATTTAGTAATAAAAATTTAGAAATAAGACATATAAAGATTCCAGGCAAACTTTCCAGGTTAGCTTGGGCGTATTCTACTTATCCAAAAGTAGAAAGGTATTTAACCGACATCGATCTCTATCACGCGCCCTTTTGGGTTATACCCCCGATCAAAAGCATTCCTATCGTGTTGACTGTCTACGATATATTTACTTTTACTGATCCAAAATTATTTCCGCTGTTCTCTCGATGGGTCAATAATAAGAGGATAAAAAATGTCGTAGTTGATCTATTAGCGGGTAGAAATATTAATCTGATAAGCATTTCTCAATATACTAAATCGGAATTAATAAAAAATTATCACATCTCAAGCAAAAAGATTAAAACGATTTATTTAGCGGCAAGTGGTAAATTTAACGCCGAAGCAGCCAGTGCAGTTGTTAAACAAAAATACAATTTGCCTAATCATTATTTCCTTGCGGTTGGCTCATTAAATCCAAGGAAAAATATCGAGAATCTCATAGGTGCTTTTGATATTTTTTCAAACAGCAATAAAGATTTTAAATTGGTTTTACTTGGGACTCAAGGGTGGAAAAATAAAAGAGTTTTATCTAAAATTAGAGAAAATAGCAACATACTCTGGTTGGGAGTTGTGCCGGAGAGTGATTTGCCCGGTATATACAAAGCGGCTACAATATTTGTATTTCCTTCACTATGTGAAGGATTCGGTTTGCCGGTAATTGAGTCAATGGCTTGTGGTACTCCCGTTATTACTTCCAATACTTCAGCGATGAAGGAGGTTGCGAGTGACGCGGCATTATTGATAGATCCCCTTAACAAAGTTGACATAGCAGAAAAAATGGTGAGATTAGCAAGTGATATTATATTGCAACAAGATCTGCGCTACAGAGGTTTTACCATTTCTTCAAATTATACGTGGGGAAAAACGATTAGGGAAACAGTTGACTATTATAAGCAAATACTATGAAAATACTTTTCGCGCTCAATAGGTTTAAGTACTTAACGGGCTCCGAACTTTATATATATGAATTAACTCGAGAGCTGGTACACAGGGGACATAGTGCAACTATCATTTCTAGAATTGGCGGCGAAATAACAGACAGGGCAAGGAAAAACGGGGTAAACGTTGAAGACTCTTGGAAATATTTGATTAAAGTAAGATTAGGTTTAAAATTGCCCGATTTCGATATTTTACATTTAAGTGAGTACTTGCCTACTAAGAGGGTTTTAAAAACTATAAGCACAATACCTGCCGTTGTAACTGTTCACTCAGAAGTATTACCAAAGGAGACGCCATATGTTAACTCAAGGATAAAAAAATACATATGCATAAGGCCATCTATTCAGGACATGCTTATAAACAAGTATGGGATTCCAAGGCACATGACTGAAATTATTTACAATGGGATTGATTTTTCTAGGTTCAATAAAATCAGCAATTCGAGTTCTGATTCGGAAAAGCGCAAGTTAGTAGTTTTCGTTGGCACGATTGATAGGTTGAGGAGGCGATCCATTAAACATTTAATAAATAAATCTAAGAAGGAAAATTTTGACTTAAATATCATCGGGATGAAAAAACGTTTATACTTAGGATTCTCCTTGCCCAAAAATGTTAGGTACTTTAATGCAGGGTGGGACGTTGAATCGCACCTGAAAAAAGCGAGTGAGACAGCAGGTGTCTTATTGGGTCGAAGCACAATAGAAGGTTGGGCATGCGGTAAGCCAGGGTGGATATATGATGTTGACGCGACGGGCAATATTAAGTCAGTTACACTCCATAAGCCTCCAGAGAATATGGCACAATTTAATATCCATTATATGACTGACAAAATATTGGATGTTTACAAGGAGGCGATATTGTAAAATGAGAAGTGGGTGATTTTAGTATGAATTTTAAGGGTTCTTTATTAGCTGTTGTTGTAACATGGAATTCGGCGAAATATATTACATCATGTTTGGAATCGTTATGTAGTGTAGCTACTGGTATTGTCATTATAGATAATGCATCGGTGGATAATACAGTAGAAATTGTTCGCGAAAAGTTTCCCAGTGCGCATGTCATTACGAATGACACCAATAAATATTTATCACATGCCCTTAATCAAGGTATCAATTTTAAAGATTCGCAGTATTATTTTATTTTAAATCCAGACATCGAGTTAAATTCTAAAACAGTAAACCACCTAGTTCATTTTTTGCAAAATCATACTAATGTTGGAATTGTAGGGCCAAGACTTGTATATCCAGATGGTACATTTCAACATTCTTGCAGAACTTTTCCAACACTTCATACGGTAATTGCGCGTGGCATCACTTTTAATAAACACAGATCATCGATCTCGGGTTTTATGCAGCAGCATTTAATGATTAATTACGACCACGTGATACCTCGAGAAGTTGATTGGATTCTTGGAGCGGCGATGATGATAAGGAGAGAGTGTATAAATGAGATCGGCGGTTTCGATGAAAAATATCCGATTTATTATGGCGATGTTGATTTATGCTGGCGTGCCAATAAGCATGGCTGGAAGGTTGCTTATAATCCAGAAGCTATTGCTATACATCATTACCAACGATCAAGTGCCCGCGGCGGCATCTTTAATCCTCTGAAATGGTCTCACGCGAGGAGTGCTTTGCGGTTCTTGATTAGGAAAAACTTTTCGTGAGTGTATTGTTATTTACTGATGTTGTTTCTATTTTTACCGCATTCGTCGGCGCGTATTATTTTCGGCAATCGTTGCCACTCGCGCCAATTCAGCAGTTTGGGTTTTATGGCGTTTTTCTTGCCGCCGCGACCGCACTTTTCATCGCCATTTTTACTTATTTTAATCTTTATAAAAAAACGCGCTCACAGTTTTCGATCTCGTATTTTATTGATTTTCTAAAAGCGTTTTCGCTGTGGGGAGTTTTTCTTGTCGCGTTTTCATATTTTACGAAAAGTGAGTATTCGCGATTTGTTGTTGTTCTCTTTTTTGTAATTTCTGTCGTACTGGTATACGCGTCTCGGCTTTTTGTTGCGTGGATGACCGGGCAAAAAATTCCACGCAATGGGGATGCCGAGATTGTACGCGAGATTAAAACGGTGGTGAGAGAAAAAGCCGATCTCGCGGCGGAATACAAGCCACAGCGGCCGTATTATTTTGCTAAGCGAGTTTTTGACTTTCTCGCGGCGCTGGTGCTTTCTGTGATGGTTGCTCCGGCTGTATTCGTTGTTATTTTTTTGATCCGGCGCGATTCGAAAGGTCGTGCCATTATCGTGCAGGAACGCGTGGGGATGGAAGGGGAACTATTTTATATGTATAAATTTCGTACTATGGCGGCAGATACGGAGTTGTATGCGCCAGCTCCCCAAAATAATAAAGATTCTCGTATCACAAAAATAGGGCGATTTCTTCGAAACTATAGCATCGATGAACTCCCGCAATTTTGGAACGTGTTAAAAGGCGAGATGAGCATTGTGGGGCCGCGTCCAGAGATGGCTTTCATCGTTGAGAAATACGAACCATGGCAAAAAATCCGCTTGCAGGTAAAGCCGGGGATTACAGGTTTTTGGCAGGTTATAGGGAGAAAAGATTTGCCGCTCGAGGAAAATATAGAATATGATATATATTATGTTTTACATCAGTCATTTTTTCTTGACCTTGCGATTATGCTGAAAACAATTCCGCGCCTATTTTTCTCATATGGCGCATATTAAAATTTCTCGCGATTGGTTCATTCTCTTTTTGCTCGCATGGGTTTTATTTATCCATATTTTTGTGGACCCCGAAGGAGGTATCGATGGGATTACGCTTCTTTTCGCGGGGGTTGCATTGTATGTGTGGGTTGTATCGCACAGCTCGGTGCCGCGCATGACATGGTATATCCTCGTGGCGTTTCTTGCGTGGGCTCTTGTTGAAACGCTCTTTTTCTCTCGTGTGCCATACACTTCATTCCAGAATTTTCTTTCATTACTTGCGGGCGCGCTTGTTTTTTCTGTGGGTTTTCCTGAACACCTGGTTCGGCGCGCGGCGGTTATACTTGTCGTTGGCGCACTCCTTTTGGTCATGGTGGGGCTTGTGATGTTTCTTTTCATTCCCCAATATCAATCTGCGCGGTTTACTTCAATATTTTATCAGCACAATGCGTTTGCGGGATTTCTCATTGTGCCTCTTATGCTTTCTTTTTGGCTTGTTTTGGAAAAGAAGCAATATGGGTATCTTCTCGCAGGCATCTCGACCTTTATCCTTTGGGGTGGTCTTGCGCTTACGTTTTCCCGGGGCGGTTATTTAAGTGTTGCCGCGGCCATTGCTGTATTTATTTTTTTCTTGAGAAAAAACTCCGTTTCTTTCGCACGGTTTGGGAAACAGTCCGTGGTTATTTTGCTGCTTGTTGCTCTTGGAGCTGGTGCTGGGTTCGGTCTTTTTGAGTTTCTCCAGGCACATGCCCGCGCGCAAGGAATATCTGCGCCCGCTTCGCCTTATGCGCTCGAGCAAAGCGGACAAACTGGTTTTCACGCGCGCCTTGTGTATATGAAGTATGGATTAAAGCTCTTTAAAGAGCGTCCGCTTGTTGGCTACGGACTTGGCTCTTACGGAACTGAATCGGCGCGTGTACTCGATGAGGTTATATATTTTAGTATGGATCCCCATAACCTCTATCTTCGATTTTTGGCGGAACTCGGCATTTTGGGCGGTACACTGTTTATTATTTTTGTGTTTCTGGTTTTATGGACCGCGTTTAGCGCGAAGCTCGATCTCTTGCATGGGGCGCTTCTTGCTGGGTTTGTTGGCATGCTTATTCACAACGGAGTTGATCTCGATTTCTTTTTTCCCGCAAACGTCATGCTCTTTTTTACAGTTGCTTGCCTTCTCGTGCGTCATGACACCGATACAATTAAAGTGTCGCGCGTTCTTAAAATGAGTGCCATTCTTGCTGCGGCTGCAATTTTCCCGCTTTTCGTAAGTGATAAGTTATTTGACCGCGCATGGATTTATGCGCTGGCACAGGGCAACGTTGAACCCTACGAGACACATATCAGGTGGTCGCTCGCGCTTGATCCTTTTAATCCGTTCATAAGAATTCAGCTGTCTGGGTATTATCTGGAGCGGAACGAGCTCGACAGGGCAGAACAATTGCTTGATGAAGTTCGGCGCATTCATCCAAATAACCGGTCCCAGTATCTTCAAAGGGGACTTCTGCTTGTGAGACGGGGGGAGGACGGGGAAGCAGAAGCGGCGTACAAAAGAGCGCTTGAGCTTGCTCCCTACCGGGATGTTGAGCCCGTTATCGCGCTTGTGGATTTGTATCAGAAACAAGGACGAAGCGAAGAAGTGCGCAATCTTATTAAAGATACATTCAAACGATTCCCCCCCGAAGCGTTCAAATCTTCTATATGGATCAATCCCGAAAAACAAGACCTCCTCAATCAGCTTATCTTTCTTGAGCGGATATTGAACGAATTGCCCCAGTGAGTTCGTTCACGCGTGCGCCTGTAGTATACTAAATACATATGCCGCTCTTTCTACTTTTTTTATTTTTCTTGGGGCTTGCTATTGGCAGTTTTCTCAACGTGCTTGTGCTTCGCATCAATACAGGCGAGTCTCTTTCCGGCCGGTCGCGGTGTTTTTCGTGCCTCGCGAAACTCCAGTGGCATGATCTTGTGCCGCTTCTTAGTTTTTTCGCGATTCGGGGACGGTGCAGATATTGCGGAAGCGGGATTTCTTTACAGTATCCGGTTGTTGAGTTTCTTTCCGGAGTTATTTTTGTCTCGCTCGGCACGCTTGCTTTTGAAACTTTCGCGGATTTCTTTTCGTCTTTCTCCGTAACGCAGTATATTTTCGCTGTTGTTTTTTTCTCTCTCCTTCTTGCGATTGCCGTGTATGACGCGCGGCACAAGATTATTCCCGATCAGTTAAGCATCGCGCTTTTTGCCTGCGCTTTTTTGTTCGAGATTTTTCTTATGTATAATCAGATCGGCGCCGCGGGAAAATCATTGCAGGGTGATATTTTTTCGGCGATCGGCGCGTTTGTGTTTTTTTGGGGCCTTTGGTTTCTTTCGCGCGGGACGTGGATGGGGTTGGGAGACGCAAAAATTTCTTTTTCGATCGGGCTTTTCCTTGGATTTCCCGGCATTCTCGTTGCGCTTCTCGCGGCGTTTTGGGTTGGCGCGATTTTTGGTGTTTTTATGATGCTTGCGGGAAAATATTCGCGGCGCAGCGAGGTCCCCTTCGCCCCATTCCTTGCGCTTGGCGCGCATATATCCTTTTTTGTTATTTCTTCGGACGCCTTCGTGGTACTATATAATTATCTTGGATTTTTTTGATATGCGAGATGGCGGTTTCACTTTGATCGAGATGCTTATCTCCATAAGCATTATTTCGCTTATTTCTGGAGTCGTCTTCTTTAACTTTCCGCGCCTCAACCAGGATGTTCTTCTGAACCGAGCCGCGCGTGAGCTTACGCTCGCGCTCCGTGAAGCGCAATCGCGCGCAGTTGCGGTCTCGCCTCTTGAGTCAGGGAAGTTCCCGAGTAATTATGGCATTTCTATACAAAAAAATAACGCTGAGCTCGTGCTCTTTAGTGATGGAGCCGATGGTTCTGTAGAAAATACGAAATATGATGCGTCGGGTCAGCCGGAGGAATGTATTGGCGAGTGCGTAAAAAAATTCACTTTTACCCACGGAATTTTGCCAAGCCAGCTGATTTTTGCCGGGGTTCCCTGCAGTACCAATCCGTGCACCATGAATGTCCTATTCTACCGTCCGGATCCGCGCATGAGCGTTTCTGATGACAGTGGTTGTGTATCGGGCGATTGCGGCGGAAGCGGTGTTTTTGGGCCCTTTTCAATCGAGGTATCGCAACCGAATTCCGCGGAGGGAAGTAATAAGCGTATCATAGAAGTATGGCTCACGGGACAGATTTCAATTCGATAAAAGAAAAACACGGCTTTACGCTCATTGAAACGATTGTTGCAAGCTACGTGCTTCTTGCGGGCGTTGTCGCCGCGATGACTCTCGCGCAGCAAAATATTTCCGCCATAACATTTTCGCGCAACCAACTCATCGCAACAAATCTTGCGCAGGAGGGGATTGAACTGGTGCGCAATAAACGCGAGTCAAGTTATCTTTCGTGCTATCACGATCCTCTCTGTGACGATGACGCCGATCCGTTCAACGAGTTTGACGCGAATGTTGCAAATATAAATGGGCTTGCGGGACCCGGTCCGGGTACTCCTTGTGACGATACCGTTGTAGTTGGGGGCGAAAACAAGTTGCTTGGATGCCGGGTTGTTGATCTCACTCTCGTCGCAATGGCATTTGCGCCATGCGATGATCCCGAGGGCAGTGGAGATTGCATGTTGCTGAAGAAAGATAATGACGGCCTTTATAATTATATCGATGGTCAGAATACGATATTTGATCGCAGGATCGTTATGACGAAAAAGCAGCATCGGAGCACCAGCCCGGGCGGCGTCAGTCTTGATGATTGGGAGGTAAGGTCTATTGTTACCTGGGAGCAAAAGTTTCTTCTTGATCAGGGGGGGACTACGGAGAAACGCCGCGTTGAAGTATGGGCGGTATTAACGCCAAGCATGCCATTTTGATGTATGAAGGGCTTTAGCTTGATCGAAATATTAATAGCGGTTGCCATTTTTACTTTTGTGGCGATGCTTTCAATTGGATCCCTTTTGATTCTCACGACGGCGGAAAAACGGGTCGCGGGCATACAGACGAGTCAAGATAATGTGCGGTTTGCGGTCGAAGCCATGGCGCGCGAGATTCGTACCGGCGCTCTTTATCGCAAAGATGACCATTGCGGCGGCAGTATAGATTGTTTCCAGTTTACGAACGCAAGTAAGAATGGGATTGTCTACAAGCTTAGTTCGGATTCAACCCAGTGCAGCCCGGGTACTCCTTCAGATAGCCGTTGTTTGTTAAAATCCTTGGGCGAAGTGCAGCCCGATGGGAGTTTCCTTTTTAGTACCTTCAACCCGCTCACCGGATCCGATGTCAGCATTGATGATTTGCGTTTTCTTCTTTCCGGGGAATTGTCCGGCGGGGATGATTTCCAGGTGCGCGTAACAATAATTATGCGGGCAGTTGCGCGGAAAAACACAAAGAATGAAACAAAGATTGACATACAAACGACAGTTTCGCAGTTAAAACTCGACATATGAAGCAGCGCGGCGTGACATTACTCCTTGCAGTCATTTTTCTCTCAATAGCGCTTGCGATCACGTTAGGGATTTTTTATGTTGTATTTGTCCAGCTTCAACTCAACCGGAGCGCGAAAGATTCTCATCTGGCATTCTTTGCCGCTGATACAGGGGTGGAGTGTGCTTTGTGGTACCAGTACCGCCAGGGTATTGGAAGTTCTGGCGGGTACTGGAATCCTCAAAATCCGTGCCTTTCCGGCGGCGCTTCGTGCGGGCCTATTGCTTGTGTTGATCAAACGTCAATCCCGGTGGTATATGACCCAGGCCCTCCGCATTTATTTTCGTTTTCTATTAACAGCGGAGGAATTTGCGCCGATGTTCTTGTAACTTCTTTTCGAGATAAATATCTTGATAGTGATGGCGAGGAGGTTCCGTATTTTAAAGTGTTTATCGAATCAAGGGGAAAAAGTACCTGTGCTGGCGGCAGTAATGTCGTGAACCGCACGGTTTCCTATTGTGACACAAGTGGACCCAATAATTTATGCCCATAAATTCGCGCGCTGCGCAAGAAAGAATCAAAAAACTTAGGAATCTCGTCAACAAATACCGTTACCAGCAACACGTTTTGGATCGCCTCGAGATTTCCGAGGAAGCGCTTGACGCGCTCAAACACGAGTTAAAAAAACTCGAAGACGAATTTCCGGAGTTGGTAACGCCCGATTCGCCAACCCAGCGTGTTGCGGGGAAGGCCTTATCAAAATTCAAAAAAGTTACACATGCTTCACTCATGCTTTCGCTTGAGGATGCTTTTTCTGAAGATGAAATGGCCGAGTGGGAAGAGCGTCTTCACAAGCAATTGCCAGCGCGCCATTTTGACTATTTTGCGGAGCTCAAGTTTGACGGGCTTGCGCTCTCGCTTATTTATCGCGACGGCGTTTTGGTGCGCGGAGCTACGCGCGGCGACGGCAAAGTAGGCGAAGATATTACGATTAACATCCGCACAATCGAGTCAATTCCTCTCGCACTCGAAAGCAACCCGGTTGCTTCAAGCAACCGGGTTGCTAAGTCTGCACGTGGTGAAATCGAAGTGCGTGGCGAGGCGCTGATTTCAAAAAAAGGGCTCGAGCAAATCAACCGCGCGCAAAAAAAGAAGGGCGAGAAAATTTATGCAAACGCGCGAAATCTCGCGGCCGGCTCCTTGCGCCAGCTCGACCCGCACATAGTTTCCGAGCGTAAGCTCGAATTTTTCGCGTACGATATGATTATAAAAAACGGCCACGCCCGCCACAGTGAAGAGCATGAAGTATTGCACAAGCTCGGTTTCAAAACTGATCCCTACGCAAAAGTGTGCAAAACGCTCACTGAAGTTTTCGCGTTCCATAAAAAAATTACGGACGCGCGCGAAAAGTTTCCGTACGAGATTGATGGCATTGTCGTATCGCTCAATGACAATGAACTTTTCGCGCGCGCGGGAGTGGTGGGCAAAGCGCCGCGAGGTGCCATTGCATACAAATTCGCGCCGCGCGAGGCGACTACAAAGGTGCTCAACATTCAGGTGCAGGTGGGGCGCACGGGCGTGCTCACGCCGGTGGCGCACCTCGAGCCGGTAAACATCAGCGGTGTTACTATCAGCCGCGCAACGCTTCACAACGAAGATGAAATAAAGCGCCTTGGCGTAAAAATTGGCGACACTGTTATTGTGGGGCGCGCGGGCGACGTGATTCCCGATGTCAAAAAAACGCTCAAAGAACTTCGCACGGGCCACGAAAAAGAATTTCATATGCCGCGCCACTGTCCAATCTGCAGTGCGCCAGTCGCGCGTGATGAAGGCGGCGTTTTGATAAAATGCGTCAACAAAAAATGCCCGTCGCGCAAACGCAAAGTTTTGTATCACTTTGTTTCAAAGCACGCGTTTGATATTGACGGCCTCGGGCCAAAGACGATAAACGCTCTTCTCGATCAGGGGCTCATTCAAGATGCAGCCGATTTGTATGATTTGAAAGAAGGGGATATCGCGCCGCTTGAGCGATTTGGCGAAAAGTCAGCGCAAAATATTATAGAAGCAATTGCCAAGTCAAAAAAAATTACACTGCCGCGATTTTTGATCGCGCTCTCAATTTTGCACGTGGGCGAGGAGACTGCGCTTGACTTGGCAGAGCACTTTGGCTCGCTCGAAGCAATAGAAAAAGCGGACAGCGCGGAAATTCTTACGGTCAAAAATATCGGAGATGTCGTAGCGCAAAGTGTACACGATTTTTTCCGCGACGAGCACAATCAAAAATTTCTTGCGAAGTTCAAAAAAGCTGGAATTGAGGTCGCGCGCACGGCGCGCCGCAAGCCCGGCAAACTCACAGGAAAATCTTTTGTTTTTACGGGCGAGCTTGATGCAATGTCGAGAGACGCGGCAAAAGCCGCCGTGCGCGCGCTTGGTGCTGACGCATCAGAAACCGTCTCGCAAAATACTAGCTTCGTGGTAGCTGGCGCAAGCCCGGGATCAAAATACGCCAAAGCCCAAAAACTCGGCATCACAATTCTCAACGAAAAAGATTTTTTGAAGATGATTGGGTGATCCGTCGCCACGACTTTTTTGTTTCAACCTGGTATACTTTTTGAATGAAAATAGTTCTTGTCGGCCACGGCAATGTTGGAAAGGAGCTTCGCCGTGTCATTTCCGAGAATGGCTTGGAGGTTAATTTGATTGTTCAAAAAGATGGGATATATGACACTCGCGGTCTTAGAATAAATGAAATAGACGCATTTCCTCTATATATAGATAAACAAACCTTTGTCTTTATTGCTATTCCAAGCAATGGAGATGGAGAAGAAGCTGGCGTGTATTACTCCGAGTCTCTCAAGAGAGGCGCAAATGTCATAACATGTGAGAAAGCGTTTCTGGCGCACAACTGGTCAGTAGTAAAAAAACACCGCAAGAACATTAAATACTCGGCAACGGTTGGAGGAGATTCTGGGATTTTGCCTGCCGTCAGCGCATTTAAGGGTGAAATTAAAAACATCAGAACTGTTATTAACGGCACTCTGAATTATTTAAGCGAACGCGTTTTGGAAGGAATCCAAGAGTCTGTGTTATACAAAGAGTTGTTAAATAACTACTTCACTGAACCGGGTGCAAAGAATTTGAATGAAGTTATAGAAAATGAATTGAATGATGTGCGCTACAAATCGGTTATTCTGGCAAATCACTCAAAGATTTTTGGAAACACAGTGAAACCTGATGATGTGACCTTGCAAAAATATCAAAAGAGTTTTCGGTGCACCGTCTTAATAGATAAGCGCACACAAAGAATTCAAGCAGGGTTTATGGACTTTTCTGATACATCGTGGTTTCCAAAAGGAGTTAATAACGTTCTTTACATCAATGACGAAAAAGTTGCGGAAGGGCCGGGTGCCGGAGCGCGAATTACGGCCGAAAGAATGTTCAAGGATTATCTTAGCTTTTACTAATTGCAGCAAGAGTTGCTTTTCTCAAACTTAGTGGCTAAACCACGAAGTTTTCAGTAATATGTGAACAAGAAGCGATCGCCTCTTGTTTGCATATTTATTTTATTTGCTTTTTGTCCGAAGTTTGCTGTTTTTGATGGAGTCAACTCCAAGGTGGAACCTTGGAATATTCGACAGCGTCACAATTTTGACCGAAAAAGATTTTTTGAAGATGATCGGGTAGTTCGTCGATAATCAAATCGTACGGCATCACTTTCTTGCCATGGCATAAAAGTGATGCCAGTGAGAAATTTTCAAAACTTCAAAATACAAGTTTATGCGCGATCGCGTATAAGTTTGATATTGTTGTGTAAGTTATATACATACAGTCTAGCGAAGGCCTGCCCGCCAATCGGCTGGGTGATTCCAAGGTATTGAACCATTACGGAGCTATTGACAAGTAGTTCTTATTGTGCTATGCTGTTTTTGGCTAGTATAAGCTCGTTGATTTGGCACCTATGCCATAAATAGGAGAAAAAGGGGGGGCTTGTGTTCCTGTCGCTCGTAGGCATTCTGGTGCACGCTCTCGTGGCAATCGCCGCGGAGTAACTGTGGCAAGGCAAACGGACCCGCCTAAACACAAAGTGTCGTCCAAAAACAAAAGGCGTTGTTCATACGAATGACGCTTTTTGTTTTTGAAAAATTGCGCTAAATCGGCTATAGTTTTTTTATGATAACACCAAAAGAGATTAAAAGACTTTTTGAGCTTTCGAGGATTGAGACAAGCGCCGAGGAGCTTGAGAAGTTTCCGCGCGAACTTGATGCGATTCTTAAATATGTTGAAAAACTTAAATCGGCGCCGCTTGGTGATTTGCCGCCGACATTATCTTTTGTTGCGGAAACTGCCGAGTTTCGAAAAGACGGCGCGTACCCGCTTGATGCCGCTGACGTTGAATTTTTAAAAAACTCATTTCCCGAGCGCGAAGTGGATTATTTAAAAACAAAAAAAGTTTTTGAGGGTTAATATGGCCTCACATGTACGCGAAATTCACGACGCGCTTGTTTCAAAAAAAACATCGGCTCGCGAGGGGCTCGAAGGGCATCTTGCGGTTATTAAAAAACGCAATCCCGAAATCCACGCGTTTTTGGACGTGCACGAAGAAAGCGCGTATCGCGATGCCGCGCGTGTTGATGAAAAAATCGCGCGAGGCGAAAAAATCGGCGAGCTCGCTGGTATTCCGGTTGCGCTTAAAGATAATATCTGCGTCAAGGGCACACGCGCGACTGCCGCATCAAAAATTCTTGAAGACTATACGGCCGCATATGATGCGCACGTGG
>Ga0209542_10004065_pt1 | contig 30502 bp, 31 predicted proteins | sample RifCSPhighO2_01_FD_184028 | JGI IMG/M metagenome (GOLD analysis project Ga0209542, IMG submission 184028) | Soil microbial communities from Rifle, Colorado - Rifle CSP2_plank highO2_0.1 (SPAdes) (version 2) | ecosystem: Environmental > Terrestrial > Deep subsurface > Rock core/Sediment ... | reverse complement strand
GGGGAGTTTGAACTCCTCGGCGACTTTCGAAACCTCTTCGGTGGTCGGTGCAGTAAGGTCGACCCACGTGAGGCCACCCCGCTCGTATCGCGTTTCCATCCATACATTATAGCCGAGCAGCGGGACTGTACGCAGACGTGAAGTGCACATTTGGCCGCGAGTACGGCTTATGAGATAATCACGCAAATGGAAAATACTCGAACAATCAGCTACTCGCGCGCTATTGCGTGGGGGATTGTAATCCTCGCAGTGGGCCTCGTACTCGGTTTTCAATTCGCGTCGAGCGATTCTCTGGCAGACTCGACGAGTCCGGGACAACCGGAAAATGTCGACTTTTCCCCCGTATGGAAAGCGTGGGGAGTTATCGATGATAAGTTCGTGCCAGCTTCTGTCGCGAGCACTACGGTAATTGCGACGTCGACCGCCGATATCAACCAAGAGCGCGTATGGGGCCTGATTGCTGGGCTCGCTGCTTCTTTGAACGACCCGTACACGTATTTTCTCCCGCCGGCCGAAAACGAAGATTTCAACGAAGAAATGAGTGGGCGCTTCGAGGGCGTAGGTATGGAGATTGCAAACCGCGACAAGGTGCTCACTGTGGTAACGCCGCTCAAGGGTACGCCGGCTGAGCGTGCGGGTATCAGAAGCGGGGATAAAATTCTGCAAATCGACGGAGTGGATGCTTCAAATATGGAAGTAAATGCGGCGATTAAGAAGATTCGCGGTCCGAAAGGAACGCAGGTAGTGCTCTTGATTGCACGCGAGAGTTGGACAGAGCCGCGCGAAATAAAAGTGACGCGCGACATCATCAACGTGCCGGTGATTACGACTACGGTGCGGGAAGACGGGGTATACGTGATTGCGCTCTCGACATTCACCGCCAATTCGCAAGCTCTGTTCCGCGATGCACTGCGTGAATTTATCAAATCGGGTAAATCAAAACTCGTACTCGATTTGCGCGGCAATCCCGGGGGATACCTGGAGGCGGCCGTAGATATGGCGAGCTGGTTTCTACCGAGTGGCGCAGTGGTGGTTACGGAAGATTACGCAGGGAACGCGGGCAATATCGTGCATCGCTCGCGCGGCTACGATATTTTCAACGAAAATCTACGTATGGTGGTGCTGGTGGACCGCGGTTCCGCCTCAGCTTCTGAAATCTTGGCCGATGCTCTGCATTTCCATAAAAAGGCACAGCTTGTAGGTACGAATACATTCGGCAAGGGCTCGGTCCAAGAGCTCGTCGAAATAACGCCGGGGACTTCGCTTAAAATCACCGTTGCGCGATGGCTTGGCCCAAGCGGCAGGCAGATTCCACTCGAAGGTATCAAGCCGGATGTTGAAGTGAAGCTAACAGAAGAAGATATAAAGGCGAAGAAAGACCCTCAGCTCGAAAAGGCGGCTGCGATATTGAATGCGATGCAGTAGTATGAAAATAATTTTGCGGAAAGACGTCAAAGGAGTCGGGCAAAGAGGCAAAGTGGTGGATGTGAACGACGGTTACGGACTGAATTATCTGATTGCCCGCGGACTTGGAGAACAAGCCACACCGGAAAAAATCAAGCAGTACGAGGCGTCGGAAAAACAAAGCGCCGCGGCACGAGAAGAGCAGGAGAGGGGATTGCAGGCGCTGGCGAGTAAAATCGACGGGCAGAGCGTCGTGGTGAGTGCCCGCGCAAGCTCCTCGGGTCATCTGTATCAACAACTGTCTGCTGAACTCGTGGTGGACGCTATCAAAAAAGACTTCGGTGTCGATGTGCCCGTACAGTCAATCCAGGTCCATGCTCCGATCAAAACGATAGGGGAGACGAAGGCGAAAATCAAATTGGGCAAAACGACCGCGGATTTTGCCGTCGTCGTCAAGGGTATCGAGTAGGGTTTAGAGAACGTCTACAACCGCTCGCGTCGTCGAACGACCGTCAAAATTCATCTTTCGTTTGGTGCGGAATTTTACGGTACCCGCTGTCATTGCAAAAAGAGTGTGGTCTTTGCCCATGCCGATGTTCTTGCCGGCCATGATTGCAGTACCGCGCTGTCGGACGATGATTTCACCCACGGAAACTTTCTGACCGTCTGAGCGCTTTACGCCGAGGTATTTCGGATTTGAATCGCGGAGGTTTTTTGCTGATCCGCCAGCTTTTGTATGTGCCATAGAATGTTAGGTATAACGTATATCTGACTGCCCGAGGGGCGATACAATATGCGCATGGGCAGAATACAGGAAACATGGCTGAAAATCAAGGGGCATACAGACGGCCTCGTAGGGGAATGGGGGCTCGTAGGACTCGTTATTTTGGTCGCTGTAGCGTCTTTTGGCCTCGGACGGCTCTCTGTCATGATTGAGGCAAAACCGCTCGTTTCAGTGGCAGAGATGGCTTCCGCCGTCGTGGCCACGCCCATCGCTCAGGGAGGGCAGTATGTGGCCTCGAAGACAGGGCAGGTCTATTACTTTCCGTGGTGCGCAGGTGCGCTCAAAATTACTGCCGCGAACCAGCGATGGTTTGCCACAGAAGCCGCCGCACAAAAAGCAGGGTATCGGCCGGCCAAGAATTGTAGTGGGCTTACCGAATAGATAAAATTCCGTAAACAAAGTAGAATGTCGCCATGATAGTACTCGATGTCGAAGCTTCCGGGACGGAGGCGCATAAACATTCAATCGTGTCGCTCGGTGCGCTCGAATTCGGGAACCCCACGAATCGATTCTATATGGAATGCCGTGTGTGGGACGGCGCGCACATTATGGACGAAGCGCTCGCGGTGAATGGATTCACCAAGGAGCAGATTCTCGACCCGAAAAAAGCGACGGAGGCCGAGCTCGTGCGCGCATTCCTTGAATGGAGCAAGGATTTGCCGGAGCGGACTCTCGCAGGGCAAAATGTTTCTTTCGACCGCGACTTTTTGAAATATTCTTCGCAACGCGCCGGGCACACCAACTGGAATTTCAGTCATCGCACGGTCGACACGCATACGCTCTGCTACATGCACTACATTACACACGGCAAGCAACCGCCACTCGACCGTGTGCACAGACACTCGGCGCTCAATCTCGATGCGGTGCTCAACTACTGCGGCATTCCCGAAGAGCCAAAGCCGCACAATGCGCTCACCGGCGCGCTCTCACACGCGGAAGTTGTCTCGCGACTTCTCTACGGCCGCAAACTCCTACCCGAATTCGCACAGTTTGAAATTCCCTGGAAGACCGCGTAGGATATTGCTCCCCAAAATCGGTGAATGGACTGTATGAACGGTTTCATGTATATAGGATATTGCCGCAACAACTAAGGAACGTTCGCATGATTCCGACATCCGCTAAACCGAAGTTGAGCAGTTGCCCGACATGCCGGGGATTGGTGCAACTCATCTACCGGAACCCTATGCAGCCGCAACAAGGTTTCAAGTACCCGGCTCATGTGGATCCGAGCACGCAGCAGCAATGTGCAGGTTCCGGAGAATCCGCGTAGCATCAAAGCTACGCCATGAACACGAAGGCTATCCCAATCGGTGTGGCCTTCACCTTTATACGGCTGCAAACATTTGCCGGAATTTGCGCGGCTTGAAATTCCCCGGAAATAATTGAGTCGTTGACAGCGGGCGGGAATAGGAGCAGTGTTCGCGCATGAAGTCATTCCTGCTGGGGGTCATCATCCTCTTTGCACCGGTGTTTGTGTTCGCTCATCCAGGTAATACGGACTCTTCCGGTTGCCATACATGCCGAACTAATTGCTCTAACTGGGGACTTTCGTATGGGGAATATCATTGCCATAATGCGAAGACCTCATACCAACCAGAGGCACCAATACGAAGCACTTACGGGGCAGGGGGGACTGGTACCACACAATATTGGCCAGATTATGAATATTCCGGTAGCACCTACAGCGCGCCATCAATTCCGTCATGCCCACTGATGGCAACGTACGATTCACTTTCAAACAGCTGCAAATGCTACTCGGGATATTTTTCCAAAAACGGCAAGTGCGTGTCGGCAGATTCTCTTTGTAAGGATCAGCTAGGAATAATGTCCTCATATGATTCATTGTCAGACAAATGCAAATGTAGCTATGGATACGTATTGGATGGCGGCAAATGCACAGGTGCCAGCACAGTATGTCGCAATGAAATGGGGTTGATGTCACGCTACAATTCGCTGTCCAACAAATGCGAATGCATGTCGGGATACGAATTCAATGGATCATCGTGCGAATATAAATCCACAGCAAGTTACTACACCCCAAACTACTCGACATATTCGGCGCCAAGTACCTCGTACGCAAGCTGCCCAGCAAATTCGTATGAGTCGCCAACGGATTCCACAAAGTGTCTCTGCAATACCGGATATCAACTGAACCCTGACCGAACAGCCTGTATTCCGAGCCAGCCAACCATCGCAGCGCCCGTAGCGCAGACTGCTTCGGCTGCACAAACAGCGAACGACAAACTCATCGAACTACTCAAAGCACAGCTTCAGGCACTGCTTGCACAGCTCGCAGCATTAAAGAAAGCAAAGGGCATTCAGTAGGAGACAGAGCCGCATCGTCTGACCGCAGAACAGGTCATCGACTTGGAAGTCCTGTCAGAACTCGAATATCTGCGAGCAGAGAACGCCAAATGGAATCAGTAGGGGAATTGAGTAAACAGTCCCAAATTTTGCACGCACAATCCGCTTACTGTAAGGGTGTTCTGTAGTCGTATTTAAACCCAATTTTAAAGCTTATTCAGAGTATTCGCTCCCTAGTGCTATACACAAGTCCAGGGGCGACTTCCTTGTGTTTTCATGTATAGCGCCGTATAGTTGGGTTTCTAACCTCACTGCCCCTGCAGCAATGCAAGGGCAGTTTTGGTTTATAATTGCAGTATGGCTGAGAAGGTTATCGTCTTGATTGATGGTGGCAATATGTATCGATTATTAAAGCAGCACGGAATATATCCGGGCAAGCGATTCGATTATGGTGCCTTCGTGAATCATCTATTAAACGGCAGACAATTAGTTAGCAAGACATACTATATTGGCATCGTGAGGAACCACGATGGGGCGGCTAAAAGTCAGCAGCTGGTGGAGAAGCAACAGAAGTTTTTAGCCAGCCTAGAAGCTGATGGGTTTGATATAGAGCGCGGGAAAATCGTTTACGATCACAAAATTCGCGAGAAAGGAGTAGACGTTAAGATAGCTATCGATTTGGTTATCGGTGCGGCCGAAAATACATATGACACAGCTATCGTCATAAGTTCCGATACCGATTTGATTCCTGCTGTAAAGTACGTCATTGGAAGAGGCAAAAAAATCGAGTATGTAGGATTTTCTGTACAACCGTCGCTTGGAATGGCAAAGGAATGTACATTGAGTATTTTGTTGCCACAACCTGACGTTGATAGGTTCGCGACCCGAACCAATCCTGGTTTTGCGTTGTGAAATGGTCCTACACTAGGTGATTAATTCGGAAATTGGATAACTCCTGAGAAGGCAGAGGGCGAATCAATCGCCTCCAAATTGGACAATCACTGGCGGTTGGTATTCCTGTTCGCTGGAACCAGCAATTTCTATAAACATTACGACCACTGATATGACCAGTCCAATAAATCCCACGCCAACAACAATTACCGTTCCAACCATCAAGTAAAGCATCCACTCAACTTGTTTGCCCAGATTTGTTTGACCAAGAAGAGAGTTCAAATGATCTGTAGTTACCGCCACCTTAACGTTTAAGTCGGCCTCAGGCATATTTATTTCTTTGTAAGGATTGTGTTTATGTACGTTTCCTTTTGCTCCTTAGTCATATTCTCTGAGAGTGAATTAAAAATGATTGAATGAGCATCGTCGTATGTGAGTAGACCACGCTGCAAAAGCTGATTCAAAATATTGAGTGAGAGCTTGAGGGGATCCCACGGGCCAATCTGTATACCCATGGCATCCAATATAGCAGCTCGTTGGCAGTAGAGAAAACGATTGAACGAAACTGTAAATATAACGTACGCAGTTCCCGAAAGAGGGAAGGGGAGATTGTTTTGAAAATAATACGGAATTTTACTGTAAAATATTCTGACAAAGAATGTCTCGCCAAATCTTTTTAGAAAATCCTGCCACCGAATCCGGTAGGGGGGTGTTGACAGCGAGTTTCATAATCGTGGTGTACTGTGGATAACTTCTGGAGGTACCACGTCGCACAATATATCTTTCGCGACGTATAGCTAGATACAAAAGCCATTTATACAGCGGCTCTGATTCTCCTGCGGATTCCTGCCGCCACAAGCATGCGCACGCTCTCCTGCAGGCGTATATGAGGCATTAGAGGCATCTGTCGGTCTGACTGGTTCCCCCGATATTTTGGTCGTCTTTTTAGACATCGGACACGTTTGCCCGGGCTTTTCAAGCACCCAGTCCCCTGCCGATTTTTCCGTTTTTTCGGGGGAGTCGAGCGGCTGAATATTTCGGAGCTACTCGTATTGTCCGCCGGCGGCACGGAACTCTTGTTCAGCTTGGACCTCGAGATCAATCACCTGCTCGGCTGTGAGCCGCGACTCCGCGGGAGCTTTTACATCGAAGAACGTGAGATTGATTCCAGTAAGCGAAACGAAAAGGCCAATAATTAGACTTATGAAATATTCGTAGGTCATGCCTTCATGATGGAGCCTGATACCCTAGTTGTCAAAACAGTCCCTCCTGGGTGAATGTATAAATAAAATGATTCGACCTCTCCGGCTGTTCCGGAGAGGTCTATTTGCGTGAGCAATTTGGGCACTGGCTTCAGCGCGACGGCCTGATCGAGCACCTCGGCTCTATCGGCAGAAGCGTGCCGCTCGGCAGAATCCACGCCACTTTGTGGCCGGGCCCGATTACGACTTTCGGCGTCCATTGCTTGCTGGCAATGGCGGCGCGCACTTCTTCTGGCAAAGAACTCTGGCCTGCCTTCTCGTTCGATTCCGTATCGGACACAATATACCCCCTTAAAGTGTTGATACGCGATTACGAGCGCATATAATAAGACACATGCGCCCTCATGTCAACAGGCCTTGACCGCGCACCCCCATTCGACAGCGTGATACTATAAATATTGGCCTTGCTCTATAAGTCCTCCCAGAGTAAGAGTAGGGCCCGCCCGAACTATTATCGGGTGCGTTCCCCGATGCCTGCGACCCCGGACCGCGCTCTTGTTTGCGGTCCGGGTGTACCTTTTTGTGAGTTCAATATATATGTCAGAGTATAATCAATCGGCATGCGCTACGCGGACAGAATAAAATCGCTTTTAACGCCGGCTGAGACCCGGCTTTTTCAGAAATTGAACTCCCCCGCCAAGATTCAAAACTATTTAGATACGCTTCCGATAAATTTCGAACATAAAGGCGAAACATATTTATCTCCACGGCAAATAATCCTGAAAAAAACAGCGCATTGTTTTGAGGGCGCGCTACTGGCCGCGGCGGTGCTTGCATATCACGGCAGAAAGCCGCTTTTGCTCGATTTACGGACGGTTCCCGACGACGAGGACCATGTGGTGACAGTGTTCGAAGAAAATGGATATCTCGGTGCAATCAGTAAAACAAATCATGTGGTGCTCCGCTATCGCGACCCGGTATATAAAACACTTCGCGAACTTGTAATGAGCTATTTCAGCGAGTATGCGCTGAACGACGGCAGTAAAAACCTGCGGGCATATTCTGATGTAATCGACCTTTCCAAATATGCTCCCGAGAAGTGGATTACGACTGAGAAAGATTTGTTCTGGCTCGTCGAGAAGACGGATTCCTGCCGCCACTTCCCCGTCGCTCCAAAAATGAATCTGAAGCGCTTGCGACCGACCGACCGTATCGAAAGAAAAATACTCGATTTAACCGAGTGGAAGAAGAACGGAAAAAGAAACCGCTTCTAAAGGTGTATTCGACTCTGCTCACTATAAATAGTCGACTGGGTTGAGATATGCCTGAAGAGGCGCAATCGGTATTGTGACTGTTTTACCGCTTTTGCATTTGTACTGCTTGAACGTGACGGCTGCCGCTTGGTAGACGGTGAAGTGCAGGTGCGGGCCAATCGCATAGCCGGTCTTGCCCGAATATCCTATGACGGTGCCCGTGCCGACGTTCTGACCTTTTTGCACGCGTATGTCCGAAAGGTGCGCGTACAGGGTCGCGAGCCCGTTGCTGTGCCTAATGAGCACCCATTTTCCATACTGGCAGGCCTGCACCGCTCCATGATTCACTTCAAGCACAACTCCGGTGAGCGCGGCTTTGACCGGTGTGCCGATGCCCGTGCTGTTTAAGGCAGTTTTTGTACTAAAATCTACTCCGTCGTGAGTGCCCGATGTATACAATCTCCCGGAATCAGATGTTTTTCCAAATTGCTGAGTGATGCGTACTTCGTCGAGCGGCCATCGCAAGACTCCTTTTCCGATAGGCGGAACGCTGGAAGGGTCGAGATTATATTGAAGCTGCGACGCAAGCTGAAAGAGCGCCGCTTCGAACTGCTCTTTTTCGGCTTGTTTCTGAGACAGAATCTTTTGGTAAGAAGATTCTTGCGATTTTGTCTCTGCGAGGAGCTCGTTCTGTGCTTTCCGTGTTGCATCGAGCGAGCCCTGTTGCGCAGTGAGAGTAGACTGCTGTTTCAAAAGTTGTGCTTTCTTTGCCTCGCTCTGAGTTTTTGTGTCCGTTAGCTCTTGCTTTTCCTCCGAAAGAACTGCGATGTCTTCATGTACCGCCTCTTGTAAGGAAGAAATTGCATCGATATCCTCCCATGCATTCGAAATAGATTGTGATGCAAGCACAGAAAGAGCGAGTGGCTGTGACTCCGCTTCGAAAAGACGGCGTAAAGATTCCATGAGGCCGGCCTTGTTACTGCCGATTGATGATTCACGGTTAGCGATGCCTTTTGAGAGCTGCTGAATTTGAAGCTGAGTCGTACTTATCTGATTTTTTGTGACGTTGATAGAGGCAGTCAATTTCTTTCGCTGTAAATCAAGCTGGTTTACTTCATTCTGCAGAGTATTCTTCGCCTGTTGCGTTGTCTTGAGCTGTGCTTCGTATTGCGCGATTTCCTTATTGAGTGCATCTATCTGAGTGCTGTGCTGGTTGATTTGATCCTGCAAATCAGCGGCGCTCTGCGCGGATATGACAAAAGGAACGGCAAAAGCCGCCGTGAGCACTACGGTGGCAGAAATTGCGGTCAATTTCATAGCTCTAGAATGTGAAGGGCATTTTGAATCCTACGAAGCGATGCGTCGCGTCCGATGATTGATGCGATAAGAAACGGATCGGGAGATTTCGCTTTACCGGAAAGTGTATATCGTAGAGGCCATAACACATTGCCTCGCCCGCTTGTAGTTGCGTATTCCCACACAGTGTTTTTTAGACGTTCGGCGTCTTGAAAGATTTCTGAAGGCGTGGCAGACCACACTTCATGAACCTTTCCGAGGTGTAGCGCTGCCTCACTATTTTCGGTACCTTTTTGCGGAAGCGTATCTGCATCGAGAGTAGGGTCGCCAAAATAGTAATCAAACTCTCCATCTGTCACCATTTCCCTGATGTCATCGCTCACACTGATGCGTTCACGAATAACCGGCACCAGTCGCTCCCCTATTCCGACGTCGTAGGGAATATTCCGCTCCTTGAGCGCGGATTCGAGGACGGTAAGCGCGTACGCCGAGAAATCTTCGGCGGAAAGTTTCTGGAGATATTCTCTGTTGTACCAGCGTAGTTTTTCGATATCGAATACTGCGCCGCTTTTGTGCAAATCCTTGAGGTCGAATTCAGCAATCATTTCTTCGAGTGACATCACTTCCCTCTCGGATGGCGGGGTCCAACCCAAAAGCGCGATGTAGTTCAAAAGCGCAGAAGAAAGAAATCCTTTTTCGCGGTAGCTTTTGACCGCAACATCGCCGGTACGTTTCGAAAGTTTTGATTTATCCGCTCCGAGATGAAGCGGATAGTGCGCGTACTCGGGGCGTGTGTAACCAAGTGCCTCCTGAATCAATATCTGGCGAGGTGTGTTCGAAATATGGTCTTCCCCACGGATGACGTGTGTGATGTTCATTTCTGCGTCGTCTACAACGACAGCGAGGTGGTAGAGCGGATCGTCTATCGCGCGGGCAATCGCGAAATCAGCAAGTTCTGTCGTGTCAAAAGTGATGTCACCTCGAATGATGTCGGTAAATGTAATCGATTTACCGGGGTTCCTGAGCCGAACCACTTGTACTATTTTTTCCGGTTCTTTCTTGCTCTCTTCCTCGGAAACGTACGCTTTGTCTTCTGCGATGAGTTTTGAGAGGGCGAGCTTGTGTCTCTCTACAAGATCGGTCGTGCGATAGAACTCATCCCATGAAAGTCCGAGCCATTGAAGCTCTGCGATAATATCTTCTTCAAATTCGGGTTTGCTGCGCTCCTTGTCGGTATCCTCGCTTCTGAAAACAATGGTGCCGCCATTTTTCTTCGCAAAAAGGAAGTTCAAAATAGCCATGCGCGCGGTACCTACATGGCAGTATCCTGTCGGGCTTGGCGGGAATCTGACTCGTATATTCATATTAGGCGTTTGGTTGATGGGCTATCAATGTTTCCAAAAGTACTTCGGCTATTTTCTTCGCGGCTTGTGGGCGTGCAAAAGATTTCGCTGCGGCAATCATGGTTTCCTGAAGCTGGGGATTTGAAATGATGCGGTCAATTTCCGCGGTAAGAAGGTGTCCGGCGAGATTCCGCTGTTCGATAACGACAGCGGCACCTGAACGCGAATACGAAAAAGCATTTTGAGTCTGGTCGTGCGAGATGTCCTCCGGTATCGGAATGAGAATCGCCGGCTTGCCCCATGCGGCGATCTCGAAAATAGTACCCGAGCCCGCACGGGCGACCACAAGCGATGTAATACCTGCGGTCATACGCATGGCGAGCGTGTTGAGAAGCCCAAAAGAGCGATAGCGATTCGCGTGGGGAGAGTTCTTCAATACGACGCTTGCGATATTGGCGACCTCGTCGAGATTCGCCGTCCCGGTCTGGTGCACAACGTTGTAGGATTCTACAAGAGTGGCGAGTGCATCGAGAAGCGTGTTATTGATTGCTTGAGCGCCTTGAGACCCACCCATAATGAATATCGTAGGTACTGCAGGGTCCAGTTTTAGAAATTCAATGCCTCCTTCTTTTGTCGGAGACTCGATTTCTTTGCGAATAGGATGACCGATGCGTGCGATTTTGTGGCGGGTCTTTTCGGGGAAATGCTGGGCGGCGTCCGGATGTGCAACCCCAATCCACTTGGCGAATTTCGCCGACCAAATTGACACCCTTCCTGGTGTTGCGTCCGCATCGTAAATAATGACCGGGATTTTGAGCAGTTTAGCCGCATAGAGGGTGGGAAATGCCGCGTATCCACCTGTCGAGAAAACCACGTCGGGGTAGAGCCGGTAGAGCTGTAAAATAGCCCGTATAACGCCCCAGAATGACGCTATAGCCCCGAAAACGTTCAAGATGCTGGGATACCTGCGGAGTTTGCCCGCGGGGCCAGGAACGTAGGTAATGTCGTGGTCGAGAAGCGCGCTCTGGTCGAATGGTTTCGGACCGAGGTAGAGCAATTCCGGCTCGAGTAGTTTGCGCTCCGACGCGATATCCTCTATTGCTTCTGCAACGGCGATAAGCGGATAAAAGTGTCCGCCCGTGCCTCCGCCTGCGAGTACGATTCTCATCCCGTTAGAGACAGGAAGCGTTGCTTCCCGTATTAGCTGGTATTGCCGTTCCGTTCAGATGTGATGTTTTGTCTGTCATAGAATCAGTATAACTAAGTCTTCCGCAGTCTCTAACGGGACTCATGTCCGTACTATTGTACCGTCGGGCGCGTGATTCTCAAATGTCTATTTCTTCACACGATGGCGAGATATATTCAAAAGAATCCCGGCGGCGGCAAGTGAAGCGAGCATGGCACTTCCGCCCTGACTCATAAAGGTAAGCGGCACACCGGTGAGTGGGGCGAGCCCCAACATTGCGGCGATATTGATAAACGCCTCACTGCCGAGGTACGCGGCGAGCCCGACGGCGAGAAGCGCGCCGAATTCATCGGGTGCTCGGGCACCGATGGTCATCCCGCGAATAGAAAAGGCGAGAAAAATCAGAACAATTCCTGTCGCACCGATAAATCCAAGCTCTTCTGCGGCGACCGCAAATATCGAGTCGCCCATCGGTTCGGGCAGATAAGTAAATTTTTGTATTCCTTGTCCGAATCCCCTACCGGTAATTCCGCCTGAACCGATGGCGATGAGCGATTGCCGGATTTGATACGACTGATCGTGCTGTCCTACGGCCGGATTAAAGAAAGTCATCACTCGGTCAAGTACGTAGGGTCGCATGAAAGCGAGCGCTCCGAGTGCGATGATTCCGATGAGAATTACCGCAAGAAAATGCTGCCAGCGGGCACCTGCCGCTATAAATATTGCGAGACACGAGATTGCAATGATGCCGAGTGTGCCGAGATCCGGCTGTGCGACCATGATAAGAGCAGGCAGAGCGAGAATTGCAAGAAATCCCCCGAGGCCGTGCACATAACTGAGCACTTTCGATTTGATAAGTGAGAAGTAGGCGGCCATCATCATAATTGTGGCAATTTTTAGCGCTTCGGAGGGTTGGAACGATGTTCCGAAAATCATGAGCCAGCGTCTGCCGCCCCCGTGTTCGGCCCCGATGTACGGCAGGAATACTGCGGCGGTACCGATAAGCGCAAGAACAAATATGTACGGGGCAAGCTTGCGCCATTTCCGATAATCGAGGAATGCCCCGATGGTGAGCGCTACCAGTCCGAGCCCTATACCAAGCGCAATATGGTTGAAGGCGACCGATGTCATATGAGTGGCACCCCGGGCGAGAAGCCCGAGAGCCGCTGAGGTAAAAATAAACAGGCCGGAGATAACAAGGATTGCGACAAGAAGCGCGAGCGGACGGTCGATGTGTCGCTGTCTCATCCCGTTAGAGGCAGGAAGTGCTTCCCGCGACGGCTTGTATCGCCGAATATACTGTTACAGTCTGATCGTTCTCTCATAGTTGAATTGTACATATGCTTCCGCGGCCTCTAACGGGACTCATTGCCCTATACTAGCACTACGAAATTGCCGCGAGCGCGATGATAACCCCTGCAAAAGCGAATACAACCGAGAGCACCCAATAGCGCATCACTACTTTGTATCCCGGCCACCCGATTGCTTCGAAGTGATGATGCAGTGGAGCAACCCTGAATACTTTTTTGCCGAAGAAACGTTTTGAAATGACCTGAATGATATTGGACGCTACGGTGACGACAAGCAAGGCGCCAATTATGGGGAGCACCGAAACGCCGACGCCTCCTCCCAGACTGTCGGTCATAAATGCGATAGAACCGAGCGCAAGTGTGAGTCCCATAGTGCCTGTGTCCGACATGTAAAAGCGGGCGGGAGGAATGTTGAACCACAAAAATGCGAGCAATCCGCCGACTGTAGCCGCACAGAATGCGGCGAGGTCTATTTGATTTTGCGCGAACGCGATAATCGTATACGAAGCAAAAATCGAAGCGAAAACGCCGCCGGAGAGGCCGTCTATGCCGTCAATCACACCGGATGCATAGAGTGAAAGCGACACGATGATAAAGAACGGGACAACGAGCGGCCCCAGGTATATTGCATCCGTAAACGGAATGTTGATGAATACCACATCAAGCTTGTCCCAGAACCACCATCCGAGGAATGCGGAAAGGATTATCACCACGATGAGCCGGGCTCGAAGCGGGAGTCCTGTGCCGCCCGGGCGGATAATGAGCAGGTCGTCGATGAGACCGGCAAATGCTCCGAAAAGAAGAGCGAGAAGTGGAATCCATGTTTGGCTTCGGCTCAGAAAATCGAGCTGGAGCGAATCGGCCTTCGGAAAAAGAAATGTGATGAGCGCAATACCGAGAATTGTAATAACTACACTCCCCCATATGATGATGCCGCCCATGCGGGGCGCGCGTACTTCGTGCGATTCATGCAAGCGGTTGAATTCCGTCGCCTCTGTTCCATCAAGTGAGATTTTCCCGGCCCGCTTTTTCCAGGTCTGATATTTGTACAGGTACCGTGTAAGTGCCGGTGTGATGATGATACCGATGACGAACGTGGCCGTGGCGGGCACGAGCACGCGAATCAGATCTGAAAGCGCGTAGTCCATATTATTCGGTTGGTGCGGGTGCGGTAATTGCGTCTCGTGCGGCTGCTGTAAGGCGCTTAACGTCCGAAAAACGACCCTCGTAAGAGGAGCCGAGGACGACAACGACGACCGGATTTGAGATGCCCACATCGAAGACGACCGCCAAGTTACCGCCCGCCAAATCGGTATATCCGGTCTTTCCCATCATGAGCCCGGAGATAGAACCGAGGGCTTCGTTTGTATTAATGGCGGTCGTTGTATTCCCCGCCTCATCACTCATAAGAAGTCCGTTCCGAGCGGTACCGGCAAAGACTTCGGGTGAAGTCGAGGCGGCGTATGCCATAAGTGCCGCAACAGAACGCGCCGTACCGAACGCACCTGCCTGTGTCTCGCTTTCGTCGAGACCGCTTACATTCAGAAAGTACATTCCTGAAAAGTTCTGCACGAGTGCAAGCCGGTTCATACTCCACAGTGTGACATCGCTGGCACTAGCGTCACGCGGAGCATCTGGATAGATTTTGCGAAGTTGTTCGCCGGCTGCGTCGGCCAGCATCTCAGCGCCCTCGTTTGATGAGGCGATGAGTGTGAAGTTAGTTACGTCTTGGATGCGCCAGTTTTGTCCTGCACGAAGGCGATCTCCGCCCGCTGTGGGGGCAGTGTCATATGGAATTACGATAGAATCGTCCGGCTCGAGTACTTCGGAAACAGCAAGCGCGAGCGCAACTTTTGTTATTGAGGCGAGAGGAAGCTGAACATCGGGATTGAGCTGATACAAAATATTTCCGGTGGTGAGGTCGACAACAAACGCCGCTTTTGCCTGCAGTTTGATGTCATGAAAAGCGGAGAGTGAGGTACTGACCGATGCGGACTGAGAAGATGCATTGTTTTTGTTTACTGCATATGCGCCGAAGAAAAGAAACGATGCGATGCCCAGCATGGCAAGCGCAAAGACCCCGTAAAGCTGGGGCGGTTGCAGAAGCCATACGATTGGCTCACTGACTGTTTTCTGTGGATCCTGTGTCTCCGGCATGGTCTTCAAACGGGCCTGTTTGCTCACGCTCAAAAGCGGCCAATTCGCTCGCTATCTTAGCATAATCGGGTAATTCCTGCGCGTTCCGCACTCCGAGATGGGCGAGCAGTTCGGTGGTCGGCCGATAGAGATATTCGCGGGCATCGAGCGGGTTTGCCGTCCGTTCGATGAGTCCGCGCGCAGTGAGAGTGCGAATCGTCGATGAGGTGTTGACGCCGCGGATGTAATCGATTTGCGAGCGAGTTGATGGTCCCCGATAGAGTAATATGGTGAGTACTTCCAGCCCGGCATCGCCCACTTCCCGACCGAGATCCTTTTCATACGCTTTTTCAATCGTTTCCTTGAGCTCGCCCTGTACCGCGAGCGCAAGCTCCGTCTCGCTCTCGATGAGTGCAAGACCTCTGCCCTGAAGCGAGGCCGAGAGAAGACGCGCCGCCCCATCGATGTCTTTTGTATCGACGTCGAGAAGCTGAGTCAATTTCTTTTTTGCGAGCGGCCCGCCTTCGCTGAAAAGAAGTGCCTCTATTTTATTTGAAAGTGAATTATCCATACTAGGTTCCGTATCGGGGTGCAGTGACATTTTCCACCTCAATCATGATTTCATCAAATAATTTTTCCTGAGACACGCTTGCGGAGCCGTGCCTCACAAGCTCGAGCATTGCAAGAAAGTATACGATGACTTCCGGCTTGTCTTTTGTCTTCACTAGCTCGCTGAATCGCGTGCGTATCGCTGTCGCGATGCGTTGCTTCATGTGAATGATTACGTCTTCGAGCGCGAGTAAGGGCGCGACAGACGCTTTAATCAAATGCTCAGGCTTCGGCAACACATTCATCAATCGAGTTGCCGCAGAGAAAATCGTCTGCACCGTAGTTTCTGCGGGGCTAAAAACCGGGGAACGTGCCGGTGCCCGTCTTGCAAAAACAAGCGGGGCTCTCCCCCACTCCTTGCGCAGAAGTTTCGCTGTCTTGCGGACAATCGCGTAGCGCGCAAGACGCCGTTCGAGCTCCGCGACAGACTCCCGCTCGTCTTCTGAGAGTTCGAGCGTAGGAAGGAGCGTACGTGATTTTATGAGAAGAAGTGTAGACGCGACGAGAATAAACTGAGATGTTTCCGCGAGCGGCAGTTCCGGCATTTTTTCAACATATGCGAGGTATGCGTCTGTAACTTCCGCAAGAGAAATGTCAGAGACGGAAAGCTTTCGCTCCTCGATAAGATTCAGCAATGCTTCCAAGGGTCCTTCAAATGATTTGGTAGCGATCGAAAATCGATCTGCGGGATTATGATATATCATAATTTACTCCGTCGCGTCGGAAAGACGCCCGTCTATTCGGTTCATGTCACGCGGGAACATGGTCGCTTCGCGTACATTCTTCAGCCCCAAGATTTGCATGGTCATGCGTTCGGCACCAAGTGCGAATCCACCTTCCGGCGGGGCACCGTAGCGGAATGCTTCGAGGAACATCTCGATTTTCTTCGGGTCCATCCCCCATTTCTGCACATGGTCCATAAGCTGTGCGTAGTCGTTGATGCGACGTCCACCCGAGAGCCACTCTACGCCGCGACAAAGTAAGTCCATGCCTTCGTTAAACTCTGGGGATTCCGGATTCGGATATACATAAAAAGGTTTCTGACGGGTTGGGTATCCGTACACATAGACGAAATCAGAACCGGTCTCTTCTTTTATTATTTCGCACAGAGCACGCTCGTCTTCGGGATTCAAGTCCTTATCTCCGCGTGAATCGCGCCCTGTCTTTTCGAATATTTTATTCTGCGCTTCGGTGAGCGAGAGAGTCGGGGTTTCTGCAATCATGGTAGGTAGTGTCGCTTTCAGGAACTCAAGCTCCTTTGCGCATTTCACGGCAATTTGCTCGAGAATAAATCGTACGGTCCGCTCCGACATGATCCGTACGTCGTGCCACGAATCAATAAATGCCATTTCAGCATCGAGCGAGACGATCTCTGTGAGATGCCGCGTTGTCGTGCTCGGCTCTGCGCGGAACACTTTGTTGACGGAAAACACCCGCTCGAAGGCGGTCATCACGATTTGCTTGTAGAGCTGCGGTGATTGGCTGAGATATGCATCGTGCTCGAAATATTTCACCTTGAAAACTTCTGCTCCGCCTTCTGCGGTCGCGGGCACGATAGACGGCGCTTGGAATTCAAAAAAGCTTTCACTTTTCATAAACTCGCGGAACGAGTCGATGATGACGGCCTGCACTTTGAAAATCGCCTGCAATCGGGGGTGGCGGAGAGTGAGAGCGCGGTGGTCCAGCTCTGTTGTCAGATCGACGTTGTACCCGTCGACCGACATGTCAAATGGGAGCGGCTCCGCTTTCGCAAGCACGGTAACGCCGAGGACCTCGAGTTCGATGTCGCCGTTTTGGACCTTTGCGTTACGATTTTTCTCCGGACGCTGATTTACTTTTCCGTCTACGGATACCACATACTCTACGCGTATCTCCTTGGCTGTTTCGATTGCGGGAGAGCTCGGAAGTGTAACGCCCTGTACTGACCCACTCATATCCCGGAAATCAAAAAAAACCATTTTGCCTTGGTCGCGTCGTACCGAGACCCATCCTTTTACGGTGACCGTCTCGCCCACCTGAGCGGCTAAATCTTTAATGTATGTACGTTGAGCCATATTTACAGCGTGACACCCACAGCTTTGCGCGCCGTAGCCATTTTCTTCGATGCGACTTCCCGAGCCCGGGCACTACCCTCCTCGATTATCTGTATCGCGTCGGCATCGGAAATACTGTCCCGCTTTGCGCGCATTGGGGCGACGACGGCTTCGATGTCCTCGATAAGCGCTTCTTTCAGATTCTTGTAACTGCCCTTGTTCGCATCGTAGAGTTGCATAAGCTCGACTTGCGATTTGAAGGAGCGATGAATTGCGTACACATTTTCCGGCCTCTCTCCCCCGGAATCAGTAACAATAGACATGACCGCCTTTGCGATCTCGTCTTTTGAGCCGAAAAGCGGAATCGTATTGCCGTAGCTCTTGCTCATCTTCTTGCCGTCGGTCCCGGGGACCGACGCGACATTTTCCAGAATCTTCTCCTTGGGCTCTTTGAATGTCTCGCCGAACGCATTGTTGAATTTTGCGGCCGCTTCACGCGCATATTCCAAATGCTGACGCTGGTCCTGCCCTACCGGCACGAGGTCGGTGTCGTAGAGAAGGATGTCCGCCGCCATGAGCATCGGATATGCAAAGAGGCCTGCGTTCGCTTCGAGGCCTTTCGCCACTTTATCTTTATATGCATGTGAGAGCTCGAGAAAAGGTACAGTCACTAGGCATTGGAATATCCACGCGAGTTCGGTGTGTTCCGGTACTCGGGATTGCTGGAAGATGACCGACTTTTGAGGGTCTATCCCCGCGGCGACATAGTCTTTAACAACGTTGATGATATTTGCACGAAGCTCCTCAGGGTTCTTGAGCGAGGTGAGCGCATGATAATCGGCAACCATAAGAAAGCTCTCGTGCTCCCCTGCGAGCTCCACGAAGGGCTTGAGCGCCCCGAGGTAATTTCCTATATGGAGTGCCCCTGATGGCTGGAGGCCGGTCAGCAATTTCTTCATGGGCTTAAATATAACAGAAATTAAGCCGCGTTCGAGTTCGCCGGAAGTTCAATGATGAATCGCGAGCCCTTGCCCTCGCCATCAGACTCGGCCCAGATTTTGCCGCCATGTGCCTCGGTAATCTGTTTTGCAATGAATAGACCGTATCCGGTTGAATGGACATTAATTTTGATTGAGTCTTTGCCGTGCCCGCCTTCGGTAAAGAGATGAGTCATATCTTCCGGCGTGATACCCACACCAGTATCCTGCACGGTGATACGAATCATATTCTGTCCGTGCGTTATACGCGCTTTCACCGTTCCTCTCGGCGTGTATTTGATTGAGTTGTCGATCACATTGCGGAGCACATGCCGACGTATTTTGTCTTCATCAGCTCGTACCGTATATGTGCCGCCAACAGGTGGTGAAAATTCGATCGAGATACCTTTTTCTGTTGCCGTTGGGCGCAGATCTCCGACAACGCCGCCAACTGCTTTGGCGAGATCAAACTCCTGCATGTTGAACGCAACGGTACCTTTTTTCAAGTTTGAAGCATCGAGGATGTCGATTACTGTGTCCACACCTTTACGCGTGTCGACAAGTGCTGCTTCTGTCATGGATGCCAGCTGTGGCGAGACGGCGCCAAAATCACCGTCCTTGATGGCCGCAAACGCAGCTTGGTTTTTCGTGAGATATCCTTTGATTTCGTGACTGATGAAATGGAGAAGACTCTCCTGCTGCTGGTTGGCGATCTCGAGTTCTTTCTCTTGTGTTTCGATGAGCTGCCTCTGCTGCACTTCCCGTCGTACACTCCTGACAAGAAAGAAACCGAACACAATCATAAAGATAAGCAGAAGCCCGTCTATCAGCTGAGCGCTGGGGGTCTCCTCTCCAAAGAGCTTTGCAAAAAGAACGAGAGCCATCAGCACCGTCACAGCTTCTGTCGCAAGAACTTTGACATCGAATAAGTGGTACGCGGCAATAGCGTATGCGGTCATGCCAAGGAACAAGATGATGTACAGCGGTGTGAACGCAAGGAAGTACACTGAGCTGAAGAAGATGATGGGTACGAGGACTGTACCGATGATGAGGGCGAGCATGATAAGCATCCCTGAGAGTACGAGGCGTAGCTGCTTGCGGGTCTCGCCTCCTGTAACGAACGATTTACGAACAAGCAAGTAAACCGCAAGGATACTAAACAGTGTTGAAACGGCGGCGAACGGAATAAGACCAGGCCCCGGCAAAAGTTGAAGCGCGCCATCGTTAAAGGAGACGCCAGTGAAGGCGTACGGTGATACATTGAGAAGCATCAAAAATACGGTTATACAAACTGAAGTGTAGTACCAGGCCTTTCCGAGATGCATCTTTTCATTTGGTATCGTGTGCGCAAGCAGAAAGAACAGCAGGCTCATGGGTGCCGCCCAGAGCAGTCCGAGTCGTCCCAGTATCAGAGAGGTATCGGAGTACTGCGGCAGAGACGGCAGCTGGTGGGTAAGATAGTTGTTTGCAAGCCAAAAGATAGTAATGATGCTGAGGAGAGCAAATATGATATTCGTATCGCTTTTCGGATTGCTACGGTACACCACATAGGCGAGAAGCATGTTCGCCACGACCGCAATGACGAGAAAAATAAGCTCAAGCGACGGGCTATAGATATCCGCTACGATGAAGGTCGGTAGCATAGCTATTGCACGATACGAGGCAGCTGCTTGTGCGAGCGAGCGGTAGGTTCCCCATCATAGCCGATGCGAAACAACATCGCGATGCGCTTGTTTCCTTGTACTTCGAATACAGAAGCGATGCGGGCGTACGACTTAGTGATAATCTCGATGTGCTTTGAATTGAACATGTCCGCCTCGCCCGCTTCGACTCGCTGCATCAAATACGGCATGGCAGTTATCGGCTGCAGTGAGACACCGAGTGAGGCTGCAGTGAGCCACATGCGCTGTAAAGTCCTCCCTGCATTAAAAAAGTCGGTGTCTGAATCCCCGTCGATGATGACCGCGCCTATTGCCGAGGATGCGGCATAGCCAAGTGCGCTCTGTTTGGGAATAGCGCTCGAAAGACCAACGCGATTGAGAAGCCGGACTATCCACCAATGACGGAAGACATACCGAAACATGAACTGCAGCGGCAGCGGAAATTCCATTGTCTTCACGTAGAGACCAGGTTGCGCGCGCTCTTCGGTCGCTGTCCACCGAATCATGTCGAAAAGAAAGTCATGCAACAATCGATTCTCAAAAAGCAGACGCTCATTCTGACTTACTGCCGTCGCCATTTCTTCGATACTATCGCGATCCTCAATCAATTTCACCGCTGCGGTGCCGTATTGAATCGCACCAAGAAGTGCGTCTCTGTGTCGCCCGTCGAGACTTCGAATATCATACGGCTTTCGATTTGTCGCTCGGCGCTCGATGAATGAGCGCAGCGGTTCATTCGTAGAACCCGCCTCCGTGAAGCGTACCTCTGCAGTGGTGCCAGCAACTCCCGGAAACGGAATGATATCGCACTGAAAGCCCATTGCTGCTGCCGCGATGGCGATGTTTTCGGCCACGGCTCCGTGCGAGAGATATGAGCCGCGTTGGCGGAAGTTGTACAGTGTCGGGTCGCCTTCGGCACGATTGAGCATGAGTACAGAATTGCCTGTGCGCTTAAATTCCCATGGCTGCGAATTGTCGCCCGAAGGGGCATGAACTGCAGTAGAAAGCGTATCGGCAATGACATCTCGTGCGGACATGTGTGTATAGTATAATACGTGCAATAAGCGATGCTATGAGAACATCCACGGCGACCAGGCATAACTCAACCAGCACGCGCAACACGCTAGAGAAAAAGGCGTTCGCCAAGGCGCTCAAACTCTTCCGAGAAGCGGCGTCGCGCATTCCCGCGTATAAGGACTTTCTGAAACGCGAGAAAATTCGGCCGTCGCTGATTCGTACACCATCTGACTTTGCTCAAGTAACGCCGATGGATAAGGCAAACTACATTTCGCGCTACGATCTGGAGGATCTCAGCTGGGATGGGGCACTCTCGCTCGCACGATACGTGTCGACAAGCTCGGGCTCCACGGGCACTCCGTTCTTTTGGCCACGTGGTCGGAAGCAGGATATCGCTGTCGGGGAAATGGTGCGTCGGGTGTACGAAGATATTTTTGATTCGAAACGAGGCAGCACGCTGTTTGTCGATTCATTCGCACTGGGTACGTGGATTGCGGGATTGGAGTTTTACAATGCGACTCGCTGGACCGCAGATCGCGGAAGCCACATTATCATTAGTACGCCCGGCATCGACAGAACAGAGGCGATTAATCAGATACAGAAACTCGCACCGCTTTTCGATCGCGTCGTACTCGGTGGGTATCCCCCGTTTGTAAAAGACATAATAGACCAGGGCACGATCGCTGGTATCTCCTGGAGTTCGTTTGATGTGCGGCTTATGGTTGCGGGTGAGGCCGTGAGTCTTCCGTGGCAGGACAAGATCCTTTCAATGATTGGTAAGCAAGGAGATATGCGAAGTTTTGTAAACATCTATGGCATGGCAGATGCGGGTGTCGTCGCATATCAGACACCGTTTAGCACGCTCGTGAGGCAGTTGCTCACGGAAGAAGAGCGCGTGACGGATGCATCAGTGAATGCATCCAGAATCACCGGCGTTTATCAATATGACCCGCTCATTCGTTATTTTGAGCACGTCGAAAACGATGGGCTATATTTGACTTCTGACTCTGGTGTACCGCTAATCCGATATGATACGCGTGATACAGGAGGCATATTGCATCACACAGAGCTAATCGGCAGCGATACACGCGGAACACTACTGCGGGACATGGCGCGAAAGGCTCGCGTCGACCCAAATGCTTGGCAGATGCCGCTCGTGTATCTTTACGGCCGCAAAGATCTATCGATAACGCTCTATGCGCTGAACATATACGTGGAGAATATCAAACACGCGCTCGAAACATCAAGCTGTGCGAGCTTACTGTCAGGTATGTTCACGATGGCCGTTGAGCACACCGAGACGCTTGACCAGCAATTCGTTCTGACAATCGAACTTGCGATTGGCTCGGAGCCAAGTGCAAGTTTGGTGGAAAAACTTACTGCCGACATCGTCAGCGATTTATGCAGTTTGAACAGTGAGTACGCTAAACTGAGCGCATCGGTGGGAGACCGTGCACGACCAAAGGTTGTGCTTGTAAAAAATGGGGAGATTCAGACCTTGCGAGGGAGGAAGCATAAATGGATTACGCGAGCCTAGCTACTTGGAGATTTTAGGAGTCATGTAATCGCATCCCAGTACATACCGGCCGGACCCGAGATCCCCGTTCGTAGCAATCATACGCACCGCATAGGCGACAGCAGCCCCGGCAATTGCTGCTGCGGTTGCGAGTTGCGGCACGCCGGGGAGCGTTTTCCCAATCGATTGTACAGACTCCCGCTGCCGCTCCGTAAAATAGTTGATATCAATGATTGCGTTCGCCAGTTCCACGAATTGAGCGCGGTCACCTCTCTGAATCGCTTCCTCGGGCATTTGCACGCGTCCATGAAAAATGGGTCGAGCGGGTTCCAGGTCAAAACGTTCGACATCGAGTATCGCACTGTCGCCGTTGTCCGTCGCCATTACAACGGGAATTCTTAAATCTCTGCAAATTATACGCGTAGCAAATTTGAGCTCGATATCGTCCATCTCATCCACAAACACATGGAGACGCGGGTTTCCGGAGATAAACTCATGAATTGATTCTCCAGAGATGCCGTCTCGCCATGGTTCTATCTTCGCGTACGGATCTATCTCCCAGGCGAGCCGTGCCGCGACATCCGTTTTGTTCGCCCCAACGTCGAGAAGCGATGCTCGCATCCGGTTTAGATTGGTGATCTCGATTGTGTCGAAATCGGCTATCTTGATTGAAGCGGGGCCGCCGCTTGCAACGAGTGTATGTAACGCAGCGGACCCAACCGACAGCCCCGCAATACCAACGACCGCATTCCGATATGCGCGCTGCTCGTCGTCGAGTATTACATTTCTATTTCTAGCAGTGCGAAGGCGGGTATAAGTAACCTCGTCGGGGATGTGCACGGCGACATTTCGCCATGGGTAAAAGACCCATACGCTTTTTGAAGCATGCGTATCAATGTAGTGCAGCAGCGCAGATTCATCAAACGAGTTTTTTTGTACTGTAGGGTGTTCTAGAAAATACAATTCGCGTAGCGAGTCTGCATATGCATGCACGCGCGAGCATCCCGAGGGCAACTCATTCTCAGTATTGTAAAACTGGGGCAGATCTGTGGGTATCATAGGGTCAGTATCTATCGGCGGGCGAATGCGAGCACGGCAAATGCTCCAAGAATCCAAAGTACTGCATACGTATCGCCGAAAACGGCAGTGACCGACGGGCCGAATTTCCATAGGGCATGTACCGAGTCGAAACCGACCCAGACCGTAACAACGACTACTGCCCCGGCGATACCTGCGAGAATTCCAAGAAAGAAACTGGGTTCCCCGTAGGAATCCAGTATTCGATATGCAAGTATAAACAGAATCACCACGAGGCCAAGGGCAATGATTCCTTGAACGAACGGAGAGGCGCCAGCGACAAGAGCTCCGACAAAGAGCGTGCCGGGGAGAACGCTAAAAAGCGACGCTGAAAGCGGGAAAGACAGTGCGAGTGCAGTTACCCTGTTGCTACCGCTCCGGGCTGCGTCGAGTGTAAGCAGGAGCACCAGAGCCCCGACGATAAGCCAATCAAACATAAGGTTTGTAAAAAAAGCAATCACTGCGTCCATATCGTCGTTCTATTGTATCGCGTGAGTCGCGCTAAATGAAGCTCCTCGCAGCAAGCTGCGAGATATCTGCGGAATTCTTCGAAGCCGACAACCCTACTCCGCTAAAGCTACGAAGGGTTCTACTGTCGGCTTCATCCCCGTAACTTGCTACGGGGTATTCGGCGAAGTAGAAAAAGTGGGCACTGTGGTTAGAGACCCTCAGCTCTCAGCTGGTCAATAAGTTTGCGCGCAGCAGTGGAGAGTTTCTTCGGGAACTGTATGTCGACACGAACCATGAGGTCACCGCGGTTTCCTCTACCGAACGGCACACCTTTCCCGCGGACGCGGACGACTTCTCCGTGTGTGATACCGGCTGGCACTGCAACCTCGACGTCGCCATCAAGACTTCGAACACGGTATGAACCGCCGAGCAATGCGTCGGATAGTTTAATCGGTAACGTGGTGAGCAAATTATTTCCCTCACGTGCAAAGCCCGGGTCTTGCTTAACGTGCAATTTTACATACAGGTCGCCGGCCGAAGAGCCGGGTGCCATTTCACCGCGCGCCGGCATGCGAATCATTTCTCCGTCGCTCACACCTGCCGGTACGGTAATGTGAATCTCTTCCTCACGCTTATAGACTCCCTCGCCACGGCATGTGGGACATGGAGTCTCCGGTATCTGTCCCCTTCCATGGCATCGCGGACACGCACGGGTCGAAGTAAAATTGCCGAAAAATGAATTGCGTGTTTCGCGGAGTTCACCTTTTCCGTTGCATGCGGCGCACGAAATCATAGCGGTACCTTTTTTCGCACCCGCGCCGTCGCACGCATCGCAGGTGGTCGTCTTGGTAATCAATACACGTCGCTCTGTGCCGAACACAGACTCGCGGAACGAAAGCTCGATATCGATTGAAATGTCGCGTCCGCGTTTGGCACGTGCCCCCTGACCACCGAAGAATTCGCCGAAAATGTCTCCGATATCAAACTCGAATTGCTGACCCTGACCCTGATTAAATCCCTCAAAGTTGCTGAAATCGAAACCGCCGAAACCGCCTTGCGGACCGCCTCCGGCAAATGTTTTTCCGTAGGTATCGTACTCGGCTCGTTTCTTCTTATCCGAGAGCACTGCGTACGCTTCACTCAACTCCTTGAATTTTGCTTCATCGCCTTCTTTCTTATCGGGATGATATTTCTGTGCAAGTTTGCGAAACGCTTTTTTTACGTCATCTTCTGTCGCACTTTTCGTAATGCCCAGAATTGAGTAGTAATCTTTCGCCATGGAAGCCATTATATGTGTCTGTTTTAAAAAGAAAAGCTCTCGCTCAAATACTTTCTCATGAAGTGTTCGTGTTCGTATGCCTGGGCTTTCGGCCACTTTTGCAGGTCGCTTATCATCCAGACCGCGCGGCAGAATTCGAGCGCTGGGTACAGAGTCGAGACCTTCTGGAGCCCGTTTTCGATAGCGATTCGATCTACGAGCTCAAGATACTTAGCATTTTGTTCCGGAGTATATGTATAGCTTCGCGTATACTCGTAATCTCCATGCGGCGGTACCCAGTCGACTGTCGCAAGTGCAGTCACCGCATCGTATCCGAACGGCGCGGACAATGCATCTTCCAAATCTATAACACCGCGCTCGTACAGATTCGCGGGATTGAAATCCCCATGCGACAGGACGTAGGGCATATCCGACAGTGCCTCCATCGCTTGCCCAAATCTAGTCTCCAATGTATCTGCATACTGTGGCATCTCGGCGAACAAAACATCCAGCTTTATGCGCCTTTTGAATACCGAAGCATCGTTTACTCTTTTGGTCGCTATCTGCCGCCGAAGATATTGCTCCACAATATTTAGAAAACGATTGAAAGTCGCATCGGTTATCCTGCCGTCCTTTTGAATCTCTGTGCTGAAGAGATTGCGGAAACTGATATCTCCTTGCGACGCTTCTATATAGTAATTGCCACCGATTGTTGCCCCTTCTGAAAGGATTTGCGCTACTGGGTACCCTGCCTGCTCCATCTCGCGATGCGATGCGACATCCCTGGCGACGGAACCCCCGTCGCCGATTCGTAGATATCCTCCGTCTCCTCGATACACGGCGAGTCCGCCACGCTGAACGCCGACAAGCGTGTACTCAGCGCCCTCTATAGTTGTCGTCTCAGGCATTTAGGCCGCGGGTCCGTCTTCCTTCGTCTCGTCGCTCTTTGGAGTCTCTTGCGAGGAATTCTTTGACATTGCTTCGCCGATTGTGCTCATCGCGGCCGAGAGTGCGGTAGATGCCGAAGTAATAGCGGCGACGTCGGTGCCGCCACGCGCGGCTTTTAACGCGTCGATTTTACTCTGAACATCTTTTTTGATTTCTTCTCCGGCTTTTTCACCGTGCTCCCGCAGCGCCTTTTCTGCGGCGTAGACAAGTTGGTCTGCGGAAATCTGCGCATCCACGAGCTCCTTTTTCTTTTGGTCTGACTCTGCATTTGCTTCCGCATCTTTGCGCATCTTCTCCACATCTGCATCGGAAAGACCCGAAGATGCTTCGATGCGGATGGATTGCTCTTTATTTGTTGTCTTGTCCTTTGCTTTTACACTCAGAATTCCGTTCGCATCAATATCGAATGTGACTTCGACCTGTGGCATACCGCGCGGTGCCGGCGGAATGCCGTCGAGATTGAAGCGGCCGAGCGATTTATTGTCCGCCGCCATAGGACGCTCGCCCTGTACCACATGTATTTCAACCGACGGCTGATTGTCTGATGCGGTGGAAAATGTCTGCGAGCGCGAGGTCGGGATGGTGGTATTTCGTTCGATGAGTTTCGTACCGACGCCGCCCATCGTCTCGATTCCGAGTGAAAGTGGGATTACGTCGAGTAGCAACACGTCCTTCACGTCGCCCTGGAGAATACCGCCCTGAATTGCCGCACCGATGGCAACGACCTCATCGGGATTTACTCCCATATGCGGCTTCTTGCCGAAGAATTGTTCCACTGCTTTCTGCATTGCCGGCATACGGGTCTGTCCTCCGACGAGTACTACCTCGTTGATGTCTGCAATCTTAAAGGGAGAAGCTTCCATTGCGCGTTTTGTGATGGCGACTGCGCGATCAACAAACTCGCTCGAAAGCTCCTCGAGCTTCGCGCGACTCATCTTAATGAGCAAGTGCTGCGGTCCGGCATCGGTGGAGGTGATGAACGGAATATTGATTTCTGTATCCATGGCCGTCGAGAGCTCGATTTTTGCTTTCTCGGCCGCTTCATCGAGGCGCTGCCTAGCGAGCGCATCGTTGCGTACGTCGACGCCGCTCTCGCGTTTGAATTCGTCGGCGAGCCAATTCATTATCTTTTGGTCGATGTCTTTTCCGCCCAAATGCGCGTCGCCGTCGGTCGAGCGCACTTCAATAACATCATCACCGACCTCGAGCACTGATATATCGAACGTACCACCGCCGAAGTCGAATACCACGATTTTTTCCTCTTTCTTTTTGTTGAAGCCATACGCTAGCGCCGCCGCTGTCGGCTCGTTGATAATGCGCTTCACATCGAGCCCTGCGATTTTACCTGCGTCGCGCGTTGCGGCGCGTTGCGAATCGTTGAAATATGCGGGCACCGTAATAACCGCCTCTGTAATTGTTTCTCCGATTCGCGCTTCAGCGTCAGCTTTGAGCTTCTGCAAAATCATCGCGGAGATTTCTTCCGGCCGGTACCACGAATCCCCCATTTGCACTTCTATGCCACCGTTTGCTGATTTTCGTATTTCGAAGGGGACTGCCGATTTGTCTTTTTGGACCGCGGTCTCGTCGAAGGTGTGACCGATAAATCGCTTTATTTGGTATATGGTGTTCTTGGGATTGGTTACGGCCTGTCGACGAGCTATTTGCCCGACGAGCCGTTCGCCTGTTTTTGAAAGCGCGATGACCGAAGGGGTGGTGCGTCCGCCCTCTGAGTTCTCGATTATGAGCGGTTCACCGTTTTGTACGATAGCAATCGCTGAGTTTGTGGTGCCCAAGTCTATGCCTAGTATTTTTGCCATATTCAATTGTTCTTATCGTTTGATTATTACTTGTGCCGGTCTAATAATCTTGTCTCCAGATTTATACCCAAAGCGGAGGATTCGCGCAATCGTGCCGCTTTCCCCCGGCATGTCATCGCGCTCTTCTATCGCTTCGTGAATATGTGGGCTATACGTGTCTCCAATTGCCGCAAAGCGGACTATTTTGTGCCGCGCGAGCGTATCAAGCAGTTGGTTGCGCACATTCTCCATGCCGGTACGAAACCCGCTGTCGACTGTCGCCCACTGCTCGGATAGCGCCGCCATATCGAAGCTGTCGAGAACAGGTATGAGCTCCTCGATGAAAGAATCTTTCTGTCGCTCCCCCATTCGCTGCGCTTCAGCGAGTGCATCTTTCCGCGCATTTATAGTGTCTGCCTTGCATCGCTGCCAGCCATCGAGAAATTCCTGTCGTTCGGTCTTCACTTTCATGAGCTCCTCGCGAAGTTTCTGCATTTTTGCCTTTGCAGCACCAAGAGTTCCGAGTTCTTCCTCCGGTTCAAAATCCAGCTCCTCCGAGATTTCATCAAGGGGAGCCCGCTTGTTTTCATCGCGCTCCGTCATACGGCGCGAGTATATCAAATCTGAGCCGCCGCTGCTACTTCAATACGTTTTTCGCTCACACGAAGTACATAAAGCGCGGCAATTCCTGCGATCAAAAAGCCGACACCGGACGCAAGCAGCGCGAACTGGAGCGAATACGCATCCACCATCCAACCCGCGATTGGGCCCATAACTGCAAAAAAACCCCTTGCTACGAATCCCTTTATGGAAAGAACTGTAGCTCGTACGTCGGAGGTCGCATGGTGTTGCACATACTCCTTGATAATCGGCTCTACAAAACCGCGAGCAATAGAGAAAAAGAGCATCGCAGGTACCAGCCACCACACGACAGTCGTCGCGAGCAGAAAGTATCCCACGGTCGCGAGGATAATCAGCAAGCCGAGCGAATTCCACCTTCCAATTCTTCGCTCCACATAGTCGGCGGACAATGTCGCTATACTTACGGTAAGCATGAGAGCCGCCCAGATGAACCCGAAATACTCGAGCGGAATGCCGGCTTGCTCCATGTATGGCTGGCGTATCCAGACGGCCACAAGTCCTGCCGTCGTGATGATGCCGTAAAAGATTATGAGCCACTTGAGCACTGCATTATGCCGCAGCGTGTGCGCTATGATTGCACGCATCGTCCACATCTTGCTTTCAGGAGAAGCGAGTGCGCGGACCGGCTCTTTCAATGACAAGGCGACAGGTATTAGAAAAAACATCACGACCGCCTGCGCCACGAAAGGTGCGCGAAGACTGATGAGAGCAATAAATCCTCCAAGCACGCTGGCGGCCGCCTCCGAAAATGTATAAACGGACACGATAATTCCCTCACGACGCTTGTACGTATCTACCTCACCGATTTCTTGGAGAGAATCGTAGAGCAATGCGGAGTCTGCACCGGATATAAACGCGAAACCGATACCCATAACGAGTTCAGCCGCTAATATTTCCCAAAATCCGCCGGCGACTGCATAGATCGCAAAGCTAATAAATCCGAGCACGCTACCGAGTACAAGAGCCCTCTTTCGGCCGTATCGGTCGGCAAAATAGCCGCTCGGTATCTCGAAGACGATGACAGCTACACTAAAAAGCGACTGCAGTACAAAGATATTCGTCATCGTAAGACCGTTCTCCATAAAAAAGAGAACGATAATTGGCATCATGAGCATAAAGCCCCGTATGCCCTTCAGAACGTATAGTTTCCAAATATTTGATCGAACAGACATACGTTAACTTTCCGTGGCAAGGCGGTATGCGTCGTACGCGAACGCAACTTGAAACAGGAATATTGCTGAAAATCCTAGGACCACACTGAATGCTGTGGACCCGTACACAACTATGTACGGGAGCGGATCGATCAGGATCTGCAGAGCCTGAACAGCAACCGCAAACATCAATGCCCAGCCGAATACGGTTCGTTTTCCCAGCAAGACATACCCTAAACCTGGGAAGAAATAATTAGC
>Ga0209542_10004063_pt1 | contig 30515 bp, 29 predicted proteins | sample RifCSPhighO2_01_FD_184028 | JGI IMG/M metagenome (GOLD analysis project Ga0209542, IMG submission 184028) | Soil microbial communities from Rifle, Colorado - Rifle CSP2_plank highO2_0.1 (SPAdes) (version 2) | ecosystem: Environmental > Terrestrial > Deep subsurface > Rock core/Sediment ... | reverse complement strand
AAAAGATGACTCGCATGAGCCATCTTGAAAACGCAAAAATCATGCACGAAAACAAACAAAAATTATTCGCCGCCATCAAGAAATGCTAAACTGATTACATGCTCATCTTAGGATGGGAGAATACTGCGTGCGCCTCAAGATTTTTGTTTCTTTACTTTCTACCCTCTACTTGCCACTAACTAATCCCAGTAATTGCTTTATCTTCGGCTGGTTGAAGCCGACGACAAGCTCCCCATCAATATCAATCACTGGAACGCCCATTTGGCCGCTCTTTTCTATCATTTCTTTTCGCTTTTCCGCATCCGCCGCTACGTTGTGCTCTGTATACGCTATCCCCTCTTCTTTAAAAAAGGCCTTCGTCGCGTTGCAGTACACACAGGTCGGAGTTGAATAAATGGTTACTTGTGCCATCGTGATGCTACATTACGTTGGTAATCGTATCGCCTGCTCGCACTTTATTATGTCAGTATATCAGATGCCGCGCAAAAAGAACCTTGCGGAAAAATTTTCTCGTGGTGGAAACATATCGGAACATATCAGAGTAGAATTATGCAGCTGAATATTCCTCCGTAAAATTCTGCGGTGTCGAAATTAGCGATTAAAATAAAAAATAAGGAATCACATGGACCCAACTTCTTGAAATCCTTTTCTGGTCATATTTCTATCTTTTCACCCTTAGAAATTGTCTGAAAAACTATCGCAATCCAAGGATTCGCGCAATTCGAGGAAAATTTGCGACGCGCGCGAGATGCGGGGACGAACTCGCGCACACTGCTTGCCCGGGAAACTTGCTAGCCATTTTACAATGCGGATAGGGAGAATCGAACTCCCGCCCGGTGCTTGGGAAGCACCTATTCTGCCATTAAACTATATCCGCAAATTTTAGCGGGCGCCTACTTGGGAAATTTACACCGTAGTGAGCTCCGCTCTACTGCCCCGGGGCACACGCCTTCTACCGCTAAACTAGCGCACACTTACGTTGTTCAGACATTCGGTTATGCGTTATCGATTACTACGTTCTATCGGAATAAGTCAAAGAACTTTACAACGAATGACTTTTCTGCAACCTTCTGTTCTGGATCGCTTTTTGCATCTTCCACGAGAACGACCATTCGCTCCCCCGGCTTCGCCACCTGAAATTGTTCTCTAATAGCGGCTTCAATCCCTTCTGTCGTCTTGAGGCGCGCTATATCGTCTTGAAGCCGCTTTTCCCTCTCCTGAAGGGAAAGAAGTTCCGATTCAACGCGGTCCAGACTTTTGCGGCTTTCGCGTTCCTTCACATAGAGACCCCAAGTTGCCTTACCGACCAGTATGAGCAGGACAAAGAGCAAGAGCAGCACTCCTTTAGAATACAGGACCTTTCGAATCTTTCGCTTTCGCTGAAAATCCCTCATACATTAGCTTCCTAGCTGATTGCTTATCAGCTTGCTAGTAAGAAACAAAAAACGTGTTATGCTTTTCTGTATTATACTAGTAAGCTAGAAAGCTAGAAAGCCATTTCAATGTTGTTCAACAAAAAACATCGCCGGAAAATCGGCATCATTTGGGGTATACTCTGCGTGCTTATCATTATCAGCATGATTCTGCTCTACGTTCCCGCACTCTATCAATAGTGTTTAGCGTACAACGTTTAGCGTTTAGAAATTGAGGATAAAGAAACGAATGCTGAACTAACCGCTTCTTTAGCTTTGCACCATTTTCACGAACACGTCGTGCGGGATTCGCACTCGACCGGTTCCTTGCTCCTTTAGGCGTTTCTTTCCTTCCTTTTGCTGCTGCCAGAGCTTCATTTTTCTCGTCCTATCGCCGCCGTAGAGATACCCCGTGACGTCTTTTGCCATCGCTCGCACCGTCCTCGATGAAATGATGCGTCCAAGCGCTCTTCCCTGAATTTTCGTCGCGAAAAGCTGACGGGGTAAAATGCTATGGAGCTTTCCGACGGCCGCTTCGGCGTCAAGCTCCACACGTTTCCGCGAGACGATGCGCGAGAACGCCGGTATCACTTCTTCAGCGACCAATAGTTCAAGCTTGACGACATCTGTCAAACGCATGCCAGTTATTTTGTACGAAAGAGACGCAAAACCCGAGGAAAGACTTTTCACCTCGTCAAAAAAACCGCGCATAAGCTCTCTAATCGGCATGGAGAGTACGATAAGATTCCGGTTATCGCCGAAACTCTCCGTTAACTCCACCGTAGCCTCGTGATTGTAAAACATTGGCATAAGCGCGGGCAAATAATCCGAAGGTGTGATGATGCGCGCTTCCACGAGCGGCTCGTATACTTCGACAATGTCGCCGTATTCCGGGAAGCGAGCGGCCGAATAAATGATTTCCCGCTTCCCTCGCTTGGTAACCACTTCATAAATGATAGACGGCGTGGTTACGACGAGCTCTAGATTCCATTCGCGACGAAGGCGTTCGGTAACAATCTCGAGATGGAGCATTCCCAAAAACCCGCATCGAAATCCGCGTCCGAGAAGACCTCCCGATTCCTCCTCGTAGGTGAATGACGAATCGGAGAGCCGGAGACGACTGATTGCCTGCTTCAGTGAATTAAAATCATCCTGACTTTCTGGAAAGACTGAAGCCCACACCACTGGCCTTGGACGGTCATATCCCGGGAGCGGGACACCGCCGCCTTTCGCCGGAAGAATCGTATCTCCAACCGAAGCGACGCCCGGTTCTTTGATGCCGGTTACGATGTATCCAATTTCTCCCGCGGAAAGAGAATCAACCGGAGTTTCTTGCGGAGAAAAAATTCCGGCTTCAATTACGGTAAATAGCTGCTCCGACGCGGCGAATCGGAGTTTATCGCCTTTCTTTGCCGTGCCGCCAAAGACGCGCACAAAAATGATGACCCCTGTATGATTAGAATATTTGAAATCAAAGACGAGTCCTTGGAATCCCGCGACTTCTTCGCTCGCGGCTCGTGGCGCCGGAATCCTTTCCGTAACGGCAAAGAGCAGTTCGGGAACTCCTTCACCGGTCTTGCCGGAAACCAAAAGCACTTCACTTTCCGGAAGGTCGCACAACCCCGCTATTTGCCTCTTTGTTTCCGGAATGCGCGCGAGCGGCGAATCAATTTTATTAACCGCTGGAATTATCTTCCGATTGACCTCACGAGCCATTTGAAGCACCGAGATTGTCTGGGCCTGCACTCCTTGTGTCGCGTCAACAAGCACAATGGCGCCCTCCACCGCTTTGAGCGCGCGCGACACTTCGTAGGCGAAATCAATGTGTCCTGGAGTGTCTATTAAGTTTAGCGTATAGCGTATAGCGTCTAGCGTATAGTTCATCCGCACGGGGGTCATCTTGATGGTAATGCCCCTTTCCCGCTCCAGCTCCATAGAGTCGAGCACTTGGTCGCGCATTTTGCGCCTCTCAATCGTGCCGGTAACTTCCAAAAGCCGGTCGGCAAGCGTACTTTTCCCGTGGTCTATGTGGGCTATGATGCAAAAGTTACGGATGTTGCTCATGACGAAATGGCTATCGGTAAATGCGATGGTCACCAATGTCAAGAAAGACAACCTCCTTCTGGACCTTATCAAGAAACTCAAACAGTATTCGGTTGCGTGAGTCAATCGAAAAGCTCCACTGCCGTTCGAGTTTCCCGTGCAAACGGTGCGTGTCAAGACGGATATTGAACGGGTCGCGCTTAAAAAGCGCGACCACCCCTTCCGCCTGCTTTTTAACGTTTCGGTCTAACTTCCGAAAGCTACGCTGAAAACGTGGGTGATAGTAGACAATCATAGACCGCGGAAGGAACGAAGCCTCGGCAACTTGCCCGCCAGTTTCAATATGCGTGCCTCCCGAGACCATCGAAGGATGTCTTTTTCATTTACTGCGCCTTCAGCCCGCGCCACCAATGCTTCAAGCTCGCGCCGTGGAATCGCCACCAGTTCGTCATCCTGCAACGCATTTTTTGAGACCGTAATCGTTATCATATTTCGTAGTGTAACATAGAAATGTACAATCCACAAAAACTGGCACAAAAAAGCCGCTCTCCGCGGGTGGCTCCCTGTACGTATATCTACATGAGGTCCATCCAGGATCTCAAGCATTGCAGGAACGACTTCATTACTTGCTCTGAACATGAAGCCGAATAGCTCACGCATACTTCGTCTGGTGCAATGCCACCCACTGAAAACCCATTGTCTCGAAAAAAGAATTCGACCTACTGCCTATAGAGAGGAAGCTTTTTCGCCATTCTCGCTACGATAGACTAGGATTCGGATATCATCCAATGAGTGTACCTCGACTATAACTTCTCCATATTTAATGACTCGCCAGAACTCCCTGCCTTCCTAGGCAGGGATGAATGGCGGGTCAGCGAAATGGGTCGGGGAAACTATAGTTTCCCCGTGGAGGAGAGCAGTGAGCGAGTCTGCGAGCGAGCGTTGAGAACCGAGGGTTCTTAAAGGAAACTCCGCTCGCCGAACGCCCTGTGCTCCTGCACAGGGATAGGACGAGCGGAGTTTACTTGACCCCAACGAGGCAGCAAGCGCAAACTTCAAGCAACGAGCAAAACGGATAAAGTCATTCATATACAAGGATCTTCTCTTGGCTGCGAATATACTGTCACACAAGCATACGACTTCTCCACTCGGAAAAAAGAGTATCTTTTCGCCTAAACGCTAACCGCTACACGCTCAACGCTAGAATGTCGTTTCCGTCGGGTCGGGGCCGACGAACTTCGCCTTCCAAATCTTGTGGTGGAGCGTTTTCCAGATTTCCCGTATCTCAACATTGCCGAGAAGATAGAGCACCAAGGCGCCGATGGTAAGCCCTCCGAGTCCGGAAAAGAATCCCTGAAAGAAAATGCCGAGCGTGGTGTGCAGGTTAAACACCGCGCTGAATGCGTTGAGCAGCACATAGGAAAAAAACCCCATGATGATAGAAGCGGCGAAACTTTGCCAAAACGTACCGATGACACCGGATTCAAAGCGCCCGAAATCGCGAGTGTAGAGCGCCCAGAACGCCACCGCGCTTACGATGGCTCCGACCGAATACGAAAGAGGCAGTGTGAGCATGAACGTGCCTTCAAGGTCGGATACCCGAAGCAGGGATTCCAAAAAGTAGCGGGCGATTGGCGCGCCGGTAAAGAGTCTTGAAAAGAAAAAAGCGGAACAAAGCGTCACAAGCGCGCTCAAAAAAGCAACGCCAAGCGGCGTGCGGCTCTTTCCCGCGGCATAGTAACCTCGAGTGAAAAGAAGGGAGATGCTTTGCGCAACTACCGAGGCCGCGAACAAGGCAAGTGAAGCCGCCGTGAGCCGCGTATCGCCCCAATCGAACGCGCCGCTCCCCAGTACCGTGCGCACGATCTGCGCGCGAAGTACGACAAAGAGCACGAGGGAGGGCATGGACCAAAATAAAATGTGGCGCATGGCGGTGGAGAGCGTCGCAATGAAAACGCTCCGCTCCCCTCTCGTCCAGAGTCCCGCTAGCGTCGGAAATGCCGCGATTGAGTAACTGGCGCCGACTATCGCGAGAGGCACGGATTGCAAATTCCATGAGAGGTTGAAGACCGCGATGGAACCGACGCCAAGGAGCGAGCCGAGGGCGGTGAGGAGAAGCACCGTTATATTCTGCAAAGAGAGCGCGGCGGTTCGGGGAAGAGACGTTATAAAAACTTCCTGTACGACACCGACGTCAATGGTAAAGCGCGGGCGCGGCATAAGTTTTGCCCGCGCGATTGCGGGAATTTGTATCCCCAGATGCAGGAACGCGCCCAGCACGACTCCGAACGCAAGACCGGAAAGTCCGAAAGCGGGATAAAAGAAAAATACCCCAATAACAATGCCGAGATTATAAAGGATGGGACTTATCGCATAGACGAAAAAACGGCGCTCAAGCTGGGTGATGCTTGCGAAGAGATTGGAGATTCCGAGAAGTATCGGCTGAAGCAACATGATGCGCATGAGGTGCGCCGTTATAGAGCGCGCTTCTTCCTCAAAGCCGGGGAAAAACAATGAGGAGAGGGCCGGAGCAAAGATGAATGCAACCGCGCTCACAACGACTATAAAAGCGAAAAAAGCGGAAAACACGCTATCCAGAAAATCGCGCGCGATTGCCGTGCCCGCTTCGCGCCTCTTGGAAAGGAACGGAATCAGCACGGAGAGCGAAACCATTGACGCACTCCAAATGAATATGAGGTCGGGCACGCGGAACGCGGCATAGTAGATATCAAGTGCTTCTCCCGCGCCGAAATTTGAAGCAAGCAGACGGTCCCGCAAAAAACCGAGCGCCTGCGAGAGTAACGCGAAAAATCCCAAAAGATAAGCGGCCTCATGGAGTCCGCTTATCTCTCGCTCTATCAATCTAAAGATTTTCTTGACCATGGTTATGCGGCGACAGAGAGCGGGGCGTGTGAGCGACTTTCAAGGGACTGTTGCCGAATAGCGTTTTTGTCACTTTTTGTCCAAAATAACCCTTATTTCTGCGTGGCAAAAACGACGATTTTGCCATTCGGCAACAGTCCCTTCAACGCGGATGTCTGACCGCGCCATGAAAAAAGCGCGGTTGCGCCCTCGCGGCGCCGCCTTCTCGCCATACCTATTCCTTGTCGTCGAGAGCAGTGGCTCTTTCCTCAAGAGGAAGCTTTGAGCGCCTTTCCGGAGCCGCGTCAACTGGCGGAGCGGCGTCCGAGAATGGATCTCTGTCCGCTTTGAGATTGCGCAAGATTAGGTCAACCTCCTTGCTGTCAGGATTGGTCGCCTTCAGCTCTGTGAATTGCGTGATTGCTTCGGCATCGCGTCCAAGCTTCTCATAAGAAAGACCGAGAAAGTATTTCGCGTTTGCGTACAAAGGGTTGAGCGCGACTGCCCGCTCCAAAGCATCGGCGGCGGCGCGATAATTCCTATCGTTGAATCGGAGGATTCCAAGCTGGAAGAAGATGGCGGGGTCACCGGGAGCAAGTACGGAAGCGGCTTCCACCGAGGAGATGGCGGCCTTGATGTTTCCTTCAGCCGCTTCTATCTGCGACAGGAAGAAAATAGCCTCCGTATAATTGCCTTTCTCCTTGAGAGCAAGCGCGATATTCTCGCGCGCCTTCCCTATATCGCCTTTGGCTGCTTCAAGTCGCGCCTTGGTGAGATGGATTGCCGGACTCCGAGGATTGAGGGCCTGTGCCGTATTGTACGCCGCGAGTGCGGCTTCGTAAGAACCCTCTATTCTAGAGGGTACAACCGTTTCATAGACACGGCCAAGCGTCAGATGGTTCTCGTAATTTCTCGTATCCAGCGCAACTGCCTGTCTTGCGTTTGAAATAGCGGCGCTCAAAAGGCCTTGAAATTCGACTCGCGCCGATTCCGCCGACATGGTGGCCGGGTCGCGCCGGAATACGCTATTCATTCGTATCAAGTTCAAATCAGTGAGAAAGCGGTAATAGATATCAGTGGGAGAGATGGAGGCCGCGCGGGAGATACGGTCTTCCGCTTTATCAATGCTTCCTTCAGTATTGAAGAAGATGACTCCCTTCTGAAACAGGACCGAAGCGTAATATTTTCTTACCACGTCATATCCGAGGGCGACGCATCCAACAAGCAAAAGAATGAGGACAAGCACCGATACGAAACCGGCGCGCGGGTCATTCCCAAATGAAATAGTCCTCGCCGGCGCCTTGTTCAATATGCCAAGTGAAGCGATGAACAGTCCGGTGAAAATAAAAGTTAAGGTGAAGATGGCGAGCGACGGGACATAAAAAATGGAAAACACCCAGAGAAACAGCGACACCAGAAATGAAGAGAGGACGAGGTACTGTGAAATCCTTTCGGGAAAATCGGAGAGAATTGACTTGAATCCCGCGTAGAGAAACGCGAGGAAAAATGTGAGCCACGCAAGCGCCCCCAGAATGCCTGTGGTCGCGAGGAACGTTGGTATGAGACCCACGCCATAGCTAAAATCAACGTTCCAGAATACGGTGCTGTTAATGCCTTCCGGTTTATAGGCGAGCCACTCCGAGGTAAAGTGGTTTGGTCCGGAACCGAGGAGCGGGTCTTTGGACAGGGTCTTCCGAGAAACGTCGAGCGTGGCGCTCCATGATGGGCGCACTTCAATTTGCGAGATGCCAAATTCTTCTCCAATCCGTCCACCAATCACTGCTCCCGCGAGCATAAAGACAACTGAAATAATAAGCACGATAAGGGATGGAATGGGAATCCGCCGCACGAGTCGTGTGCGTTCAAAGGTTTGGTTTTGGTCTGGCCCGCTTGTATGTAGAGACGGCTGCAAACGGTTAAAAGACATGGTGTACACGAGAAACACGAGAGCAAACGGACCAAGCACGAACCAAATCATGGAAAAGTTGACAACGGCAAGAAAAAAAAGTGACAACGCAAGTGCGGCATATGCGACAACTTTAACAACCCTTTTGAACGAGAAAAATTCAATGGTCACAAGCGAAAGCAAAGCGGAAACCCCGAAGAAAATCCCGAGGTCGTTCCATTTTCCCAGCGTGTTTGACGCCGCTCCGGTCAGTACGCCAAAAGAGAGAAAATCAGCGCCCAGCATAAGACGCAAAAGATGGAAAAGAGCGACGAGCGCGAATGAAGCGAGAAACGCGACATATCCGAAGAATATGTGCTCCTTCTTCCGAAACATCGCGGGTACAAAAAACGCGAGCCCGAAGAGAAGCAGGATATTTTGCACGGTGCCGACCTCAAACCCCTGCCCGAAGAACGAAGAATAGAACGAACCGGAAAAAAGCCCAGAAAGCGCAAAAATACCGACGACGGCGAAAAGCGCGGCAAGCACCGGGGAGGTTGGAATAAAAAATCTACCGTCCTTAAGCCGCGCTGCCACCCACAGAGAGAACGCCGCAAGGACAATGATATACAGAAGAAGCGCCTTGCTGAATTGCGACGGAAAAGAGAGCGCTGGAACGAAGAATATCGGTACAATAAACGTGAGCGCGAGAAGACAGAGCGAAGAAATGCGCTCAAGTCCCCGCCATCCTCGAGTTCCTCCTGTCGCGTAATCCGCGGCAACATCAGAGTTCGTCATAGATGTCATTCGCTAAAAGATCCTAAAGTTTCATCGCCCTTGCGCCGCAAACCATCCTTCAAAAAGCGCTTCGCGGAGTTTCGTAATTCCAAGTCCTTTAGTAATATGATTCATTATAGTCCACCGCCGAAACTCTGCAATTGTGTGTATAAACCAACGCGCATTTCTTCGCGCGGCAATCGCATTTCGTGAGCACGAATATGTGCCTGCTGGCAAGTTTTCTTTCCTTGCGGGAATGACACACGTCTTCAAAGCTTTATTATCTGCCCGCAGAATACCTCCCAGCTCTGCTTTGAGGATGAATGTGGCCTGTAGATAATAAACCCGGCACTATCTTCACAGAAGTTACGGCATCGGTGCATGAGAGACTTACTATCCAATATACATCTCGTTTGCAATCGCCATTCGGTAAAAATAGTGCTGGGTCAAACTACCGCACTGCCATCAAGCTGGCGGCATACCGCCGTCATTGTTGCGCGGTAGTTGATTTCACTCGTTCGTAAAGATCCTGAAGAAGTCTTGTGAGAATACAGGCCTTCGCTCGTAGGGTATATACCTTGAGCAAGGATATAGTGCGTCTCGCGCCAAAACCCTGCGGCAAGGATTGAAGGATATTACGCAATGGAATGAACGGACGCAACAAAGCCCCGTTTCCGGGGCTTTGTTATCCTGCGGTTTATACCTGTAAGCCGAATTCTGTATCCAGCCGTAGTTTCAATAAAAAATCAGATGTATGATAGCGGCCAACAACATATTTCAGTCAGTTCGCCATATGTTGAAGTTTTGTTACTGAAACTACAGCTGGACGGTAATCATTTATCTAGCCCCGACGTTACCGTCGTGGTCAAGCGGCACAAACTGGAATGCTGGAGAGCTGGAAACTAGAAACTGGAAATTTCTCCTTCCAGCATCCAGTATCCAGCCTCCGGCCATCCAGAGTACGGCCTTGCACTGAAGTAAGAATTTAGCCGTTTCATCCCCTTTGTTACCAAAGGAATTGACCCCTTGCGGGGCCCCGCGCTTCTTTCGTCGCGCGGCGTCTCTGTTCGCATCTCTACCTCGCGCGAAGCGCGGAAAAACAAACTCTCCAAAGCACAGCGCGCAAAGTCCAGGCAAAGCACAGATTTTCAGAGCACAAACGAGGAGACGTTTGTGGTGTTTTAAGTATTTTGTGTTTTGCCTGCCCCGTAAGCACCTTGTGCCCTTCGAGGTTTGGTCTTTTGCGTGCGTCTGTGTCTTGTGTTTTGTTCCTCTGTGCTTCGCACAGGGCGACGGGCGTTACCCGCTACCGTTCTCCCAGCCGTAGTTTCAATAAAAAATCAAACTTTATTGTAGTGCCTCACAACATATCTCAGTCAGTTTATGTATGTTGAGGTTTTATTACTGAAACTACAGCTGGGCAGTGTTCGGACTTTCCTCACCCAACACCGCAAGGGCGTTAAGCGCGATTACCCAGTATAAACCGCACATATTCTACCATATAAGATGGAATACTGGCAACATGCAGGTTTACTTTGTTTCCGCTGCAGATTCGATGTATGGAACAACAACCGCAAGGCCGCAATCGGGCGGGATGCCGTGTCGCGCATCTGCCGGCGCAGAGTACGGAGAAGGGCGGTGCGGAAGCTCATTTCCCTAACGTCAGAAACGAGCCGATGCGTATGCCGGTCTTTCGCGCAAGACCTCCGTTAATCTCCAGCACATACGACGCTTTTTCTCTGGAAAAGAACGCCTCGGGATAACTTTCCGGCCTTGCGTCTTCCTTTACATCGACGACGACAAGACATCCGTAAGCTTCTGCGGAGTGGGGTGCGCAGTTTGCGTTAGTTTGCGCTGGTGAAAGCCACACGATATCAATGGAAAATCGCATATCCTTCATCCAGATACCGTAAGTGTCGCTCCTTTCAAACACAAACAGCATGCCTTCGTCCTCTGCAAGGAATTTTCTCTTTCCCAACCCAAGCGCCCTTTCCTCTGCTGTATCGGCAAGCTCGGCAGAAATAGTATGCCCGTTAATTTCAAGTGTGGCTCCCGACCGCGCGGCCATACTTTGTGCCGGCGCTACCGCCCCAGATAGCGGTGCGACAGGAGCTTCGGCCCACTTCACGGCGGCAAACAAAACCAAAAGCACAGGAAGAGCGCTTGAACCAATCAAAATGATGCGTTTCATCACTCCATTATATACTTAGGACTTACGCAATTGGTGTCATTCCCGTGAAGCTTGTCCTCGCGAAAGCGGGGAACGGGAATCCAGGGCGTTAAAAAACGGCCAAATACTGGATTCCCGCCGTAGCTTGCCCTCGACCTGATGGGACTGTTGCCGAATAGCGTTTTTGTCACTTTTTGTCCAAAATAACCTTTATTTCTGCGTGGCAAAAACGACGATTTTGCCATTCGGCAACAGTCCCTGATCGGGGACGGGAATGACAGAAAAGGAAGAAATGCGTAAGTCCTAATACTGTAAATTACGCAAGAAATCGTGCGCCGAAAAAGAGTTTCGGAGTCCGCACACATAAAAATCAGCGTACTCTTGGATGGAGCGTGATAAATAGCCACAAGCGGAGCGGAAAGAGAGTAAAAAGGAACCAGTCGATCCAGACGAAGAGCGGGAGACCGAGTATCGAGAGAGCGAGAAACGGCGCGTCAAGATACACCCACTCGCGAGCAATCGTGCCGGGAAGCCCATGTGAAATCGCCGCAAGAAGCGCGGTAAGCGCAATAAAGGTCGCATAGTGCCCCGGGTGGCGAGTGTGGGACCAGAACTTTACGAGCGCCGCCGGAATCCACACCATTGCAAGAATGAGCGTGAGAGGCGCCGTTATTGCTATTTCAATCCCAGCCGCCCCGGCCGCTACGGCGGCGATGAGCGAGAGGAACACTATGTATTCAAATACGTCAAGGAAGCGGTGCCACGCGGTTCCCTTATGTTCCTCAAAACGAAGGTGCTCTCCGAACCAGCCGGAAAGGACATACAGGAGTTCTAATACGGTAAGTCCGCCTATGGGGTAGAGAACAAGCCACACCCACAGAAGCCCCCATCCTTCGTAAAAGGGATAAAACCATAGGTGCATGCCGAGACCAAACGTATCAGCGAGAAACGCGGTGCTGGCGAGGGATGCATAAAACAGAGCGAAGAACCACGGCCGCGCATGAAGGAGCCAAATCGAACTCCGTTCAGAATAATTGAGCATTCCAAGCGCAGACCAAAAGCAGAACACGAACCCGCCGTACCAAAGCGGGAATCCGTTGAATCCTGCGAACGCGAAAATGAATCCGCCGGCGAACAGGGCAATAATTGTCACGCGCGAGTAGAGGAATTTCTTCTCCGTGGAGAGCGGCATGAAAACATTGTAGCAAAGCAGAGAATACTGCTCATCGCTTTTAGAATCGGCTTTGAATTGAGCCGATTAACTAAATTTAGAGGGGTTTGGGGACTTTGTTTATCGGCGGATAACGCTCGGGGTCAATGGCTCGGTCAAAACAGAAGCGGCCGCCATCGTGCTCCCAATTGTCGGCAATGCCGATACCGATACCGTTATAAGCCGGCGTCGAATATGAAATTCCTCCTTTGCCAATAGAACCACCGCGACCCTTCAATTTTTCCCGCTCCCCTATCGTGGACCGGCTGAAACTGGCGCACAGTTTGAAGGACAAGCCATCGCCTACGACGTAATCATAAGCCGTGTCAGCGTCCGGGTCTTTGGGTGCTCTCCAGCCGTCGATTGAATCCTCTAGCTCCGCCAGTTTTTTCGGCAATTTTTCCTTCTGTTGCCAATAATTTACGATTTGCCACTGGATGTTCTGAAGGTTGGAAACGCGCTCCGCGTCAAACCTCTTTTCGCGCGCCGTCCCGGGCGAACCCATAATGGCGAAGCCGCCGACAATGGAGGCAAGCACCAGCGCCGCCGCAATCCAGGCAAATGTTTTATCTTTCCTGCCGACCGGATTTTTTTGCCGCAAATCGTAAATAAAGTAACCGAACACTCCGCCAGCGACGACAAGCGCCGCGAGCACTTTTAATATAAATCGCGCGGTAATTTCGCCGGAAAGAAAAGTATTTACGAGAGCAATGAGGTCAACGACGACGGCGATGCCGGCCACAAAAAGCGTGAAGTATATGAGCCATTTCCTGATTGATAATTCCCGCTTTTCCGGATACACCCGAAAATCTTTTCCAATGAACCATGCGAGAGTAAGAAAGAGCGGGAAGATAATAATGAGCGAGGCAATCGCCCAGCGGATGCCTGAAGAATATGGGTCGCCGTAATACGCCAGTTCATCCGGGAACGCGTAGTTGATGGTCTGAAAAAGCAGATTAATCAAACTAATCGCGCTGACATAGAGCGCGGCGACAACGCCGAATTGCACAAAAAAGTCCTTGGGGGTGAGTTTTGGTTTTTGGCTCTGCTCGTCCATACAACCATGCTAGCATAAAAAATCCTCTGTGTCTCCACAGGGGATTATATCATGGAGTGTGGTTAGAGGTGTGGAGAGTTACAGGGGATTTCGGAACGCTCGTCTGGCTGACGGAATGGGTTATTACCACCCACTGCGAAGAACCAGAACAAGTGTAAACCCAACTATTGCTAGGAATAAGATGACCGCCATGACGGCCGGCGCGAGCGCGTTCCGCGCATTGCCTCTTACCGGCTCCTCAGCGAAATCAAGGTTATGTATTCTCCTGTTCAGAAATCCGAACGATTTTTTGGTTTTCATATTTTTCTCTTTCCCAATTCGGACTGGTTCCGCGCCGGAATTCGCTTACTCGCTCACGCAAGCGGAATGGCATGTTTTGACTTTCGTTAGTCGCCAGTGGGCCGGTTGCCTTCTCAAACGCCGACTCAAGATGATGAGCTTCCCAAGAAAGCGTAGCATGAATCTCATCGCCGCGCTAGAACTGAACACATTTCAAAACCTGCCATTCTCTGCGCCGTCTTCTCCTTGGATACCGGAAATCTTTGGATTGCCGGCCTGTGCAAAAGAGGCTTCGACAGGCAGGTGATAAGGTTTTGAAATGAGTTCTAGATTTTAAACTCTATAATGTCCCCATCGTTCACGACGTACTCTCTGCCTTCCGTCCGCACCCATCCCTTCTCTTGCGCCGCGCCGTACGAACCCGCCTCAAGCAATTTGTAGAGAGGAATCACTTCCGCGCGGATGAACTTCTCGCGAAAGTCAGTGTGAATCGCGGCTCCGGCCTCCGGCGTCGCGCTCCCCCTTCGAATTGTCCACGCGCGGGTTTCATCTTCGCCAGTAGTGAAAAAAGTGATTAAGTCCAAAATCTCGTAGCTTTTCTTAATCAAATCATCAATGCCTTTCTCAAATATGGGGTCAATAATAACATATGGCCCGGGTATCAAAGCGGCAATTTCGTCATGGTTTTTTGCCGCTTCTGACATATTCAAAACATACAAAATCGGCTTCTCGGTAAGTAGATTAAGATGATGGAAAAACGGCCGTTCAGTGTCATCAGGCGCGACCTCCACCGCCAGCCGACCGGCTTGTAGAACCTGCTCAAGTTTCTTGAGTAGTCCCTGTTCAACGATCGCTTCTTTTTTGTGACTCTTGAACTCCTTTTCAATGCTTCCGAGCCGCTTTGAAACCACTTGCAGGTCGGCAAGCATAAGCTCAAGATTGATTATTTCAATATCATGAAGCGGCTCCACTTTTCCGTCAACATGTATAACATCGCTGTCCTCAAAAATCCGAACCACTTCGGCTATCGCATCCGTTTCGCGGATGTGCGAGAGGAACTGGTTGCCAAGCCCCGCGCCTTCCGCCGCGCCCTTTACCAGTCCGGCGATGTCCACAAACTCCACGACCGCAGGAATTGTTTTTGCGGATTTACTGAATTCTGAAAGTTTGGCGAGCCGCTCGTCCGGCACGACCACTACCCCGACGCTCGGATCAATCGTGCAAAACGGGTAATTTTCCGCCGGCACGCCTTTCTTTGTGAGCGCGTTGAATAATGTAGATTTACCTACATTGGGTAGCCCCACAATTCCGATACTTAATTTGGGCATAATTAATGAGTGTAATTGTCGCTTTTTTAGGTAGCTCTCAAACAGAAACTACCGTTTTATGAGGAGTGTCTGATCCGAATATATTCTCGCATAGCGTTAATAAATCCGTGTGTAAATTGCTTCGGCTCTTGATTTATTGAAGCAATTACATTCTCCAGTCTTATCTTTTTAAGCGACCAGACCTCCTTAGTAGGCTTGAATTTCCAATCCATCGGCACAGTCGCCGTATAAATTGCCCAAAAATGATTAAGACGCGCGTCCGTGGGGAAAAAAGTGGACATAAGTTGTATCGGCGCCTCGAGCCCAATTTCTTCCAACATTTCCCGCCTGGCCGCGTCTTCGTATGATTCGCCTTTTCGCACATGCCCTCCAACCGAAATATCATATTTACCGTATTTATTGCCAGTTTGAAGGTACAAATTTTCGTCAGTGTCAAAAACAAAGACACCAGCGATTCTGTGCCTAAGCCCTTCCGCATGCGCTGTCGCCACATCGGACTCCCCGATGATGTTATTATCATTGTCAACGACATCTATCAACTCGGGATCTGACATATTTTTTTTAATTAACGGAGTCTCATTTCATGTATGGTGACGCTTTCATTCGTGTACATGTTCATCTTGCTGGGTAACGACATCGGTAACTATCTTCATCTCATCAGCATACGCTTGCTTAAGCTCCTTAAATTCAGTATTCTCCGACAACTTTGGCTCATTCGTAATCGCGTAGATAGGATCGATATATTTTAATTTCACGGAATCCTCCGTGCCAGGAGAAACATCTTCTCCGATGACACCCAACTCGCGCAGCCGCTCTTGATTTTCGACAATAACTGGAATATTAAATTCACGTTCGTTTAATTCATGCCGAAGTTCGCCTCCCAAGGTTTTTCTTCTCGATAATTCGGCGTAGGGGTCGAAATCATCTCGGCGCGCCCCCGAGAAAAGGCTCGTGGCACTCATGGTGAATATCAGGCGAATTGCCCATCACATGCTCCACCAGCGAAGAATTAGTTCTCGGCGGCGCAATGATTAGGTGCATGGACAAACGCTCGTCATCTACGAGTCCTCTCAATTTTTCATAACGTGAGCCGTTACTCATGAGAAAATGATAGCATCATTATAAAGCTAGCAAGCTAAAAAGCTAATCAGCTAGAAAGCTCTCCTGCCCCACCGGTGAAACTTTTGCTTCCATCTGTCCACCTTGGTGTCGGTGATGAACTTCACCGGGCCGATTTTTCTGACGCGAACCCTGAATCCCGCGAACCACAAAATACCTCTTCGGATTTCATTGGTCGTATCGCCAAAGACGATCCGGGCTAAAACGGGCGGAGAATCGGATAACACGAAAACTCGGGCGCTTTTGCCTTTAAGAAGCTTTCGCCACATGAGGTCTTTAAAAACACCTTTCGCATGAAAGCGAAACGCGAATCCCGGAAGCCACATTCGGTCAAACATACCTTTGAGAAGCGCGGGCATCGTTGACCACCAGCTTGGGTAAAAAATCACGAAATGGTCCGCCCATCGTACGTCCTCCTGAAGTTTCAGGAGATCCGGCTCAAGCGGCTGCATCTCTTTGTAACCCTTATGCAAGATTGGATTAAACGAAAGCTCACCGAGGTTCGTCAAGCGAACCTCGTGTCCGGCTTCTTTCACGCCGCTCGCATAATAAACAGCAAATTTCGCCGTCAGGCTTTCGCTGTCCGGATGCCCGACCAGAATAAAAATCTTTTTCACCTCGTAAGTATATAGGACTTACGCAATCGGTGTCATTCCCGTGAAGCTTGTCCTCGCGAAGGCGGGGAACGGGAATCCAGGGCGTTAAAAAACGGCCAAATACTGGATTCCCGCCGTAGCTTGCCCTCGACCTGATCGGGGACGGGAATGACAGAAAAGGAAGAAATGCGTAAGTCCTAGTATAGCAGAAAGGCCTCCTTCAATCATTTTGAAGGGACTGTTGCCGAATGGCAAAATCGTCGTTTTTGCCACACAGAAATAAGGGTTATTTTGGACAAAAAGTGACAAAAACGCTATTCGGCAACAGTCCCTTGAATTCCCCTTCAGCACAAAAACCTAGGCAGAGGCCCAAGATGATGGTAGTTTCCGAGTAGAGTAGGATTGATAACAAGATATTTTTCAACCTAAACCCGAGGAGACATGAGATGAAAAAGAGGATTCTGGTCCTCGATGCCTTCACAAACGGACATGAGGCGGTGCTGGCCTTTATTCAAAGACAAGGTTGGGCAGAGACGGATTGTGAGATCGTTTTTTGTGGCACTCACCCAAACGTGTTCAAACATCTTACCGAGGGACCGGCCTATGCGGTCGTTCCCATTCGAAACTCAATCGCCGGTGAAGTCACGGAAGTGACCAAGCACCTGGCTCTGTTTCGGGAAACCGGGTATGACCTGCGGGAACGAGATCGGCTCGACCTTCAGATCAACACGTCCGTTAAGCAGCCCGCCGTCGAAGTAATGCTCGAAAGCAAAGCTCAAATCGTGGGACTTCATCCAATGTTCCGGCCCGAAATGCCATTTGACGGACAAACTGTGGTAGCGTGCCCAGCCCGTCTAACAGCTCCCGATTGGAAAACATGGGTCGTCAACATGCTGACGGCCACGCGAGCGCAGATAAAGTGGAGCACACCAGCCGAACATGACGGGTATATGACGACTGTTCAGGTGATCCCGCATTTGGGTAACCTGACGAGCGCCTTACTCATCACAGAAGCCGGTGTGTCAGTGAGCGAGAGTCTTGCTTTCACGAGTCCTTTCTATCGGGTAATGTTCTCACTCATGGGACGGCTTGTGAGCCAAAGTCCTGACCTCTACACCTCGATCGTCATGGAGAATCCGGAAACTCTGACCATGCTCGAGCGACGAATCGCAATCGAGCAACGCTTGGTGCAAATGATTCGCGACAAGGACCAAGCGGCTTTCGAAGAGTTGTTCGCGCAAGCCAACGTGCACTTCGGTCCGGACGTTACCAAGGAAGCCAATGAGTTGTTCATGAGAATCCTCGGGGTTCTCTCCACACTCTACGGCAAGAACTCGGTAACTCTGGAGTTCAGCAAAGCGCAAAGTCGGCCGGGGCTCTTGGAACGGATTTCCAGGGTCTTCAGTGAGCGACAGATCAATCTGACGGGGATCAACTCCGTAGCGCTTGATGGACAACGCCTTCAGTTCACGATCAGTTTCGAGCAATCGCGCACATCCGACGGAGTTCATCGTGCGCTTGAGGAAATCGAAGAATGGTCTGATCCAAGAGTAAAAGTTCTTAATTGATGCAGTTCCGCATCTGAGCGAGGGCCAGTGTTCAACCACTGACCCTCTTTCTTTATGACGGCCTGTTGGAATCGCATCAGCGACTCCGGTTACTTCCCCGAGTAACTTTGGACCCACCGGGAATCGGACCCGGACCTCATCCATGCCATGGATGCGTAATACCACTTTACTATGGGCCCTTCTCCTTTAACAAACTGCTAAAGTATATTACAGTTTTCGGGACAAAATTCAAAAGGTGGAGCTATCAACAGTCAGTCAATCCACAATTTCAAGAAAATAGCTTTTATGGGACTGTTGCCGAATAGCGTTTTTGTCACTTTTTGTCCAAAATAACCCTTATTTCTGCGTGGCAAAAACGACGATTTTGCCATTCGGCAACAGTCCCTTTATCCACCGCATCTAATAAAAAGACAAAAGGTCGGCGGTTTCCAGCGCTTGCAATTCTGCCATAGCAAATAGTGCTGTCGCTTGCCAGCTAATCGTATCCTTGCTGTCCTGTTCCTGCCTCACAGATGGTCCTGACAGGCAAGGCGCTAACCCCCATGGAAAGTAACCAACAACCAACAGTCAACAGCTGCGGAGGGCGTTTTAGCAAAATTTCGACGGCCGTCAAATTTTTGCTAAAAAAAGAGTGTGTTATCTCGCCGATGGTCGCTATTGGAGCAAAACGGTAAGACGGCTATCGGAAGTAACCTCCATAAAACCGCCGTCAATTTCAAACGGCTTTTGCTGACCGGCGGACTTGGCGCGGATAGTCCCCTTTGCAAGATGCGAGATGAGCGGTGCGTGATGCGGAAGCACGGTAATCTCTCCCACTTTGGTTGGCAAGGTAACGGAATCAACATAGTCGTCGTAGACGACTTCCTTGAGAGAAACGATTTTGAGTTCAATGGTGTCAGCCATAGAAATACGAAAATACGAATTGAAGTCCAACGAATTACTACGAATTAATGAGGTACTCATTCGTAGCCATTCGTATATTCGCAGTAATTCGTTGTTTCGTATGTTTAACTTGTAACTTCTTCAATCCCTCCCTTCATATAAAACGCTCCCTCCGGCTTGTTGTCGTGCTTGCCGTCAATAATCTCCCTGAAGCCGCGGACGGTTTCTTCGCGCTTGACGTACTTCCCGGGTTTCCCCGTGAAAACCTCCGCGACATTGAACGGCTGTGAAAGAAAACGCTGAATCTTTCTCGCGCGCGCGACGAGGAGCTTGTCCTCATCGGAAAGCTCCTCAATGCCGAGAATGGCGATGATGTCCTGCAAATCTTTGTAGCGCTGGAGAATTCGCTGTATCTCCCGCGCGACTTTATAATGTTCCTCTCCGACGATTTCTGCGGCAAGAGCCGTGGAGCTTGAATCAAGCGGGTCAACTGCCGGATAAATGCCAAGCTCGGTCAGCGGACGCGAGAGTACGATAGTTGAGTCAAGGTGTGAGAACGTGGTTGCCGGAGCAGGGTCGGTGATATCGTCGGCAGGAACGTAAATCGCCTGCACCGATGTGATTGAGCCCTTCTTTGTGGAAGTAATGCGCTCCTGCAACTCTCCCATTTCATTGGCGAGCGTTGGCTGGTATCCGACGGCAGAGGGCATACGCCCGAGGAGCGCCGATACTTCAGAACCCGCCTGCGTAAAGCGGAAGATGTTGTCTATGAAAAGAAGCACGTCCTTTCCCTCGCTGTCGCGAAAATGCTCCGCCATGGTAAGACCGGAAAGCGCGACGCGCGCGCGAGCTCCGGGGACTTCATTCATCTGTCCAAACACAAGCGCCGTCTGCGGAAGCACGCCGGATTCCTTCATTTCCCTATAGAGATCATTCCCCTCGCGAGTTCGTTCTCCCACTCCGGCAAAAACCGAATAGCCCTTGCTCACGGTCGCGACATTCCGTATGAGCTCCTGAAGCAAAACGGTTTTTCCGACGCCCGCTCCGCCGAACAGGCCGATTTTTCCTCCCTTAATGAACGGGGCGATGAGGTCAATAACCTTGATGCCGGTCTCAAAAATAGCTACCGTCGTTGATTGTTCTGTGAAAGCCGGGGCCTTTCGATGAATGGGAAGGCGGAATACGCGCTCATCCACTTTTGGAAGTCCGTCAATCGCATCGCCGAGCAAATTGAACATGCGCCCTAAGATCGGTTTCCCCACCGGCACCGAGATTGGCGCTCCGGTATTTCGCACCGAAAGGCCGCGCTTGAGACCTTCTGTCGCAGCCATGGAGATTGCGCGCACGCGCCCGCTTCCTAAATGCTGCGCGACTTCAAAGACCTTGCGTTCGCCCTCGTGGGAGAGCTCGAGCGCGCTGTAGATGGGCGGTACGTTTTCGGAAAACTCAACATCAACGACGGGACCAATTATCTGAACAATACGACCCTCTGAAGTTGATTGTGCTGGATTCATGACTTTGATATGTGACTGACTAATTGAACATTTGCAGCTGTTTAGCTTATTAGCTTTTTAGCTTGTTAGCAAGAGCTAAAATCCTAGAAAGCTAATCAGCTAGCAAGCTAAGAAGCTAGCGCTTCCGAACCGCCCGTAATCTCCGCCAATTCCTTGTTTATCATGGCCTGCCGCGCTTTGTTCTGTGACATTGTATAGTGCTTGATGAGTTCCCCGGCGTTGTTGGTTGCGCTGCGCATCGCAACCATTCGTGAAGAGTGTTCGGAGGCGTTTGCCTCAAGAATGGCGTGATAAATTTGAATGTTAAGGAGCGCCGGCAACATTGCGTCAAAAATCTCCTTCGACGACGGCTCAAACAAATATTCCCTTGCTTTATTTGTGGTATTCGCAGTTTCCTTCGCCGAATTCGCATCATTGTCGGCGAATTTTCCCTTCTCCGGCACAATCCCCTTCACCATCTCCTCAAGCCCTTCTTCGGAGAATGGCAAGAGCTTTCGCACAACCACTTCCTGCCGCATGACAGAAAGAAAATTGGTGTAGCAGATGTGCACCGCCTCATATCGCTTTGCCCATTCGCCGACTTTCTGGAACAAACCGCTGACATCCGCAAGATTGACGCTGTCTCCCAAGCCGCGGAAACTCTGCTCCGGCTGCCGCTTCCTCTTTTGGAAGAACTCTGCCGCTCTCTTGCCGATGGCGACCACCCGAATCTTTTTCCCCTGTTCTTCAATCTCTTTCATAAACTCCATTGCCCTTTTAAGCACATTGGTGTTGAAGGAACCGGCAAGACCCTTATCCGACGTAACCACAAGCAAAAGAATTTCGTCATTTTGAGGTGTTTTGAAAAACGGATGCGTCGTATCCATCCGCGCGGCGCCTTGGGCGACGCTTTTCAGAATGTTGAGCGCGGCAGTCGCGTACGGCCTTGCGGCAAGCGCGACACTTTGACTCTTACGCATCTTCACGGCAGACACCGCCTCCATGGCGCGGGTTATCTGCTTTATGTTCTTCGTGCCCCTAATGCGGAGGCGGATGGTGCGGAGGGTGGCCATTTAAATTAGCTTATAGCTGATAGCTTTTAGCTGTTAGGATTAGAGATGACCCAAATCTCTCCCTTTTTCATACGTCACAGCTTGCTTTTGGCCAGTGCCTCGTCGCTCAAATAATCCCAAAACTGGAGCTCACTCGAGAGTTCATTTTCCATAATATGTAACTACGCGAGCGAAAAAAGATTTAAGAACTTCTTGCCCACAATGACTTTGCCGAAGTTCTTTTTCCCGATTTTCTCGCTGGCTCCGATAATTTCAAGATACAACGGGTTTCCGTTTTTATCCAAGTCTAAAAGAATCTCCGGGGCAACTTCCACAGTTTTGGCCACCACACCCGCGCGAAGGCTCACATTGAGCGCATCAACCTTTTTGTCATATGTGATTTTCATAACGAAATCCTATCAGTTATTTTTTACTCTCGCAACCAGATGAGCTGTTACAACAATAATTTCCTGCTTCAGCCGCTTAATCACAACTTTGAGGTAAATCCCCTTAAATTTCTTAAACACCTGCTCACGAAAATTGTATCCCGGGATGCGAAAATTTGGAAACTGCACTGCCACAATGACGACCGAGCGCGGTATCTTTCTCTGCTCCATTTTAAGCAACGCGTGATCGCTGAAGACTATTTTCATTTTGCCTTGCTGTCTGCTTGATATTCTCCGTGCCTTTGACCTGTCTGCGTGTACTCACAGGCAAGTGCGAAAGTGGATTGTGCGGGGTGTGGCCATAGGATAGTTAAAAATTGCAGGCTACAACTTGAAAGTTGGGCAAAGGTTTGATTAAAGGTTCACAATTCATTCAGGCATTCCTTGCAATTAACATTTCCTTTCGAAATTCGGGGTTGATTAGTGTCATCCAATAAAACACCGCAGAGTGCTCGTCCGGACTTCTTCGGCATGTCTTCCTCCATTATAATCCTTATAGGTCCTCCTCTATGTGTGGTCTTCTCAAAGTGAGTTTTGATTATACTTTTCATATATCACAACAATCTAACTGCTAAAGCCAAGCCAAAAACGCGATGACTACTATCACAGCGATAACAATTTGTGTACGTGTGAGCTCCTTTTGTTTCGGGTATGTATATCTAATGTCGCCGTTAGTATTCTGTTTATCCTTTTTTTGATCAAAAAATCCCACCCTAACCCGAAAGCGGGCATGATAACAAAAACGAAGAACAAACCCGCTATGACCTGCTGCGCGGTTTCATTAGTTTGTATCCACTCCCAGAGACCCCCGAACAAGACGACCGCTAATATGATGATTGCTATAATCACCCCTATAGCGCGCCGCTTCCTAGCACGATTGCTTGAGCAGGTCTTCTTCCGAAGATATAAGCAATTGCGATAAGAGCCACGAGAATGATGAGTGCGGTCATATATGAAGTTTAGTTGGTCGCTCGCATTTTTCCAATTGCCGTACGAAAGGGAATGATAGACGACTACTTGAAATAATTCTTGCTGAAATCGCCAATTGCCGACTTGAGCGCGGTTTCGGTTTCTGGTGAGAGCTCGCCGGATTCGCGGATGGCCGCCAGCACTTTTTCGTGGCGCTCTCGCATGAACGCGAGAAACTTCGTCTCAAATTCACGGACGCGGGAGACGGGAATGCCGTCCAAAAACCCTCCAGTACCGGCAAAGATGGACACCCCCTCTTCCTCAAACGGCAAACTCGCGTACTGCGGCTGTTTGAGCAGTTCAGAGAGCCGCTGTCCTCGGTCAATTTTCTTCTTGGTCGCCTCGTCAAGGTCCTGTCCGAACTGCGCGAATGCGGCAAGCTCCCTGAACTGCGCGAGTTCAAGCCGGAGCGTGCCGGCAATTTTTTTCATTGCCTTCGTTTGCGCGGCGGAACCGACACGAGACACGGAAAGGCCGACATTGATGGCCGGACGAACACCCTGATAAAAAAGTTCCGGCTCAAGGTAAATCTGACCGTCGGTGATGGAAATCACGTTGGTCGGAATGTAGGCGGAAATGTCGGCAAGCTGGGTCTCAATAATCGGAAGCGCGGTAAGCGAGCCGCCGCCGAATTGTTTGCTCATTTTTGCGGCGCGCTCAAGCAGACGCGAATGAAGATAAAACACGTCGCCCGGATACGCCTCGCGTCCCGGGGGGCGTCGCAGAAGAAGTGAGATTTGACGGTAAGCCCACGCGTGCTTTGAGAGGTCGTCGTAAACGACGAGTGCGTCCTCGCCCTTTTCCATAAAATATTCGCCGATGGCGCATCCTGCATAGGGTGCCAGATACTGAAGCGAAGCCGCGTCAGAAGCCGATGCAACAACCACCACAGTGTACGATAGAGCGCCGGCTTCCCGAAGTTTCTGCACGATTTGAGCGACCTTCGATTCCTTCTGCCCGACAGAAACGTAAATGCACTTCACTTTGCGGTATTTCTTTTCCCTGCCTTGGTTAATGATGGCATCAATCGCAATCGTCGTCTTCCCAATCTGCCGGTCGCCGATGATAAGCTCCCGCTGTCCTCGCCCGATTGGGATGACTGCATCAATCGCTTTGATACCGGTATGAAGCGGCGTGTTGACGGATTCGCGAGTGATGACTCCCGGAGCGATCTTCTCAAGGTTAAAGCGTTTCATCTTCTCCGCGTTGAATGCTCCGCCGCCGTCCTTTGGATTCCCGAGCGGGTCAATGACCCGCCCGAGTACGTCATCGCTTACCGGAATGGAAAGAATGTTGCCGGTGCCACGCACCTTCTGCCCCTCACCAACTTTCTTCGCGTCACCCAAAATGATTGCCTTCACCGAATACTCCTCCAGATTGAGCACCATTCCGGAAACCGCGCCATCAGGAGTTTCAAACTCTATGATTTCAGAGTACTGCACGTCATGAAGACCTCGAATTTCCGCGACGCCATCCCCCGCACGCGTCACCTCTCCGACATGCATGAGAGTCGGACCGTGCTTTAGTTTCTGCACTTCTTCCTTAAGTTGCTCAATGATGATGTTCTTCATGGAATGATTTATGATTTAAGATTTATGATTTAAGAAAAACTGTTCAAAGCGTAAATCCTACTTCGTAAATCTAGCGAAGCGCCTGCCGCACCCGCGCGAGACGTCCGAAAATGGAATTATCAACGCGAAGACCGTCAACTTCTGCGATCACTCCACCGCCAAGACGAACATCTCGTATTGATTCAATCCGTGAGCGGAACGGGAGCTTCCGGACAATACCGGCTTCCGAAAGATGCTGTGCGCTCCAGAGGGAAACGGCATGGATTTTTTCGCGCACATCGAGAATCCGGTTGAACTCCTGTATTACTTCGGGCAGGAGATTAAGCGCGTTGTTTCTTTCCATGGCGCTTAAAAAATCCCGCACCATTTCATGACGTTTTGACGGCGCTGATTCTTTTGCGAGGTCCAGGAGGGCCTCGGCGTATTGTGTAGGAGAATAGTGCATACGTATTAATCTTAAATTTCGAATATCCAATAATATCGAAAAATACAGAATGTCCAGACACGATCAAGAATTCTTCGGATTGTGATATTCGATATCCGAACTTCCGTTTTGTTCTCGCAAAATGGCGAGCGCCTGCTCGACCATTTTGCCCTGCGATCGCTCATCCAAAACATCGCCAAGCGTTTTTTCTATCGTATCCACGATGAGCGTTCCGATCTCGCTCTTTACTTCCGTGACAAGGTTTACGCGCTCATCCTGAAGCTTCTTTGCGGCATCTGCCTGCATTTTCTTGATTTCCTCCTTTGCCTCGCCAAACATTTTTCGCTTCACTTCCTCGCCGCTTTGTCGCGCTTCATCTATGATCTTCTGCGACCGGACGCGCGCGTCGGCCAACATCGCTTCCTTTTCGGCCTCTGCCGCGGCAAGCTTCGCCGCCGCAATTTCTTCCCGCTCAATTGCCCTCCGAACGCCTTCGCGGCGGTCATCGAGCATTTTCATAATCGGTCGGTAGACGAACCGCCCAAGCACCGCGAGAAGAATCGCAAAGTTGACTCCCTGCGCGATGAGAAGGCGCCAGTCAATGCCGAGAGAATGTAACAGTTCTTGCATGGGTTTACGGAGTACTAATTGATTGCGGATTCACGGATGTATAGAATCTGTATATTCGTACCCAGTCGTACTCTGTACACCTAGACAAATTTAATGATGAGCGCCACGACCAGTGCGTAAATCGCGATGGCCTCCGCAAACACGATCGCAAGAATCATGGCCGTTTGAATCTTTGGAGCCGCCTCGGGGTTGCGCCCGATCGCTTCCATGGCTTTTCCCGCGAGAAGTCCGATGCCGATTCCGGGGCCGATCGCTCCCGCCCCTATCGCGATTGCCGCCGCAAGTGAACTTATATCCATATACTATATCGACTAACTAGTAATAATTGTTTGAAACGCCAACAATAATAACGTACCATATCGAAAATCACAAATCAAAAATTCCAAACTACAAACAAACTTCAATTCTCTGAATACCGAAAAAATTTCCGATTTTTTAGATTTTGAATTTGGAGATTGTTTGTGATTTGGTGCTTATATATTTATATATTGGGACCTTTTCAGTGATTCTCATGGGCGACACTGAAGCTACTGAACGCTACCATGGCAAGAACAGCGAAAACAAGCGCCTGAATAAATCCGACAAAAAGCTCGAGCCCTAAAAAGGGGACCGGCACGACATAGGGAATCAGGAACGCAATGATTGTCAGGAGAACCTCGCCGGCGAAGATGTTGCCAAACAATCGGAACGAGAGTGAAATAATCTTGCCGAATTCGCTGATAATCTCCAGAAAGCCCACGAACGCCGCGATGGGGCTTTTGAAAGAAATGAACTTCCCGACATGCTCGCGCATGCCGACCATGATAAAGCCAAATATATGCGAAAGCGTGACGACAACAAGGGCAAGTGCGATGGTCATGTTGAGGTCGGAGTACACCGAACGAAAGAGAGGGACGAATGTTTCCTTTCCCTCATGCGCCTCACGAAAACCGATACTCCCGACGCCCGGCAAAATTCCAGCCCAATTTGAAAACAAGATGAAGATGAAGATGGTAGCCGCAATCGGAAAGAAGCGCCGCGCTGTTTCGCGACTCCCGGCAATTCCCGCAAAAAAACCAAGCAGTCCTTCCACGCCGCCTTCTACGGCGGCTTGAACATTCCCTGGCGAACGCTTTATCCGGATGAAAAGGATGAGAGAACCAACGATGAGAAAGAGCATCACAAGCCACGCGGTAAGGAGCGTGTTGGTTACTGGAAGAGCTCCGATATGAAAAAGCGTTTCCGGAGTGATTGATATGTGCATATTTTGTAAATTCCAATATACAAGCACCAAATTACAGGCAATACTGAAATTCAAATGCTCTGACAAACGTAAACTCCGCTCGTCCTATCCCTGTGCAGGAGCACAGGGCGTTCGGCGAGCGGAGTTTCCTTTAAGAACCCTCGGTTCTCAACGCTCGCTTGCAGACTCGCTCACTGCTCTCCTCCACGGGGAAACTACAGTTTCCCCGACCCCTTTCGCTGACCCGCCATTCATCCCTGCCTAGGAAGGCAGGGAGTTCTGGCGAGTCATTAAAAATCAAATCTTGTGATTTTTCTCGCCTGGATTTGTTTGTGATTTGGGATTTGTGGTTTGTGATTTCAAAATTGGCGAGATTTTGCGATACACCAGAACGCTCGAAATAAAAATGGAGATAATAATTCCTCCAAGCAGAAACCACGGTGACGTTTGCAGTGTTTTGTCCGCGTATCGCCCTCCCCACGCGAACAGCACCAGCGGTATAGCGACCGTATACCCAACCTCAAAGGCTAGGCCGTACAACTGCCAACCGCCAGGCGGATTTCTTTGCGGCGCAGTATCACGCGCGAACTGTGCGTTTGTTGAATTCGATTTTTCTTCGCCCTCCTGCACGTTGCGAGTATATAGGAAAAATGGAGCGTCCGCAAACGTTCGTTACGAATACTGGAAAAACGGTTTATGGCAGTTAGCAGCACGTCGACAGGCATCTTAGCAAAATTTCGACGGCCGTCGAAATTTTGCTAAAGTGTGTGTAACGAAAGTCTTGCTACACCTTCACCCAACTCCTTTCTTCCTACTAACCGCTAATTATTGGTTATTTACTATCTTGGATTGGATTCCCTCGGATGTGCACTTCCTGCCTTTCATTCTGCGCACGATGATGTTCCATCATAATTTTCTCCTTAAGCGCGTTCGGATTCCCCGCCCCCTTGAACGCGAATGAACCATCGCTCGCGGTACTTACTTCCACCGTCCCGAACCGAAGCAATGTCGCCAAAAAACCCGGTATTTTCACGGTCGCGTCCTGAATCATGTCAAGCCGAAAGGTTGAAACATTCCGGTTGAAAAGACCTTTTTGTTCAATTGCGATGACGCGAAGATTCGTCACGAGCCACACGTCAAGATAATAATCCGTCCAGAAGAAAAAGAAGGCGATACAAAGCATTAAAAGCTCGATCGTCCACAAAAATGCGACAATAAGCGCGGTATTTCCCTCGATGTGAATTCGCTCATTGAACGTGTTCACCACTATCTCCGGCAGTACATCGGGTACGAAAAGGAGCAACCCGGGCAGAAGCGCGAGTACGCACAGAAGAATGATTTCGCCCGCTAAAAGAAACCAATGTTTGCGGGCGGTGTATAGTATTTTCTCGTTTTGCTCGAGTGGAGGCATAGTCAGCGCCCTACATCGTCTCAACGATGACGACAAAAAGAATAATAGCAAGAATCGCCAAGCATCCAGATGCCAAAAAATACAAACGGCTCATCCGCCGGAAAAACCGAGTCTTCATTCCGAATCGGCGCCAATGATACGAAAATGCGAAACTCGCAATCGCAAAAAAGAGGAGCGCAATGAGGAGGAGCGCGGCAAGAGCGGTCTCTTCCAGGAAGATTGGGGAAAATGGCGGCATGGACTTCTTTAGTTTAGCACTCTTCCCCACCCGATAGAAGCGGCCTGGCGTTGTTTTGCGAGAGGCCACGGCTGTCTTCGTAGATATCGCAAGTATTTACGTTTGGGCACAATTTTTGTACAATTCTCGCGGCATCACCGGCTAGACGAATATACTTTTCCAGGTTCGGCGAATATATTTTCGAGATTCCGCTGACGAGAAGCGCTCCTTGAAATAAGCATCTTGGTGGGCGTTAGCTCAGTTGGTAGAGCGCCACATTTGTTCATCCCCCACCTTTTAACAGGGGGCCCGTAGTTCATCTGGTAGAACGCCTCATTTGCAATGAGGAGGTAAGCGGTTCGAGTCCGCTCGGGTCCACCAGATAGAACTTTCGCGTTTTGGGAGAGAGATTGCCTCGCGGCTTCGCCGCGCGTCCCGCAAGGCGGGACGCGGCAAAATCCCACGGCGCATTGAACAAAAAGGAAACGGATTTGTCCAAAAGTTGATGGTTCGTTCCAACTTTTTGGACAAATGCCTTTATTTCTCCGAAACTGTCGCCTTGCGACAGTTTTTCGGCTTTCTGTATGTCTAAAATCCAACTCCGCAATGGTTCAATCCAATTCTTTCCCATTTGTCCAAAATCGCTCTTTTGGGACGCAAGAGAAACTTTTTGTTTCAAGAGTTCTTCCTTTTTGACGAGATAACTTTCCTTTGGTATGTCGCCGTCAATATACGCCGAGACAAGTTTGTCCAGTTTCTCTTGCGTCTCTTTCTGATTTCCCCGCAGATTTTGGACGAATGTTTGCGATGAGTGGACTTGCTCCTTTTCCCACGCTTCAACTTGCTTCAACATTTTTCCCGTCCACTCATCGCAAAGCGCAACGCTTTGAAGCCGTGCCTTGAGTTGCGAAACGAGCAAATCTTCTCGCAAATATTTTTGAGCACAATTTCCCTTTTTCCTTGTGCAACGATAGTAGCGATATGTTCCGCCGTTGCCGTGCGCGAATTGCGCCGTGATCGCGCTTCCACACTCGGCGCAAGTGAGTAGTCCGGTAAAAGGGAAATTGTGTCTTTGTTTAGATTTGCGAGGTTTTGCCTTTCGCTTCAATATTTCCTGCACGGCTTCAAAGGTTGCGAGGGAAAGAATTGGCTCAAAGCGTCCGTCAAAATATTCTCCTTTGTGCGCCACAAAACCGAGATATGCCCTATTCGTGAGCATCCGGTGGACGGACGCTTTGGCAAATGGCGTTCGGTGCCGAGTTTCGATACCAAGTTCCGCCAAAAACTCCGAAAGAGATTTGAGTGTATGTGTTCCTTTGGCGAATTCCTCAAACGCTCGCGCCACAATTTTTGATTTCGTAGGGTGTGGCTCAATGGTGCGAGTTTTGGGATTATTCACATAACCAAATGGCGCGAGCGTCAGCCATTCTCCGCGGCGGAGTTTTTGGCGGATACCGCGATTGATATTTTCAACAAGATTATCGCTGTAATACTTACTCTGTCCGAACGCCACTTGCAACATGAATTTTCCTTGCGGAGTTGGCTCAAACCAAAATGTCGGAAAGCGCAAAAAAGCAATTTGTTCGGTATCAACGAGATAGATGACGCGCCCACCATCAACGCTATTTCTCGCCAATCTGTCCGGGTGCCACGCCAATATGCCTACACCCCCGCTTTTCTCAATTAGCGTCATCATCTCGTTAAATTTTTCTCTGCCCGGTTTCTTTGCGCTTTTCGACTCTTGAAATTCCTCAAGAATTTCAAGATTTTCTCTACGCGCATATTCTCGTAATTCAAAAAGCTGTGCCTCGATAGACATTATTTGGTGGTCATCATCCTCTGTAGATTTCCTCGCGTAGAGAAAATATTTTGGTTTGAGCATAATGTTTTGC
>Ga0209542_10004062_pt1 | contig 30520 bp, 40 predicted proteins | sample RifCSPhighO2_01_FD_184028 | JGI IMG/M metagenome (GOLD analysis project Ga0209542, IMG submission 184028) | Soil microbial communities from Rifle, Colorado - Rifle CSP2_plank highO2_0.1 (SPAdes) (version 2) | ecosystem: Environmental > Terrestrial > Deep subsurface > Rock core/Sediment ... | reverse complement strand
TCTTTCAAAAGCCTTAATCTTTTTATGTTTAATTGTGTTTCACCCCCTTGAAGCTAAATATTTTACTCTAGGGGTTGCGATTCGAATTAGAACTTACGAACACTGAAGTTAGCCTTAATTGTGGTATACTTCCCCTGTAATGGAACCCCGCAGCACGGTTTCGGTGGAGGATTTTTTTAAGGTAGATTTGCGTGTGGGGAAAGTAGAAGATGTGACCCCTCTTGATAACAGTGATAAACTAATTAGGCTGACAGTTGACTTCCAAGTAGAGAAACGCACGATTTTGGCCGGTTTGAAACCCTTCTTTGACCCAGATTTTTTCCTTGGGAAAATGTTTGTGTTTGCTTACAATTTAGCCCCCCGAAAAATGGCAGGGATGATAAGCCAAGGAATGTTATTATGTGCTGATAGCGAAGGTGGACCAAAACCGGTTGTGGCACCAGAAGGGAGTATGGAAGGAGATAAGATCAAGTGAATTTTGAATTTTAAATTTTCAAAAATAAGGATGGCGACAAAACTTAAAATACCAAGACAATTAACTGGCAAACCGCAAAACGGTAGCGGTAATGGTGCGGGCAACAAAAAAAAGGGTTTTCAGTTTAAGTTTCAAATAAATCTTCGGAACATTCTGCTTTTTTTGCTCATTTTGTTTTTTGTAGGACCTCTTTTCCTTTCGTTCTTGGGAGAGCGGGTAGGCGAGACTGTGCCCTTGCCAGCTGTTATTTCACAAATTAAACAGGGACAAGTTGAAAACATTCGTGTTGCCGGCGATCGGCTCCAGGTTAAATATAAAAACGGTGATCAGAAAATGGCTGTCAAGGAAGGCAATGTCAGCTTTACCGAGATTTTGAAAGATTCAGGCGTTGATCCTTCAACTGTTCCTTTCAGCATTGATGAACAACGTTTGTCCCGTTTCTGGATGGATGCTTTGGGGGTTTTGCTACCGGTTGGAGTTATGGCTATTTTTTTCCTCTTTATTTTTCGCCAGGCCAGAGGCGCGCAGGATAATCTTTTTTCTTTTGGAAAATCAGGCGCCCGCGCTTTTGCCAAAGGGAAACAATCTGTAACTTTCCGTGATGTTGCGGGAGTAGATGAGGCTAAAAAGGAGCTGGAAGAGGTAGTTGATTTTTTGAAGAATCCTGGAAAGTATAGAACAATTGGGGCACGTACTCCTAAAGGTGTGTTGCTTTTTGGTCCGAGCGGAGTTGGAAAAACGCTCTTGGCGAGGGGAGTTGCAGGCGAGGCTGGGGTCCCATTTTTCTCAATGGCAGGCAGTGAATTTATGGAAATGCTTGTGGGAGTTGGGGCTTCCCGGGTTCGGGATCTTTTCTTAACGGCTAAAAAAGCAGCGCCATCAATAATTTTTATTGACGAGATCGACGCAATCGGTCGTCAACGAGGATATGGTTTGGCCGGCGGACACGATGAGCGGGAACAGACGCTAAACCAAATATTGGTAGAGATGGATGGGTTTACGCCAAACGATAGCGTTTTGGTTATCGCCGCAACCAATAGAGGGGACCTTTTGGATCCGGCACTTTTGCGTCCCGGCCGATTTGATCGAAGAGTAACTTTGGACTTGCCTGACCGTGAAGGGCGCGAGGCGATTTTGAAAATCCATGCCCGAGGTAAAAAGTTTGCCGAAGAAATTGATTGGGAAAGAGTAGCTTCGCGAACTGTCGGATTTTCCGGTGCCGATTTGGAAAATATGCTCAACGAAGCGGCTATTGCTGCTGCACGGGACAACCGTAAAGAAATTGACATGAGTGACATAACCGAGGCGGCAACGAAAGTAAAACTTGGACCTGCAAGGCGCCGGCTTCAATCCGAAGACGATAAAAAAATTACTGCCTACCACGAGGCCGGGCATGCTGTGGCCAGCCATGTGATGGCCCACCTTGACCCGATAGACAGAATCTCTATTGTTGCCCGTAACGAATCTTTGGGACAAACGTCAATTACTCCCGATGTTGATAGGGTTCACGAAACCAGAACACGCATTTTAGAAATGCTTTGTATGATTTTGGGCGGACGGGCTGCTGAGGAGCTTGTCTTTTCGGAAATGACCATTGGCGCCTCAAACGATATTGCCAAGGCCACAGAGCTTGCTCGCAGAATGGTAGTTGAATTTGGCATGAGCGACCTTGGACCGATTAATTGGCAGCCTTATTATGATATAGATATGATTGGCAGACTTCGCTCAATGGAGTCTCAGCCAATTGGCCAAAAAATGCAGGATAAGGTAGATGAAGAGATTAAGAAGATTGTTTCTAATGCCTTCAAGGAGGCCCAAGCTATTGTTAAAAAGGAGCGGAAGACTTTGGATGTGGTCGTTTCTGCCTTAAACGAGAAAGAAACACTTGACAGGGACGAGTTTGAAAAGCTTGTTGGGCAAAAGATTGTCAAGAAAGCCAATGGCTTGGCAAGACGAATCGCTTCCTAATTCTGCTACAATTTTTTAAATGCGTCGTTTAGTATTAATAGATGGGCATGCTATTATCCACCGTGCTTATCATGCCTATCCGGCGTTAACTACTCCCAGCGGGGAGCCCTCGCAGGCAGCCTATGGCTTTGTCGCGATTCTATTGCGGGTTACCAACGAGCTTCAACCCTCGCATTTGATTGTTTGTTTTGATCTTCCGGTGGCTACTTTTCGGCATGAGGCCTACATTGCTTATCAAGCCCACCGTCCTACCACTGCTCCGGATTTAGTAAACCAGATTGAGATGGTTAAGGAGGTTGTTGAGGTCTCGGGTATTCCGGTTTATACCGCTGCCGGTTTTGAAGCGGATGACGTTATTGGGACACTGGCAAAGCAAGCAGTGAAAAGTGAGCAAGTGAACGGAGCAAGTGAAGGGTTAGATGAGGTAGTTATTGTAACGGGGGATCGGGATATCATGCAGTTGGTAAATGACAAAAAAGGAGTAAGTGTGTATGCCCCAATTAATGGAATGTCTAACGCCCGGCTTGTGCATGAAAATGAAGTTAAAGAGTACGTAGGCGTAACTCCTGACAAAATTGTTGATTACAAAGCACTTATTGGCGACTCGTCAGATAATTATCCAGGGGTTCCCGGAATTGGCCCAAAAGCAGCACAGAACTTACTTGAAAAGTTTGGTTCATTAGAGGAGATTTATAGGAAACTAGAGGAGGGCAAAGGAAAGTTGGATAGTGTGGCAGAGAGTGTGACTGCCAAACTTTTAGCAGGTAAGGACTCGGCGTTTTTATCTCAACATTTGGCCCGTATTGCAACACATGCTCCAGTAGGTTTAGATTTAGAGAGGGCAGAAATAAAAGATTTGTCTAAAAATAAGCACTTTTTGCAAAAGTTAAAAGAGCTGGGTTTTAAAAGTTTAGTAGTAAGGATTGGTGGCATGGTTTCAGAAGCAAAACCCAAGAAAGAGAAGAAGGAAAATAATCAGATGGAACTTTTGTAAATGAAGCAGCAGGGCATGTTGGTGTTTTTTTGGCGGACGCGCTGCTGCTCTGGGTGCACCGGGCACTGGAAATACGAGTAGCCGACTTCAGGGTCTGGCAAAGTTGCCACTTCCTAAAAACCTCCTGCTGAAAGTATGTCTTATAGCGACAAATCTTAAAAGCACTTGCGCGAGCAAGTGGATGAAGATTTCCCGAACACGGAGTGTGAGGGCAAGCGACTATGTCGCTTGAAGCTAGAAGAAACTACCAGCGCAAGCTGGTAGAGCTTCATAGGATGGGTTTTGTCAAGTTAGTAATTGTTTTGTTTTGGGGAAAAAATTTGTTTTGGTAATGATAAGCAAAGATGTTGCAGCTCCGCCGGTTAGACCAGCCAGGAGTAAAAATATAACGGCAGATATGGGCGTGGAAGAGAAAGTTTTTTGGAAAACGTTTATATTTTTTCCGTCTTTTACAGCTTGTTGAGATTTTTCTATATATTCCTGAAAGATGGGACTAGGGAAAAGCAGTTGCGCTTTTTGGAAAAATGGTATGGCCTTTTTATATTGGCCTGACCAGAAATGTTTTAAGCCCTTTGCCCACAAGGTTGAGGATTCGGATTCTCCGCTTGTGCTTACATTGTATTTTTTAGCAAGTTTTTTTAAATCTTCAACGTCTCTTAAAAAGTTGTAATTACCGCTTCCTGAGGCAAAGCCATAAGTTGCAATTCCTACCACTTCCGAGTTTATATTTAAAGCGGGTCCGCCACTGTTGCCTCGTTCAATTGAGGCATCCGTTTGGATAAGTTTGTTGCCGGCCTGATCTGTCTTGACAGAACTTACAACTCCGCGGGTAATTGTGGGTTTTACTGACGAGGAGTAGTTTATGAGGGAGCCAGGAGACTCAAACCCCTCCACCAGACCCGGGTAACCGATGACTAATAAGGGGTCACCGTCTTTTAAGGTGTCAGTAGTCCCAAGCTTTAGTATAGGGAGTGATGTTTTTTCTCCTCCCTCTAACTTTAGTATGGCAACATCTGAGCCCAGGGGTAGTTTGTTGTGAAGTATCGCATTTGGTGTGTAGCGGTTGGGGTAATCATAGCCTACAAGTCTTGCTGCTTTAACACTTTGGGAGGTTAGCAGTGTGTTTTGAGTGGGCAGTTGGCCCTTTTGCAGTTTTTCAAAATCTATGTCAATTGGCTCTGTTCCCGTGTTGATAAAGTATATTGAATCTTTGCGGTTTGTAGAAATAGCTTTTTGGTCAAGTAGATTATAGGCGTAACTCAGGAGTGAATTAAAAAACAGGGGATTGTTCCTTGAGTTTGCCAGAATAATCTCTGCATCCGAGCTTGAAATACGCCTGTTCTCAAAATTTAAGAATATTTCGCGAACGATATCTGTTGCAAGTGCCCCCTGGTTTTCAAAAAACGCTTTAGTGAGTGTTTCTTCTGGAAAGACCTGAACAACGTGACCGTTTGTGGCGATGTAACCTTCCTTGTTTATTATAAATCCAGTGCCTTTTGCGTTATTGCAAATGACGTATTCTTGTTTTAAAAAGACAGTTTTATCCTTGTTTGCTGTTACGGTGTTGCAGTATAGATGAGTAATATTGACGATGGAAGGTTTTGCAAGTTCTATTGCCTGAGATTCTGAATAGCTGGAACTTATTCCTTTTACCTGGTTATTCCCAAATGTAGTTTCCAATATTGAGTCTACAAATTTCTCGGCGAACACTGCAGACACAGAGTCTAGTTGTGGGTATTTTGCTTCTATAACTAAAGTATTTACTCCGATTTCAATTTCATATCGATAATAAATGCTTGTTTGCCCCAGGCTTGACTCTTCGTAAGTTAGCTTGTTTAAATCTTTACCTGCGCGCGTTATCTTTTCGCTTTTTACTGGTGATTGGGCTTTTGGTGGAGGTGAAATTTGTATTTTTACCTGAGCAATGCCTTCTTTTTGCAGCAAAAAAGTGACTTCCTGAAGGTTTTTATCAGCCAGATCTTGTGAGCTAGTCCAAAAGGTTGGGTCAAAACTTATTTGGTAGCCATATTGAGAAATATAAGTTTGGGTGATTGTTTTTTGTGTTTCTTCTAATGGTAGTTCTGCAGCTTTATTTCGGATGTCTTGTTTTTGTTGAAGTAGAACAGAACCAGCGGTCAGACCAGTAAACAACACGGAGAGGACAAAAAGGCTGGGGATTGCGTTTTTTAGAAAAGGAAGCTTTGAAGGTGTGTAAGCTGGTTTTTCCACATATTTACTATAGCACAAGCGGCCGACTGTTTTTTTGTGGTACAGTACAATGGGAATGTGGCTGGCCGCAGAATGAAAGTTGCTATTGTACATGACTCAATAGGTGAGTTTGGTGGCGCAGAGCGGGTTTTGTTGGCTTTATCAGAAATCTGGACAGAGGCGCCGATTTATACTTCCTTTACAAGACGAGGGCCATTTCTTGAAAAATTAAAAGGAAAGGACATCCGTGTTTCTTGGGCTCATTATGTTCCTTTCTTCGCCACCAAACTTCACAGTCCTTTAAGGTTTCTGGCGCCTTTAATTTGGGGCAGTTTTGATTTTTCAAAATATGATGTGGTTATTAGTTCAAGCTCATGGTATATAAACAAGGGGTATGGTCAGGGTGGCCCCACTTCGCTAAAGCTTCGAGGGGCGATTGGCAGACCAATCGAGTTTTGCTACTGCCATACGCCGCCCCGCTGGCTTTATGGGTTTGATTCACCAGCCGACAAGAAAAATCCGATTGTCAAAGCGTATATTGTCATCCTTGCGCATTTTATGCGAATTTACGATTTTGAAAAGGCGCAAAAAGTTAATTATTTTATTGCCAATTCAGAAAACATCAAAAAAAGGATTGAGAAGTTTTATCGTCGAGAATCAACCGTAATATACCCGCCGGTAGAAGTGAGTAGGGAAAATGGGGGAAGTCAGGGCAGTAAGGGGAGCAAGAGGAACTATTATTTAATAGTTTCTAGGATAACTGGCGGTAAGGGGATTGAAATGGCTGTTGAGGCGGCCAATAAGCTGGGGTTTGCTCTAAAAATTGCCGGCAGTCCTTCCGGGTATTCCCAAACTTATGAATGGGTAAAGAAAAATGCGGGACCAACGGTTGAGCTTTTGGGGTATGTGCCAGATGAAGAGTTGGGTACATTATATGCCGGGGCAAAAGCATTTTTGGCTGTGCAGAAAGATGAGGATTTTGGGATGACTTTACCTGAGGCGTTGAGCTGGGGAACTCCAGTGATTGCTTATAATGGCGGAGGATATCCAGAGAGCGTTACACATGGCAAGACTGGGATTTTATTTGATGAATATTCTGTTCACGGGTTGATAGGGGGAATTAAGGAATTGGGGAAAATAAGGGTGAACCCGGAAAATTGTATAAAACAAGCCCAAAAGTTTTCTTCGGCGCGGTTTAAAAAGGAGATCCAAGCCTACATTTTGTCCAAGCTCAAGGTAATTTATTAGAGGCTGCGTTTTCTTACCCCATTTTTACAATTGCGCAGTAGATTGATTGTTGAGAAAGGGGGTGAATTTGCAAAAATTATATGAAAAGAGTTAGATGTTTTTTGTGTGGCAATGAATATCCTGCGCCACTTCTTCGCCCTATTAATCCCGCGGAGAATAATTTGGAGCCAGATCCATTTTCTGGTGAGTTCAATCCGGGCATTGCGTGTCCACGTTGTAGTACCCAAAACGATGTTACTGCCAATCTTCCAGACTGGTCTTGAGTGGTAGTAGAATAGAGGATGACTGTTTTACCTCACGTTTTGGCTGGTGCTCTTATCGGTTCGTATGTACAGAATTCTATTCTGGCTTTTGTGCTGGGAGTAGCAAGCCATCCGCTTATAGATTTTATTCCACATTGGGATCTTCCGGTTTTATCGCCAAACCGCAAGTTGCGTTTTGCCGTGTGGATTTTTATTCTCATTGAACTTGTAGTTGCATGTATTGTTTTGTTCAACTTATACCGCTTGGCCAACATGTCAGCCTTTTGGGCGGCACTGGGAGGTGTACTTTGGGATTTAGAATACCCAATCAGAATCCTTTTTAAAATCAAGAAAGGTTTTCACCCATATCCTGGGGTTTTGCATAACAAGACAACATTTAAAAAGGGTGTGCTGGCCCAAGCGATAGTGCTTTTGCTAAGCGCTTATTTGCTGTACAGAAGATTATCGGCGCAGTAGAATACCTCCAACAACATGTCAGAATTGCCTGAAGTTGAAACAATCCGCCGTGGCTTTGGTCGTTATGTGGTTGTGAAAAAAGGAGAGTAAAGGAAATTAAAGGATGTTAATATCGAAAATCTGAATTTTCTCAGCATCATGAGTACATGATTATAAAAAGTTTAAAACTTCAGAACTTCCGCAACTTTGGGAAGAAGAGCTTTGATTTTAGTGAAGGCTCCACTCTTATCTTTGGTCCGAATGCTGTTGGGAAAACCAATATTTTAGAAGCCATAACGCTTTTATCAACCGGGAAGTCGTTTCGGGCGGGGGTAGAGGCGGAAATGCACAGAGAGGGCGAAAACGTGACCAGGGTGACTGGTCAAACGGAGGAGCCAGAACTGGAAGTGGTTTTGGTGAGTGAAGCACCCAACCCCGCCTTCGGCGAGCCTCGCCAAGAGCGGCAGAGAGGCGGGAAGAGGGTTTTTATAAACGGGGTAGCCAAAAGAGTTTTTACCTTTGCTGGGACATTAAAAACCGTCATGTTTGGCCCTTGGGATGTAGGGATGGTGACTGAGTCGCCAAGTGTTCGGCGAAGATTTTTGGATAGCGTTTTGGGACAAGTCGACCGGGAATACAGGCGATCGCTTTTGTCTTACGAAAAGGGAACAAGACAAAGAAATAGAGTTTTGGAAAGGATTAGGGAAGGGATAGCCACAAGGTCACAGCTTCTTTATTGGGACCATTTGGTTATCCGCGAAGGTAATTATTTGTCCTCGGCTCGGGAGCGGTTTATCGATTTTGTTAATTCAACCACTTTTCCCGGGGAGGAGCTGTCAATTGAGTATGATCGCAGTGCGATCTCCGAAGGCAGACTCGAGCAATATAAAGAAGAGGAAATTTTGGCGGCAACAACGCTTGTGGGGCCACACAGGGACGACATCAATTTTCAATTTTCAATTAACACGCGCTCGGACAGCAATTTTCAAAACAAAAGCCTTGCAAAATATGGCTCGCGGGGGGAGCAGAGGATGGCGGTACTTTGGCTAAAACTTGCAGAGCTTGACTTTATCGAAAAAGAATCCGGGCAACGCCCGGTTTTACTGTTGGATGATATTTTTTCAGAGCTTGATCCACAACACCATGAATTGATTCTGGAAACAGTTGGCAAACAGCAGACAATTCTCACAACAGCCGAGCCTCGAAAATTTAAGAAAAACTTTGATGCTAAAGTAAAAATAATAGAGCTCTAGCCTCGCATTTTCGCAATGCACGTGCATTGCGAAAATGCTGATATAGCTGTTTTTCAAACAATTTCGTGGCACAATATCCTCTAACGAGAGCCCAAAGGTTCTTTGAAATTTGCTTGTGAGGAGAGGAAATGCCTACTTTACTGCGGAAGCGCAATTCCTGCAAGCACTGTCGGATGGTTCAGTTAACCGTCGCGGAACAAGCGCGTGTGCTAGCGTCTGGCCTTGGTTTTACAAGAGAAGAGTTAGGCAGGCCGATGCATGACAGCCGTATTGCACAATTGCAAGAGGCGCTAGGGAGAGTGCAAAGACTGCCGCCTGTCCAGGCACCAGCCCCCGCGCCCAAACCTGCACCGAAAGTTCTGAGGCCAGTTGGACAGCCCGCCTTGCCTTCGCCAGCACCAGTTTCTGAATCGATTGCCTCAAGTGTGGATTTGCAAGTCTACTACCGGCTATGGCCAGGCGAACTTACAGATAAAGAGTTGGTAGCTCTGCCACTAAAAAGGAGGAGATGGTGACGACCTTTCCTTTGGCTGTGGTAGTTCTGGCGTTATGGTGTTTGGTGATCCCATTAGGAGTTGTCCTTCTTGGGTTAATCCAAAGCGCACTTCTCGCCCTGATCCCTACCGCAATCATCTGGACAATTTGGATTTGGCAGTCCGGCGGCTTGGTTCGACCCATCGACCTCGTATGGGTTTATGCGCCGCTTCTTTTTGCCACCATTGCCATCTGGCTTTGGCTGGAGGAGAGGGTTAGAACGGCAGTATACGATTCACTTTCACTTCCGTTTTGTGTCTCTGCCGTTCCCCAGAAGGTCCAGTGGTTGGTTGGATAATCCATTTGACTCCTGGTAGAACATGCGGGCGCCGTGATGGGAGTGTAAACATACCCGTCGCGGTGCCCTTTTTTATTGGAGTCTGCTACACTCATAATATGCGGATTTTTGATCCCGAAGAGCTTCGTAAACTTAAAAAGCGTTCCGAGAAACCTGAAAATGGTGAAGTGACCATAATTGGTGGGTCGGATTTATTTCATGGCGCCCCAATCTTATCTTTAACTGCTGCTTCTCGCGTTGTTGATATGGTTTACTTTTCTTCTCCTGAGCCATCATTCTCTGAGCTTGCGTTACAGCTAAAAAGTCGTCTATCGAGTTTCATTTGGGTTCCTTGGGAAGAAGTGGGAGATTATATTCAAAAATCAGACGCGGTTTTGATTGGACCGGGAATGAAGAGATATAGGGAAGAAAAGTTAACGCCCCACTACGCCAAGGCTGTACACGCTCGGACAGCACGGGGTGGGGTGGTGGAATATGACCAGGATGGGACGCTGACAAAATTCGTGGTTGAGAAATTGTTAAGACAGTTTGTAGATAAACAGTGGGTGATTGATGGAGGGGCGTTGCAGGTAGTAGATAGAAAACTTTTACCAAAAGGATCCATCATAACTCCCAACAAAAAAGAGTTCGCTTTACTTTTTGACATACACGACACGGAAACGCTCGATAAACATGCCCCAATTTTGCTTGGTGAGGCGTTGGATACGACAAAATTTGAGGGAGTAATCGTCTTAAAAGGTCCTAAAACATATGTAGAGTCACGAGAAGAATTGGTTGTAGTGGAAGGTGGAAATAATGGGTTGACCAAAGGTGGGACGGGAGATACACTGGCCGGCTTAACGGTTGCACTGGCAGCACAAAATGACCCATTTTTGGCAGCGTGTAGCGCTTCCTGGGTTATTAAAAAAGCGGCAGATGAGTTGTGCGAAAAGGTAGGGACAGTTTATAACGCGGATGATTTGGCGGCAAAAGTGCCGGAGGTGCTTGGTGAATACTTGAGGTAAGATGTCCTTCGACTCCTTGCGGTCGCTTAGGATGACCCAGCCAAGCGGGGTCACTTCTTCTCAAACCTGTGCACGAGTTTTGTGAGGTAATATGTAAGAGAAACCGCAAGGGCGGTGGCTATTAAAGCATATAAGAATTGCCAACCAAGGCCTGAACCTTTGCTAACGTAAGGCTTAACCCACTCATCAATTAAAGTTTTTACCGTGTCGTTCCAGGCCAGAGCAGCGACCAACCCAAAACCTGCTGTTGTCAAAGTCAACAATTGTTTAATCATGGCAACATGAAGCTTATCTTCCTGCGCTGGAGTTAGTTTGGTATTTTTCTTTGCGACCGGCATAATTTATATAGATCCTTCGACTCCCTGCGGTCGCTCAGGATGACAGGTTTTGCTTGTCATTTACCGCAGAATTGCCGTAAGATAAAGTAACTTGTAACTTCGTAGCTAGTCACAAGTTACGAGTTGCTAGTTACCATGTACAGTCCTAAATATACCATTTCCAACACGATTCTCAAAAACATTTCCTCAATTGAGGCAAGTCGTGAAGTAATAGAGAATGCTCCGCTGATTCCTGCTTACGAGAGGAAATTTAAAGAAGAAGCGCTTGTTCGCACAGTTCATCATGGAACCCACATAGAGGGTAATGATCTGTCTTTTGAACAGGCCAACCAAGTTGTCAGGTGTTCGCAAGGTGAAACTAGCGCGCAGGAATCAATTAAACAAAGCGGTATTTTTGCGCGGGAGAGGGATGTGCAGGAGGTGTTAAACTATAGAATGGTTCTGGATTGGTTGGATGATGAATATAGCAAACGACATACAACAAATAACAAAGAGTCAGAAAAAGAAAGTCCATATAGGTATATTGAGGGGCAGATTAAACAGATACACAAATTAGTCGTCAACCGCGTTATCCCTACAGAAAATCAGGGGGCATATCGGAAAACACAAGTAGTTTTGCGTGATTCCCGCTCCGGAGAAGTGACTTTCAGACCGCCCCCTTCTGTTGAAGTGCCATATCTTATGGAGGATTTGGTTTCCTGGCTAAATTCTACTCAAGGTTGGGAAGTACACTCCGTGTTGCGGGCGGGCATTGCGCATTACGCTTTGGCTGCTATCCACCCTTTTGTCGAGGGCAACGGACGCACCTCTCGAGCGTTTGCTACGCTAATACTTTTTTCGGAGGGGTATGATATAAGAAGGCTGTTTTCTTTGGAAGAATATTTTGATCACGACGCAGAGAGTTATTACCGGGCGCTTATTACAACCTCTTCCCAATCAAACGATTTGGTGGAGCGGGATTTAACTTTTTGGCTGGAATACTTTACGCTTGGATTATCTATTGAGCTTTCAAGAGTTAAAGAAAAGGTCCGAAAGTTGTCAATTGACTTAAGGATTAAGACCAAAAGAGGGGAACAGCTTTTACTAACAGACAGGCAGATAAAAATTGTTGAATATTTGTCACAAAATTCTATTGCGGTGATGTCACAGCTTAAGGATTTGTTCCCGGATTATTCAGACGATACGGTGTTAAGGGATATCCAGGCGATGATCAATAAGGGGATTGTTGCCAAAAAGGGAAGAACCAAGGGAGCAGTGTATGAACTTTCAACATGAGGCCGACTGATCCACAGTTCCTATATATGATTCTTATTTTGCCAAGCCTTTTTGGCTTGACGCTAGTGGGAGAAGGTCTGGCAAAAATAATTCATGATGATAACGGTGGTTGGATAAGTGTTATCTTTGGCGCCATTTTTATCGCCGTTGTTATTTTTGCTTTCTTTATCTTCAAAACGATTCTCACTCCATAGTCTTGACAAAGCGCTGGCCCCTGCGATGGCCGCTGTGCGGCATGAACCCAAAGGAAGTTTGGGGTAATTTTTTGTGGTTGACAAATCTCAGATAAAGTGTAAGACTAGCCTTAGCTAAATCTATGTTATCTTCTAAGAATGTAAAAACTATTTCTGACTTGAGGGAAAATGCTCGCGGACTTCTTCGTGAGGCAAAGTCTTCTGATGCGCCCCTTTTTATTTTTTACAGGTCCAAGCCTGAAGCTGTAATACTCAGTCTTGAAGAGTACCAGAAAATGGCTGATATGGTGGAAGACTACTTAGATGGTATCAAAGCGCAGGAGTTTGAAAAGCTTGATAAGAACAAGGAGAAATGGTATTCCAACGAAGAAGTTGAAGAGATGCTCGGTTTGAAAACATAATATGTCGGCGATGTATAGCCTCTCTTATAACTCCCGAGCTATTAAGAATCTGAAATCGATTCATCCCCAAGATCAGAGGAAAGTCTTATCTATGTTAAAGCTGCTTGTTGTTAGCCCCAAAGAGCCATCTCTTCATATAAAGAAGCTTATACAAACTCAACATGGTTTTAGGTTGAGGGTTGGGAAGGTTAGAGTGATTTTTGATGTTGATCACAAAGCAAGGAAAATACATGTATGGGACATAGATTATAGAGGAAATATTTATTGATATGCGCTTTTCCACACTGGCCGAATACCTTCAAAAACTGGAAAGTACTTCCTCAAGAAACGAGATCACCAAGATTCTCGCAGACTTGTTTCGGATTTCCGCGGATAGTGAAATAGACAAAATTTGCTACTTGGTTTTGGGGAGAATTGAGCCGGCGTATACGGGCGTTGAGTTTAATTTTGCCGAGAAAATGATGATTCGTGCGATGAGTATGGCCTACATGGCAGATGGGGTACAAATACTTAAAGAATACAAACAGAAAGGGGATTTGGGAAATGTTGTGGAAGAGCTGGCACACGCAAAACAAACGGTAAACGGCAAACTTTCTGTGGAAGAAGTGTATGAACGATTGCATAAAGTGGCAGAGGAAGGAGGAAAGGATTCGCAGGAGAGAAAACTTGTCGGCGTGTCACAATTGTTGTGTCAAGTGGATCCTTTATCGGCAAAATATATTGTGAGAATCCCCTTGGGGAAACTTCGTCTGGGCTTTTCTGATGCCACAATTTTGGACGCGCTTTCTGTAATGAAAGTGGGGGATAAGAGCGCCAGGAAAGTTATAGAGGGTGCCTACAATGTTCTTTCTGATATAGGCCAGATAGCGTTAAGGGTTAAGGGTAAAGGGTTAAAGGGGCTAGAAACTACACAAGCAACACCTGGAGTGCCGGTGAGAACTTCTTTGGCTGAGCGTTTGCCATCGGCAGCCAAAATTATTGAAAAGTTAGGACCCTTGGTCGCCGTCGAACCAAAAATGGATGGGCTTAGAGTGCAGATACATGTATGGGCCGCCTCCGCGCAAGGCTCCGGCGAGCCAAAGGAAGTCAGGGTGTTTTCCAGAAACCATGAGAACACAACCGCGATGTTTCCGGAGATTGTTGAAGCGGTTAAAAAATTGCCCACAAAGGACGCAATTTTTGACGGAGAAGCAATTGGCTATAACCCCGAGACACAGAAATTTGCACTCTTCCAGCAAACTGTTCAGCGCAAAAGAAAATATGATGTTGATACAAAAGCTGGAGAAATTCCCTTGAAAGTTTTTGTTTTTGACGTGCTGTACTTAAATGGTAAAGATGTCATGTCCAGACCCTTTAGAGTGCGCAGAAAGCTTCTTGAGGAGGTTGTTGATAATCGGGCAGGAACAATAATGTTGACCCGACAAATTGTGGTTGATAATGAAAAAGACTTAAAGGCTGCTTTTGAAGAATATATAAAAGAGGGCCTAGAGGGAATTGTAGCCAAAAAAATGGATGTAGCATATCAGGCCGGCGGGAGAGGCTTCCATTGGGTGAAGTATAAAAGACACACCGAAGGAGAAATTGCAGACACAATTGATTGCGTTTTAATGGGCGCTTATCGGGGCAAGGGGAAAAGGGCAGGATTTGGAGTTGGCGGATTTTTATTGGGTGTACCAGGGTTGGACAACAAATTTTATTCCCTTTCTAACTTAGGGACAGGGTTAACAGACGAGCAGTTTAGGCAAATGTACAAGATGGTAGAAGAGTTGAAGGTTGACACTAAGCCGGACTCCTACGAAGTCCCTTCTGTTGTTGCCCCCGACATTTGGATGCGTCCAAAAGTTGTGTTGGAGATACTTGCGGACGAGATTTCAGTTTCTCCTCGGCATGCTGCAAAGTATTCCTTAAGATTCCCCCGTTTGGTCAAAATGAGAAACGATAAGTCGCCAGAACAGGCAACATCTGCACATGAGCTGGAGACATTGTACAAAATGCAAAATGGCGGGAACTGAGTAAAAAAGTGATTTTTAAAATCTCGCCCGATAGTTAATTTTTGTTTCCGTAAAAAAAGCGAAAGAAATTTGTATGAAATTGATAATAGGTTTAGGCAATCCGGGAGAAAAGTATCAAAACAACAGACACAATGCGGGCGCAATGCTTACTGAATTTCTAAAGATGCGCCCTCCGATTTCCACGGATAAGGAGCGGATTATTGCGGACACGACTGGTGTTTACATGAACGAGTCGGGAAGGGTGGTCAAAAAACTCATCGATTTTTACAAAATTCTTCCCCAAAACTTGTACTTGGTATATGATGATCTTGATATACCTTTGGGCAGTTACAAGATTGTTCAAGGGCGCGGTCCAAGGCTTCACAACGGGGTGGAATCTGTAAAAAATGCATTGGGTACAGAGAATTTTTGGCATGTGAGGATAGGGGTTGAAGGCAGAGACAGAGGCAGAGACAGAGTGTCTGGGAAGGACTATGTTTTGCAAAATTTCACAGAAGAAGAAAAAAGGAGGCTAAAGGAGGTTATAGGAAAAATAGAGGAGGATTTGCGTGGCAGGTTTTAATTCAACAGCAGATATTTTAAAACGCTTCAATCCAGTTGAGGATAAATACATCTCAAGGGAGTTTCAGAAATATGCGTATGATTTAGCGTTGGAGTTGGGCGATGAAAAACACAAGAGCCTCTATATGCGGCTTGCTAAAACGGCTCCGCGGCAGCTTTTAGAACAGGCAAGATATTTTGTAAAAGATGCTGCACATGTAGAAAACCGAGGCAGGCTCTTCATGTGGAAATTAGCCCAGCTAAAAAGAGAATCGGGAAAGGGAAAAACGTAACGGTTGCAGCACCCGTATGGTCTGAAGGTATTGACGGCACTTATATCAATTGATATAATTACATCAACTGTATGAGGGTATCTGCTTACAAGGCTAGAACAAATTTGGGAGATTTGATTAATCGTGCTTATTATAATAATGAAGAAATTATAATTGAGCGCAAAGGTGAACCTATGGTTAAAATTTCTAAATACAAAGGAGAGAAAAAGACAAAGGAAGAAACACTGGCTGATTTGGCTGGAGTTTGGAAAGATATTGATGCTGATGAAGTGATTAAATATATTTACGAAGGTCGAAGGGATGGTTCTCGTAAGAAGAATTTCTTGGCTAAGTGGGATTCCTAATGTTGTACCTTGTTGACACAAGTGCTCTTATTAACATATTGAATGGCAAGTCCTCATTTGTTGAGCTCCTAGGTGGTATCCCACTGCAAGCTTGTGCTTTGAGTGTTATTACTATTGGGGAAGTTCTCGAAGGGGTTGTTGAGGGTTCAAAAAAAGAAGACGAAGCACGAGGAATTTTTTCAAGATTTAGAGTCTTGGATGTTGATAAGAAAGTTTGTGAAAGGTTTGCGAGTGTTAGAAGAAAGCTTAGACAGAAGGGTCAGTTAATTGACAACATGGATCTTTTGATTGCTTCGACTGCGTTGGTGCACAAACTTATTTTAATTACAGGAAACAAGAAACACTTTGAAAGAGTAAAGGGTTTGAAGTTGTTTACACAGGACTTTGCGAATTAACCTCTGACTTGTTGGAGCGCAGTGATGGCGCTTCTAGCTTGATCAGTCAGGTTTTCAAGGCTTAAGGCATCTTCGAGGGAAAACCAGCTAGGTTTTTGGTGTTCTTCGTTTAATTTTAATTTGCCACCAGTAATCCAGGCGAGATGGTATTGCACAATGTAAAGTTTCCCTTTCAACGCGCCGGAGGCAGTGTAAATTGGCTCGTTGCCAAAGCTTACTGAAAGACCCGCTTCTTCCATTACTTCTGTCGGGAGAACATCGCCAACTGCCTGGCCCGGTTCGCGTTTGCCACCAAACGCTTCCCATTGGTTGGCAGCCCACCCGTCATTTGCGGCCCGCAGACCTAACAAAACTTGGCCACTTTGGTTTACAATAAGTGCCCTGTAAACCTCAACGCGCGGCAATGTGCTTTCCCTTCTTTCGGTGCTCACTACACGGGATTCTAACAGGTGCGTTTGAAAATACAAGCGCGCAATCAATTGCGCTAGTGCATATACTTTTAGTGTTATGCGACTGAAAAGGAAATTTTTTGCCAGAGGGGCGGAGGAGGTGGCGAGGAAGTTTTTACGGAGAAGATTTGACAAAAAGTGAAAGATTGTGGGTAGAAGGAGATTGCCGCGCTGCGCTCGCAATGACGAATGTGGAAGTTGCACCAAGAATTGGTATACCATATGCCAAAGAATGGGAAAACAAACTGCTAAGATTTTTGTTAAAGTCCACGAATTTGTAAAGAAAATTCCCAAAGGGCAAGTGACAACTTACGGTTGGGTAGGACGTCAGGTGGGGGTTAGCCCACGAGTTGTGGGATGGGCGTTGCATGGAAACAAGGATCCACAGATTTCTTGCCACAGGGTGGTAAATAGGGAAGGTCGTGTGGCAGTTAATTACGCTTTTGGCGGCGGTGGTGAACAGAAGAAAAAGTTACTTTTGGAAGGGGTTACTTTTGTGGATGCGACGCATGTAGATCTAGAGAAAAACATCTGGGAAGATATGGGAAAGAATGGAGATTAGGGGTAAAATAGATTTCAATGCTTAGTCCTCTGGTAGTTTTTTCAGCAGCAGCCATTGATTCAATAAATCCCTGCGCAATTTCCGTACTCTTTTTAACTATTGGTTTTTTGTTTAATTTGAAAAAAAGTAGAGTGGAAATTGTTCGAACAGGGATGAGTTACATTATCGGAATTTTTGTCATTTATGTTTTGGTTGGCTTGGGAACTTTGCGCGCGCTAAGCTTTTTTGGCGTTCCTCATGTTTTAGCCAGGGTTGGGGCAGGCATAGTAATTTTGACCGGTGTGATTGGGCTTTTGGGGACAATTTTTCCTAATTTTCCGATGAAACTTAAGATTCCACAAAATGCTCATGGGCGAATTGCCAGTTTAATAAGTAGGGCCTCAATACCCGCCGCATTTTCTTTAGGATTTCTAGTAGGGATGTATGAATTTCCCTGCACCGGCGGGCCGTATTTATTAATTTTGGGGTTATTGTATGACCAGGCAACTTTTATATCAGGGTTTTTCTATTTAGCTTTTTATAATCTGATTTTTGTTGCTCCTTTGGTTGTTATTCTGTTGGTTGCTTCGAGTCCGGCGCTGTTGGAGAAGGCGCAGGAATGGAAAAAGAAAAAATCACCAATTAGCAAATACGGTTCGGACGTTGCTATGATAGTGCTGGGGTTGGTAATCTTGTTGGTACAATAGGCCTATTTTACCTGCTTCGGGTCCTGCCACGGGTTCTCCTTCCCGCCAGTGCTCCTTCGTGCGCGCTGTCGGGATCCCTCCCACCCGTGTCACCCGTGCGCTTGGTGAAAAGAAAGGTTTGATCTATGTTTACGAAAAAAGATTTTTCAAAATTATTAGAAAAAATTGAAGATTCCAAAAAGAGGGGAGGATACGATCTCTCAACGGATGAAGATTTAAGTTTGGCTGTTGCCAATTTAATAAGTTTGGAAGAGCACTTTTTCTTTACTGCTGAAAAAACAGGGAAAAAGGAATATCTGGAGATGCTTAACCAGACCAGAGAGCTTAGAAAAGAACTTTTGGGCAAACTGGTGGGTAATCACGAAGGCGAGACCTGGTGCATATCAAAGCATTTGCTGGCTGCAACTATACGACTGGTTGAAGTTGGGACAAAATTACAAACTGCCAAAAATCAAAAAGAGGCTGAAGAAATGTTTGACCGGGCATATAAAGTTTATTCTTTGTTTTGGGCGTTAAAGTTAAAGCTTCTGGCAAATGGTAAAAGTGTTAAAGAAGCAGTTAAAGATGAAGTTTGGACGACGCAGGATTTAGTGGCAAAATTAGTGGACTGCTGCAAAGAGTGACAAGACATGAAGAAGACGATTATTTGGACATTGGTTATTTTAGCGATGGTTGGGGGCGCGGTGGGGGTTTGGTGGAAAGTAAAGGCGGCACAAAACGGGCCAAACCTGGATGTTTTTGCACAGTGCTTAAAGGACAAGGGTGCAACGATGTACGGGGCATACTGGTGTTCGCATTGCCAAAACCAGAAAAAGCTTTTTGGGTCATCTTTCGCCCATGTGTCTTATGTTGAGTGCACTCAAGATGTTAAAAAGTGTGAGGAGCAAAAGATAAAGGGATATCCAACCTGGATATTTGCGGATGGCTCCCGAAACGAAGGAGAAATAAGTTTGGAAGATTTGGCAAGCAAGACGGGTTGTACACTACCTGTAAAATGAATGATTGGATGACTGTCATTCCCGCGTAGGCAGGGAATCCAAAAATATGTGTAGATTCCGGATCAAGTCCAGAATGACAGTGGAGTGAGGATGATATAAGCACCAATGATCAAGTTCCAGAAATATGCGTTTCCGCTAATAGTTGCTCTAGTGTTGGCAGGCTTGGGTTGGTTTCTTTTTAAGTCAATTAATAAGCCGCTGCCGGGGGAAGCCGTAACGCTTTTGAGTCGTGATCATGTAACGGATATTTCCAATGTCCAATATAATTCTAGTCCGCCGACTTCCGGGCCTCATTTTTCAGCCTGGGCCAAGGCAGGTGCGTATGACGAAATTTTGTCTGACGGATACCTTCTGCACTCTTTGGAGCATGGATACGTTGTGATTTCGTATGATTGCGGAAAACAACAAACAACATACAACATAGTGCGTAGTGTGTATGCGCATGAAGGCGAAGAGCCTGCGGCGACTTTATCGGCCACAGGAGCGGCTCAACCTCTGGCTGTAGCGGAAAGAAGCGAGCCTTTTACTCCCGAGAACGCGTCGAAAGTAGTTGCACTTCCGGAAGCTTTCAAAACAGACTCATGCAAGGCTCTTGCCGGGCAATTGGCCCAATATCTAAAAATTGCAAAAAGAGTAATCGTTGTCCCGCGCCTGGAAATGGACACGCCTATTGCTTTGACTGCATGGGGGAGAATTGAGAAGTTAAGCGAAGTTGACGATGGCGCAATCCGTAAATTTATAACTACTTTTGAAAACCGTGGTCCGGAACAGACAGTGGAATAATTTCTAAAGCCGAATTCCCCAGTCCTCCTGTGCTTGGGGTAGTTCATTAGGCTTCATTATTGACACGATCGTGTCAATAATGAAGCTGGATGGAATTGAGGTGGCGCATAAATAATTGCTCCTTTTTTAAGTGAATCCGAACAATTTGAGGAGATAGTTCCACAGCAAGTTTATTTTAACTCTTTGTAAAAATAGTTGGAAATTGGTTCTTGCGTGGACATTGACGAGTATGGTAAGTTTTCTCTTGTCATGACAGTGATTGAAATTACCGACTCAGAGTTTGATCAAAAAGTTTTAAAGTCAGAAAGGGCTGTTTTGGTAGATTTCTGTGCAACATGGTGTGGGCCTTGCAAGATGGCGGCGCCGATTTTGGACAAGCTGGCAGAAGAATACAAGAGCAAAGTTGAGCTTGTAAAGATTGATGTTGACAAAAATCCCGATGCAACTCAAAAATTGGGCGTTATGTCTATCCCCACAACCATTCTTTTTAAGGGTGGGGCAGAAATTGGAAGGCAAATTGGGTTTGGAGGAAAACAAAAATTTGCAGAACTTATACAAAAAGCCTAGGGCTATTTTGAAAGGTGGTGATATTTGATGGAACCAACAAACAACAATAACGGACAACAACAGCCAGCAGGAGGAGTTTCTCCTTTGCAACCCGTTCAACCTCAGCCACAGGCTGGTGGTCCCGTAGACCAAGTTGCCGAGGTAGTACCAACGCCTGCTCCTACTGACCAACCTGCTTCTGATTCGGGACGGGGAGTGCCCGCTTCGCCAGTCGCTCCAAGCGGAGAAGGACAGCAAACGCCTCCTGTGGCGTAAGTGTGGCAGTGGACTGTACTAGCAAAATTAATTTCGCGTTCTTTGTGGCGCGGGTTAAAATCCGCTAGTACGTTTTGTGTATGGACAAAAATTTTGACGTTATCATTATTGGGTCGGGTCCGGCCGGTTTGACGGCGGCGATTTACTGTACCCGTGCTGTTTTGTCAACGTTAGTTTTAGCTGGAACTTCATGGGGTGGGCAGTTAATGTTAACTACAGAAGTTGAGAATTTCCCAGGTTTCCCTCGTGGAGTCATGGGACCGGAACTTATGCAAAAGATGAGGGAACAGGCCGAAAGGTTTGGTGCCGAGATTTTAAACGTTGATGCAGAAACGGCGGATTTTGGGAAAGTGAACGCGCTCGGACAGGGGGAATTTAAGGCAACTGGGGAAGGAAAAACATACCAAAGCCGGTCGGTTATTATTGCCACCGGTGCTCAAGCCCAATGGTTGGGACTTCCCTCAGAGCAGAGACTAATTGGTCGAGGAGTTTCTTCATGCGCCCCTTGCGACGCGCCATTTTTTAAAGAAAAAAACGTTATCGTTGTCGGAGGCGGGGATGCGGCGATGGAGGAGGCGTTGGTTTTAACTAAGTTTGCTAGAGAGGTTTCGATAGTGCATAGACGGGATGCTTTTCGGGCCTCGCAAATAATGCAGCAAAAAGTGTTAAATAATCCAAAGATCAAAGTTATTTGGAACTCTGAGGTGACAGAGATATTGGGAGAAGAGAAAGTAAAGGGAGTAAGGTTAAAAGACATGGTAGGCGGGGGAATTAGGGAAATAGGGGTGGACGGAGTGTTTGTAGCTGTTGGACATAAGCCGTCGACGAGTATTTTTCAAGGACAAGTAGAGTTGGACGAAAAAGGTTATGTAAAGGTTTTTGACCACACGAAGACGTCTGTGGAAGGAGTTTTTGTGGCAGGAGATGTACACGATCACCATTACAGACAAGCAGTAACGGCTGCAGCCTTCGGATGTATGGCGGCGATGGATTTGGAGAAGATGTTGCGCGAAATGAATTTCGCTAGTACAATTCAAAAATAATGGCTGCCAGAAAAACAGCTACCCAACAGCCTGTCCAGTATATTATCTCAAGTACATCTTCCGTTGTTAAAGTTGCGTTGCCTATACTTGTAGTTTTATTAGTCGCCTCATCCTTTTTGATTGGAGTTCTTTGGACCAAACTTTCTTATGTGCAAAAAGGAGTTACTCCTACCCAAACCCAAACTGCAAATTCTGGGGTAACAGCAGGTACAGGAACAGGTGGAGGTCAGGCTGTGGGCGCTGCGGACATTGCGAGACGGCCTTCAACAGTCGCAACCTTAGACACTATCAAAAATCTCTTTTCCAAAGATTTGATTAAGTTTGGGAAGGGAGATAGTAAAGTTTTGTTTGTTGAGGTTGCCGATACAAGTTGTCCTTATTGCCATGTTGCAGCCGGTAAAAATCCTGCGCTTAACAAAGAAGTTGGGGCGCGATTTACTTTAGTTTCAGACGGTGGCAGCTATGTTGCTCCTGTCCCCGAGATGAAGAAGCTGGTTGACTCTGGCGCAGCTTCGCTTGTATATATTTATACTCCAGGACATGGGAATGGAGAGATGGGGGCAAAGGCCTTGTATTGTGCATACGAAAAAGGCAGGTTTTGGGAAGTGCATGATTTGTTAATGAATAATAAAGGTTATGATGTGCTCAATCAGCAGGTTAAAAATGATAAGACAAAATCCAGTGAGTTGGCTGAGTTTTTGTCATCTGCAATGCCTGTTTCTGAGATGAAAGCGTGTTTGGATAGCGGAAAGTACGACAATAAACCTTCTGAAGATACACAAATTGCTGCAAGCATCGGGGTGCAAGGAACACCAGGGTTTTTTGTAAATGCCAGCCCTTTCAACGGAGCTTATTCCTGGACTGATATTAAGCCAACCGTTGAGGCCGCTTTGAAGTGAGCGCGGAATGAATTCCGCTAATACAGAGTATTTGTACTAGCAGAATTTATTCTGTGCTTTTAGTCTGCAATGGGTTGGAAATCGATAATAGAATAAGTTCTGAAGCAGTCGACTACAAATTCTTTTCCCCTGTTTTTAATCCACCTGTGAATGCTGCTCCATTTATAGCCTGTCATTTTCTTTACATAACCATGCTTTACAGGATTTTGGTGGATGTAGTTTAGGTGTTTGAAATAATCTTCTTCGTTTCTGATTATATGATCCATGTATTGATACCAAATGGGCCGGTCTTGGGCTTTAAGTAGGGCTATGACTTTAGGATCATATAAGCGCGAATTAAAATTCGCTACTACGTTAGTAGGCGTGTGCTCGACTACTGTATTAGCAGAATTTATTCTGCGAATTTGTCGAATATCCCAAGGCGTAATTTCTCGACTAAATATCTGATCGTCTCCGACGACCATCGATGGCATTTGTTGCTTTATATAATGTGCAGTAGAGCCGTGCAGATGTTTTACAAACTTGGGCATGAGGTTGCCTTGTGTGACTTTGAGAAGCGAATGATAATGGTTATTGCATACGACCCACGCTTCTGGTTCCAAGTGGTATTTCGGAAGAATCTCAAGGAGTTTGTTGTAAAAGTATTGCTTTGTGTTTTTAGGATAAAGCCAAGATATACCTGCATAACACCGGCCGGTTAGAAAAATAATGCTGGAGTTTGGGTGGATATGAAGAGGACGATGGGATTTCATTTGGTTTTTAGCGCGAAATGAATTTCGCTATCGCATTATTTGTACTAGCAGAATTTATTCTGCGCATGTTTCAGTTTATACTACAGAAGACGCGAAATGAATTTCGCTATTACATAAAGAATTGTACTAGCGGATTTTAATCCGCGATTTAAGAAAAATGCTTAAGTTAAATGTAAAAGAGTTGCGGGACAGGAAGCCGACTAAAGAGGAGTTGGCCTCAGTTTCCAGATTGCCCATATATATAGTACTGGACAACGTATTGGATACTTACAACATTGGTGGGATTTTCCGTCTTGCTGAGGCGGTAACGGCAAGCGAAGTAATTCTTTGCGGTGAGTCCGAAACCCCGCCGTCCTCAAGGATTCACAAAGCAGCAGTCGGAACCGAAGAGTGGGTTCCATGGGAATATTTTCCCACTGCGGTAGAAGCTGTGCGCAGATTAAAATCTGCTAATACAAGAATCATTGCTGTAGAACAGTCAGAGAAAAGCGTACCATACATGGAAATTGAAAATTGTAAATTGGAAATTGTAAATTCCGCTATAGCGGTGGTTGTTGGTCATGAGACTGATGGGATAAGTAAAAATGTTCTTGATATGGCCGACATAATTGCAGAAATACCAATGTTGGGAGTGAACAAAAGCCTGAATGTTATTGTCTCTGCGGCGATTGTGACTTACAAAATTTTAGAAAGTTTCAAGAAATGAAGGCAGTGGAAAGATTGGGTCGCGAGCGAGAGCGGGATGTAGTTGCTTATCGGGATGGTTTGGTCGTGTAACAACTATAGAACAGGGGAGACAGTGTTTGGTGCTTGACGACTTGCTACCATGCGGTTGGCAAATGGCAATGATTCTTGTATTAGCAGATTTTAATCTGCGCACAGCTTCTACCGCAGTGGGAATTTTATCTGACTACTGAACAATTAAGAGATATCTATGAAAGTAAGACAACTTATCTAGAACTTTGGTCATGCCAGTACAACAACTGCGGTTCGAGGTGGCCTTCAGAAGACGAACATTGTTTCTATTGTGACTATGAAGAGAAGTAACGTTTATGGCAGTTAACCGCGACGGCATTATAATGCGCAAAGAAATAATGCCGATACCTAAAACAGTGATTTTCTGCCAAAATTTTGGAGAGTTTTCAAGAAGACAGGCCGTCGTAAATAAACTTCTTCATCAAAGCCTGGTAGGGAATATCCATTTTATGTGCTTCGATTTTAACGCGGTCAATTAACGATTCGGGCAGGCGAATGGTAACCGGCTTGGTTGTTAGTTTTAAATTTGGGAAACTAACTCTGCTAAAAGTTTTGTAATCTACATACTCGGTAGAATCTACTCTTTGCCAGAACTCACGTTCCTCTTTCTCGCTTTTGAATTTAGGAATTTTCTTTAGTTTCATACAATCTCCTCTCTTTTTTGTTGGCAACTCTTGCTGGGATAACTCTTATTTGATGATTGCGTACCGTGAAGGCGATAAACAAAAGCCTCTCTTTTTGTGTTTTGCCGATTGCTATATATCTTTTCTCAATCTCTTGATGCTTAATATCATCTTCGATGCCAACGTCCTTGTCTAAGAATACTTCTTCGGTTTCCCGTGCGGTCACGCCATGTTTGTGCCGACTTTTCTCAAGGTTTCCCCTGTCCCACTCAAATCCGGTGATTTTTCCCAGGTCCAGCACTGTACATATGATATATGTACAAGTAGCGTATTGTCAAGCCTACTCTTAAGAGTAGGCCGTGTTACAATAACTCATCGAGAACTATTTTGACCTTTTTGGTCGGGATGTGGTGGATTCACAAATTGACCAGCCGGGTGGGGATAAGGTTTACCAGGAAATGTACAAAAAGATTGAGGGGGAGCTAAAGCAGGGAAATAGTGTGGCTCACGACACAGGCAATTTTACTAAAGAAGATTGGATTAGTAATTGTCTCCGTGGAAAACGAAGCCTTGACCTGAGTGTGGTTTTGTTGTATATTAGCAACAGTCAGATGAGTTAATGCATTAACCAGTCCGTCCACGCGAGTGGCCGAGACAGCAAAAAGCAGACCCGCATCTGCGGGTTTTTCGTTTTTAAAGGTTAACTCGTAAGTACTTTGACAAGTGAAGTGCGAAATTTAGAAATTGTAAATTCTTTTGATGGTCAGGATGCGATTGGAACCTATTTTAATTGAGGGTTTGATCCTGGCCCAGGACGAACGCTAGCGGCGTGCCTTAGGCATGCAAGTCGAGCGGGCCGCCCCCGTAAGGGGGCGAGCCAGCGGCAGACGGCTGAGTAATACGCAGGGACATACCCCAGAGTGGAGGATAGCTCACCGAAAGGTGTGGTAATACTCCATACCATCGCAAGATGAAAGTTCTTAACGGGGCGCTCAGGGAGTGACCTGCGGCCTATCAGCTAGTTGGTGGGGTAACGGCCTACCAAGGCTACGACGGGTAGGGGATGTGAGAGCATGATCCCCCAGAATGGGACTGAGACACGGCCCATACACCTACGGGTGGCAGCAACTGGGAATCGTACGCAATGGACGAAAGTCTGACGTCGCGACGCCGCGTGGAGGATGACAGCCTTAGGGTTGTAAACTCCTTTTGCCCCGCATATTGCGGGGAGAATAAGTACCTGCTAACTCCGTGCCAGAAGCCTCGGTGAGACGGAGGGTGCAAGCGTTGTCCGGATTTACTGGGCGTAAAGGGTCTGTAGGCGGTTTGATGCGTCTTTTTGTTAAAGGCACAGGCTTAACCTGCTGCATGTCAGAAGATACGATCAGACTTTGAGGGTTTTCGGGGATGTTGGAACTTGTGGTGGAGGGGTGAAATCCGTTGATATCACAAGGAACACCAACGGCGAAGGCGGACATCTAGAAAACACCTGACGCTGAGGGACGAAAGCTAGGGGAGCGAAAGGGATGGACCAGCTTTGTAGCTGGAATGACAAAAAACAATGTCAAATATCAAATGGTTAATTACAGGAACTGTTTGGTATTGCTACAGAGAAATTAGTCCCGTTTAATTTGGCTATATGCTGGAAAGACTCAAGTATTCGACAGTACCGCAAGGTGAAAATCTGATCGGTGGAGTTAATCAGCAGGAAAGGCTACGTTCAATTAAATGAATGTGGAATCCTCAACGACTATACGCCAAACCCTGAATTAAATTCAGGGAAGATATAGTCTGACCTTCATGGCGACATGAAGTACTAAGCAGAAATGACTTAGTCCGATCTCAAAGTTCAAGTTTTGAGTTCGTGCAACGAATGTGTAGAGACCCCTGTAGTCCTAGCCGTAAACTATGCTCGCCAGGGATGGGCCGCAAGGTCCGTTCCATAGCTAACGCGTTAAGCGAGCCGCCTGGGGAGTACGACCGCAAGGTTAAAACTCAAAGGAATTGACGGGAGAGCGCACAACCAGTGGATCATGTTGTTCAATTCGATACAAACCGATGAACCTTACCCAGACTTGACATGCAACTGCAAGTCCGGCGAAAGCCGGGCCTTCTTCGAGAGTGTTGCACAGGTGTTGCATGGCTGTCGTCAGCTCGTGCCGTGGGGTATCTTCTTAAGTGAAGGAACGAGCGCAACCCCTACTATATGTTAAATTGATCATATGGGACTGCCCCGCCTTTTGGCGGGGAGGAAGGAGGGGATGACGTCAAGTCAGCATGGCCCTTATGTCTGGGGCTACAAACATGATACAATGGGGAGGACAATGGGTTGCCAAGCCGCGAGGCGGAGCTAATCCCTAAAACCTCCTCTCAGTTGGGATTGCAGGCTGCAACTCGCCTGCATGAACCCGGAATTGGTAGTAATCGCGGATCAGCTATACCGCGGTGAATACGTTCTCGCTCTTTGTACACAAAATTAATGCGCGCCTGGCAGCTATTAAGACTAAGTGGTTAAAATCCACTCCGCGTTTACTCTAAAGTGGTAAGCGTTGGTAGCCAAAAAGATTTAGGCAGGCTGGGTTATCGTGAGATACCAGCTGGAGGGCCTGAGGCAAAAGACAGCCAAGCTCCAAACCGGAGTACCAAGTCGACCCTTACGTGTGTTTTGGGGAAGTGGTAGAAAACTTGGATGTCTGGAATAGTTTTATTAGTGACCCAGGGAGATCTCTTAAGGGTAAAGGTAAATACCTCAAGAGAAGTCAGCTTGTCCATAATAGAAATACTTGATATTTTCGGGTAATGTTTGCATACTGGGAATGCAGGTGTTTTGAAGGGGCAAACCTATGGTTTCAGCCGATTATATTGTCGGATTAACAGATGGAGAAGGATGTTTCTATGTAAACCTTCGTCCAGATGCGACACCTCGCTCTAAACAGTCAGCAGTAGAAACTCATTTCTACCTAAAGCTTAGAGACGACCATCTCGATCTTCTAAAGGAAGTGAAAGAAGCATTTGGATGCGGAGCAATTTACTACCAGAAAGAGAGAAGACAGAACCACAGTCCGTGCTATCGGTTTGGGATTAATTCTCAAAAGGATGTGCAGGAAGTTCTTATTCCCTTTTTCGAGGAACATCCGCTCCGCGGACCAAAGCAAGTGAGCTTTTTGCTTTTTAAGCAGATAGCAAAAATGGTGTTTACAAAAGAACACTTAACTAGCGAGGGTCTTGAGAAAATCCGACGATTGAAGCTGACAATGAACCATAGGGCTCGCCCGGTGCGGGAAATCCGCTCGCCGGGTGGGAACGTGACCAAACCTTAAATGGATCACAATCCGCCCGTCAAGCCAACAAAGTTGGGAGCACCCGAAGTACCCGTTTTTACGAGTCCTAAGGTGAGCTCAGCGATGAGGACTAAGTCGTAGAGTAAACTACCTGTTGCGACCTTCCAGAGTAATCTGGTTGAAAAATCTAGCTGTATCGGTGAAGCCTAAGAAACTTGGATGTTTTACGGTAATACCGAGGGAAGTCTTCGTGACCCCGTAGAGACTACACGCTAGCCCCCGCCAAGCGGGGTGAAGATATAGTCCAGGCTCCGACTAAAGTCGGAGGTAAAACCTGAACAAGGTATCCGTACTGGAAGGTGCGGATGGATCACCTCCTTTCTAAGGAGATGTTCGGCAATCCCGCGGAGCAATTTATTGCAAAGTGGGAAAACTAACTAACCCCGAGATCTAAGAAAACCGTTTCTCGATAATCTAACGGAATCGTATTCCGATCGCATCCAGACTATTAAAGAATTTGTATCGCACTTTACTTAAAAGAAAAGCCCACCTTTACCGGTGGGCTTTTTGGTGGGTAAAGTTACTTTTGTCATCCTGGCTCGACCAGGATCTGCCTTGATTCTGGCGTCCCCCGCCCTGGCGGGGTCCCCAGAATGACATCTGGAGAAATTTGCCTTATGATGCTGTTTCAAAACAGCATTTCCAACTTCGTTTCAAAAAGTTTAGAAGAGGCTAATCTCTGAGTTTTCCCAAGAGTTTGGTGGAGATGAAGGCGAGATAGGAGGACTATGATGCGGAGGAAAGGAGGCTGAGGGAGGAGAAAGAAACAGCAGCCGTAGCATTGAGGCAATCGGAAGAGCGGATGGAGGCACATCAGAATTTCACCACTGTGGTCAAGCTTCTCTTGACCTCCTGGCGAGACGCAGATGCCGGCAAATATGGCGATGCCTACTTCTTTGTGGGCCAGGTAAACGATGCCTGGGTGGTTGTTCGGGAGTTTTTGCCCGAAGGTGCGCCGGTTTGCACAGATCGGGGAGAATGGCGGCGGTACGTCGACTCTCGCGAATGGTGGCGTGCCCCCTTCGACAGGGTAAGGCCAGGTTTGCCTGTCGTTTCGCTTGCAGAAGTGAAGACTTACGCTTGCCCCCATTGCGGTGAGGCCAGGCCGGTAGTGGAACATTACGTTCAGACCTACGATTCCGCCGAAGGAGACAATTGGCTGACGGAACGTCTTGTTTTTTGCACGGACTGCAAAGCCGCGTCTCCGGTTGCCCAGCCGCATAACTCCAGTATGCGGATGCGCTAGCCTCCGACTTGCTTGTTTGGCCCAGATGATCTTTTCAAAAAAGGTTATCTGGGCTTTTTATCTCACGTGTCATTCCCGCGGAAGCGGGAATCTATATGGATATGGATATTTTTGGATCCTCGCCTGCGCGAGGCGAGCCTGGCGCAGGGATGACAGATGGCAAATGTGCTTCATATCTATTCGCCGACACAAAAAGAACCCTCCGTGGTGTGAATTTCTCCACACTTTGGAGGGTGTTGGCAGTGTTGCGGCAGGAGAGACTAGTTGTTGAGACTTTTGCCAGCAAGAATCGGGAATGCGTCTTCGAGGTACGTTCGCATTGCGTCGAGGCGCAGCGCATCTTCAGGCATACGCGTTCGCAACCTACCCTCCGCATCGATGCTCAACTCCGGAAACTCCTTGACAAGCGGATCAAGCAAGTGGAGTGTTTCGGGTCCGAGACCGCCTGCAATTCCGATACCAAGCGTTGGGTGCTTGCGAGCAGCGCGAAGGTATTCGGCCCCTTTGACTGCGTCGAAGGGTTTGCCCTTTCCGCCACTTGAATCAACAAGGATCGCGTCGATCATTGGCAGATGCGCGCCGACAAGTTGTGTGAAGAGCGTTTCGGGACGATCTGTGCTGTAGTGGACGAGATTCAAAGCCCGCGCGTCATTGGTGAGAATACTTGCGATTGCTTCTCTCTTCGGGTAGCGACCAGGCCACTTGTTGTGTTGTCCCGCCAGCGTTTTGGAGCTTGCAAGAACTCCGACCATGAGGCGACGCGTTGATCCGGCAGGGACCATAGCGAGAGCTTCGTTAACTTCGGCGGAAGACATGAAGCCCGTCACACCAACATAGGGACCAACTTTTCTAGCCACTTCGACTCTCCTTGTTAGGGTGCGAATTTCCAGCAGGATGACCTGCCAGTTAGCGGAAGTATACGCAAATATTATTGTCTTGTCATCCCTGCGTATGCAGGGATCCAATTAATGTAGATTCCCGCCTCCGCGGCGTAAGTTCTAATTCGAATCGCAACCCCTAGAGTAAAATATTTAGCTTCAAGGGGGTGAAACACAATTAAACATAAAAAGATTAAGGCTTTTGAAAGA
>Ga0209542_10004061_pt1 | contig 30529 bp, 34 predicted proteins | sample RifCSPhighO2_01_FD_184028 | JGI IMG/M metagenome (GOLD analysis project Ga0209542, IMG submission 184028) | Soil microbial communities from Rifle, Colorado - Rifle CSP2_plank highO2_0.1 (SPAdes) (version 2) | ecosystem: Environmental > Terrestrial > Deep subsurface > Rock core/Sediment ... | reverse complement strand
AATCTTTCTAAAACCATTTTACTAACCCTTCCTGCTTCTCAGCATCCTTCCCAAAAACACTTTCTATTCTCCTTTTTGTCAATTCCAGAGTTTGTCTCAGGTAGGGAGGTAAATTATATTTTTGTGCTAATGCCAAACTTGGTTCTAAATATTTAGTGATAGTTCCTTCAGATACAGTAAAAATGATTTTGCCTGAACATTTGCTGCAAACTCCGAGCAAAGGTGGCCTTCTATACTTTCTATTGCAATCCACGCATCTGAATTGTTGCATAGAAAATTTTCTCAAATTACCCTTAATATCTCTTATAAAATGCCCTTCGATGATTAACCGAGCAACGTCAGATTCATCAACAGCCCTAATAATCTCTGCCAATTCCATTTGCCCTTGTACTTTTTCCATCATTGTTGGCAATGATTTATAAGCGCTGCATTGCACCCCTAAATTGATATTGCTTGTAGGATGAGTAAAACCAAATCCAGAATATTGGTGCTCTTTCCCTAAACGATGATTTATCTGCTCTATTTTTATCTCCCAAGGCATCTTATACTCTTCACAAGCCCGATAAAATTCAAGAGGATAATGCCAAACTATGTCTATATCGAAAAGCATGTCATCAACTTCACTAGGAATTAACACGCTTGTAAGAACAAGAGGTGCATCTTGTGTCGCACCTCTATGAGTAGGTAAGAACTTGCGAGAGAAGTTAATTAATCCGTCTAATAGAAGCATAATGCCGCATTCATCCCCATCCGCATCTCTTCTCATTGCGCAATGCCACATCGGATGCGCATAACACCCTTGAGTGTCACTAAATCCTATAATTCTTCCGACAATTGCAGCAGAAGTATGTGGTGCTAATCCTAAAATTAAATGTCCAATAAGGTCCTCCCTCTTTTTTAATTTGTAAAATGGAGATAATCCATAAAAATCTTTTAGCAGATCATCAATGAACTGGCTAACCCTAAATAAGATAATATCTGCTCCCTCATCCGGAGAATCTTTGCAGGAAGGCAAAACAACATCCTGTACTTTTAATTCTAAAATTTGATCATCTTTCTCTAAAGGATTGCCATATATGTCCTTTTCATAACCTAATTCCTTTAAAGCAGAAATAGGTGTCTCTATCTCTTTTGGTTTAAAGTGAGTTAAAACTAATTCTGTCATGTCAAAACGAATTGTTCCATCCTTATTAACAAAAAGCTCATGGGTTGCCCGCAAAATTCCTTTGCTTAAATGCTCTATATCATGATCAATGTTTGATGTTCCTTTAACTCCCTTAAGCAACCCCGGTACATCTTCAATGTTAAGCTTTTCTTTTGCCTTCTTAAAAAAGTAATCAATATCTAAATTACGGTTACTGAAACTCTTTTTTGAATTATGCTTACAATCTTTAACGATAGTTTTGCATTCATCGCAATAGAATCTTTTTTCGGTTTTTTGTGAACAGGTTTCGCAAATACGATAAATAGTTTCTTTATCGCAAAGATTACAAAAATAAATTGGAAAATCTGCATTAATTCTTTTCTTTACTAACGCTGCCTGAAAACTTCGTAATTTTCCGCCTTCAGCTCCAATAGGAAATAAGACATGCGGGCTTCCGGTTAATTTTCTCATCTTAGCTTTTTCAGGCCTTCCCATGCGTGATCCTATAGATATTCCGCTTTTATCCTTGATAGGAGCATCGCTAAATTTGTTAATAATATCTAAAATAGAATTTTTTCCTATAGAGTCTATCATCTTCTGAATGTCTAAAGCCTTTTCAAAAAATCCGAGGTTAATCATTAAAGCCTTGGCCCATTCTCCTTCAATTAAAACAAATTCACGATTAACAATTTTATGAAGAACCCCTAAAAGCTCTAAAGCTCGTTTAGGGTCCTGTTCGATCTCTTCCTGAAGAGTAGAAAAAAATGGTAAAAGTATTTTGCTGTCTTCTAAAGTAGCCTTTCCAATCCACCTTACTAAAGCAGAGAATTCTTGGTCACTCAAATCATTCCAATGATAAGTATATCTGGGATGAAAAGGAACATGAAGCTTTTTAGAAAGAATAAATGCTTCATCAACACTAGGTTTTTTTAAAAAGGGATTATCAATAAAGTCTTGAATTAAGTTATAAGGCAATCCTGTTTCGTTAACAATATGTTCAATACTTTTGCCATTCTCTTTAATTTCCTCAATCCACCACTCTTCGCAATAACCTACAGACATAAGGGGGTGTGCTCTATTAAAGAAATCCCCATAATTCACTAAGATATCTCCCATAAAGATAATCTCTTCTATATTCCCGATGCAATTTCTGGCTTCTTCAAGGCTTTCAACAAAGACAACATCTCCATTTTTCAGTTTAACAATCGGCCCTTCTATAGAGTCACAAGAGCTTAAGGCCGTGCTTTTTCCCGGTCTTTCTACTTTCAATTGCGTTCCTATCGCAATATACCCAGATAACAATAGCATGGTACAAGGATTTATCCCCATACTAGACAATCCTGTGTTCCTGCATCTCCCAAACCTTAGTCTAAACCCCCCTGCACGTAAAGGGTACGTTAATACCGGTCTTCCAGCAACAATCTCTGAAATATAAGTGAAGTTCGGTTTAATCTTTTCGCTTGTTTCTTTTTTAGTTATGGCTCCTCTCCTAGCTTTAATTTCTTTCTGTAATTGGACAAAATCCTTCAGAAAACCCCATTGCTCCATAGAAAATTCTTTTCCCCAAACACTCAGCTGTTTCCAAAGTTTAGCTGCCTTTGAAGATAAACATTCTCCAAGAACAAGGCAATAACCACTCCTAATCTTATTTGTCTCGATTCTTTTCAAATCTTTATAATTACTTACATCAAATTTTTCGCTTGGATCGCCATCAATCTCAACTGGTAAATTCTTGACAAGAAACTTCAGCTCTTCTTCACTAGGAAAATATTGCAAATTAGTAACTCTCTCATGATAATCAGCTAACTCACTAACTGCCCTATTTATCTCTTCTTCACTAGCATCATATTCCTTATATCCAAACTGTTTTCTAAGATAATCGGCGATTAAAACACAAACGCTTGCTCCAGTACCCCCTGCACTTCTTACTGGTCCAGAAAAGAATAAAGAGAAATACTCTCCTTGGTTATCATCTCTTTTTTTTAATTTTAATTTTACAAACCCCTCTAAAGGGCTTGAAACAACTCCGAGAGTTACATAAGCAAATCCTGTTCTTATCCCTAATTCAATGCCCTCTAATTTATTATGAAAAGGATAAAATTTCCCTTGAGCAATTTCAAAAGCAATAGTAAATGCAACTCTCCAATCTAATTTTCCATATTGCTCCTCTAAAACAAGTATTCTCTCTGGGATTCCTTTTCCTTTAATCTCCGGAGCAATTGCGCTAATTAGCCCTTCTACTCTTTCAGCCATATTCTTTGCAATAGGAATTTCTACATGAGAAACAGGATCTAAATTCTTGCTTCTCGCTTGCTCTGCTATCTTATACGCCTTCTCTAAAGATAAATTGAGGTCTAAAAAATATTCTTTCATTCTCCAAATTTTAAAATTTTCATCTCCCTTGTTTGTAGATTTGCTAAAGTGATTCTTGAAGGCTCTGGATGAATCCCTACTTTTTCCATGAAGCGCGTCCTTCCGACCCAGCAACTGCACCCAATAAGAGTTACATTCCGATAATTAAATGCCGCTGTTCTGTGTATGTGTCCTGTAACAAAAAAATCTGGGACCTCTTCAATAACCATAGGATCCTTATCTGTATCTGGAATAAATAAGTTAGATGAATGGCTAGGCGCTAAATGCCTCCTCTGCAAAAGATATTTCATGATCAAATCTGCTCGATAATTTCCTCCGCTTGTCCTTATGCTTTCTACATTATCGGCAAAATACTGAAAACTATATCCATGATATAATAGAACCTTTAATCCTTCAAAATCTCTTTTAGCATGAATGCTTACTAAGGAAGGATTGGTAACCATAGTCACATTAGGCATTTCCCAAAGAGGTTTTGCTAATTCTTTATCTAAATAAGGCTGAGGTTCTGCTAAACGGATAGCATCATGATTTCCGCCGCAAATAATGATATTAACGTCCTTTCTGATCTTTTTTAAGAGTGTTGCGCAAAGTTCGTATTGTGCATAAATATCAGTTAGAGTAAGTTCCTCTTCTTGTTTTGGATAAACTCCTATTCCGTCAACTAGATCGCCAACTAGAAAAAGATATTTTACTTTTTGGGATATGTTCTTTTGTTTCTCGCTCCCACTAACCCCGTTAATCCAATCAATAAATTTCAAAAAGTCTTCTTGATAGAATAGATAAGAGCCGACATGCAAATCTGCTGTAAATGCTGCATAAACTTCTTCATCAGCTTTCTTTAATTCCTTATCTAAAGGTATATCTGGAAAGATTATATCCTGACAAAAAATAATATCGCTTTGGTATCTTCCTGAAACACCAACCACCTCATCAAGCATGACATCTTTGGCGATTGTAAAAAGCTCTTTATTATTTTGAGAAACAACCACCTTAATTTCTCCGCTCGGATCTTCTAAGGTGAAGAGAAGGTTTCCTTTCTTTGTGTAATCTCTATCAGATACAATGCCGATAAAAGAAACGCTACTATTATCTCTAGAGGCTATACGGTTGATTGAAATGCTGTTTTGGAGCTCCTGCCTTTTCAGTAAAAATTTTTTTAACGAATCAAATCTTAAAGAGTAATACTTGACAAAATCTTGTACCTCTCTTTTCTTGCTTTTTCCTTGATAAGTATTTAAAACAACAACAGAACCCATATCCTTTTCTTTTTCTGGTTTTAGTATTTCAACTTCTTTTATATCTTCTAAAGCTGAATCAACAACGTCTTTGCTTTTTTGAGAAACAGGATAATTAAGAAGATGTAAAAATGTGTCATATATTCTTTTATCCTTCCCTAACTCGAAAACCGCTCTGGCTTTCTCAAATTCATCCCAGTTAAGATCAATCTCCTGTAACATTGCATCAGAAGAAAACAAAAGATCATTATGCAGTATTAAAGGGATATTTACTCCTTTAAAATTAGTCTGAAATTTTTCTAAAAAAAGTTCTGGATCTCCTTCATAAGAGAAATCTGGACTCAATAAAAAACCCATTTTCAAAAAAGAATTTATAGATAGACCTTCTCTCATAAGTGTAACCCATCCTTAAGGACTTGTTCTATATCAGATATATTTGAAGAGGGGATTGCTAAAACAATTTCTCTTGTTCTTCCGTATCTTCCTTTACTTACAACCCTTGCATTAATAATTCCTAACATATCTAACTCAGCAATTATATCGCTGACTCTCCTTTGTGTTAATGGTTTTAATCCAGAGGCAATGCAATACTCCTTATACAATCTATAAACATCCCCTGTAAAAATCTGGTTCTCATTTTTGGCAGCAACATTTAGAATAGAAAGCATAGTAGCCTGAATCTGTTTTGGCTGGGTCTTTGCAATATCTAATATTCGGTCTCTTTCAATTTTATCCTCTGCATCATCAATGTGTTTAATCTTGATTTTATTCTCGTTCTTTCTCTCTGCAAGCTCTCCCGCTACTCTTAACAACTCTAGTGCCCTTCGTGCATCTCCATGCTCCCGTGCAGCATATGCAGCGCATTTCTCGATAACTCCCTCGCTAACAGTCCCTTCTCTAAATGCCTTCTGAGACCTCTCTCGTAATATGTCTTGAAGCTGTAACGCATTATATGGAGGAAATACCAGTTCTTCTTCACTCAAGCTAGATTTGATTCTAGGATCCAAACTTTCAGTAAAAACAAGATCGTTAGATATCCCAATAATAGAAATCTCAACATTTTTTAATTCAGTATTCATCCTAGTTAGATTATAGAGGATTTCGTCTCCCGCCTTCTTCACTAATTGGTCAATCTCATCAAGAATCAAAAGCAATAATTTTTTTTCTTTGTCAATGCTCTCAATGAATAATCTATAAATCTCATCAGTAGGAAGTCCTGTAGAAGGCAATTCTCTCCCAAAAAGCCTTGCTAACTGAGAGATTATTCTATACTCTGTATCAGCAACGCGTTTTAATTTGCAATTAATGTAATAGATTTCTAAAGGGATATTTTTCTTTTTTGCTGTTTCTAAAAGCTGGTTCATGACATACTTGATGCTTAATGTCTTGCCTGTCCCGGTTTTGCCATAGAGGAAAAGGTTACTAGGTTTTTCCATTCTAAGAGCAGGTGCCAAAATGCTGGCAACGGATTCTATCTGTTCTTCCCTATGTGGGATATTTTCCGGTGTATAGCTTGCTTGAAGAACTTTTTTGTTTATGAATAACGGCTCTTTTTTTAGATAAGTTTCAAAAAAATTACCTAAACCTTGCTGTGCCATTATTTAAAGAGTTAAAAGATTTATCTATTTAAGAATTATGTCACTCAAAAATACACTCTCAGACCTCTATTTCCTATGGAATAAAGAAATTACTATATTTTTTATAAAATGTCTATCACTCTCTATAAGGAACACCTCCTTTTCCTGTAGAAATAAAAAGTCTTAGATATATATGATATTAAATATGCTTTAATAATATATAATATAACACGAAAAAATTTAAATACTAATTTTAAAAAAATTTAATCAAAAAACCTAAAATTCTTGTGTTATAAGCTGTATAAACTTAATTTAAGTCTAATCTTAATCCTTAAGTGAACACTAAAAGAAAGATAATAAGAAAAACACATCAAAGAAGAAATATAGAAAAATAACAAATATATCAAAATATAAGTTCCATAAGCAATTTTTATTAATATCAGCTCAATCTTTTATAAAAAGATAATTCCACACGAAATGAAGGTGAGAGGGTCGGCAAGAAGAACCTATATTGTCTCCAACAACTGAAATGAAGAGGGCATAGCGAAACAAAACCAGAAGGGCACAAATCTCAGGATTCTAGTGTATCTTTATTAATTTAAATCTAAAAACAATTGATTCTATGTTATTGTATGGATTGTCTATTCTAAGGAGATTGGATGCACTTTGTTTTTTATATTGTGATAAAAAATAACCGACGAATATTTGCTTAAATGAAAAGAGCAAAATATTCCTATTTTTTAGCCAGAATACACGATAAACACATAATCAACTTTATTCAAAAATTTTTATCTTCAGTAGTATCAACGTAATCTACTTACAATAAGCTCTCATCACTTCACACCAACCTCTTTGAAGTAGAAACATTTATAAATAAGTTCACCTCTCTGATAAATGAAATGAAAGAGGAAGAAAAACTTCACGCGAGGCATTTCTTAGGAAAAACAGTTGTTTCTAAAGCAGGAAAGCGCTTTGGAGAGGTAAGCAACATTCTATTTGAACCAAAAACAGGAGAACTTATTCAAATCTCCTTAAAAAACCCAACAGGATTTGCAGAAGGTTTGGAATTGGAAAGAGATTCCCAAGGGAGTTATTTAATCCCATTTAGTTCAGTTCTTGCAATAGGAGACTTCATTGTCATTTCAGAAGAAGACATAATTTAAAAACCTTTTTATACTTCCTTTTCTAATAAGTTTATTCTCATGTCAAAATTACCTAACTTCAAAACAACTGAAGAGATTAAGATACCTAAGAAGATTATAGATCAGGTAGTTGGCCAAGATCCTGCTATTGTCATCACTAAAAAAGCAGCGCGCCAACATAGACATCTTTTATTAATAGGACAGCCAGGCGTTGGAAAATCCTTAGTAGGTCAAGCCTTAGCAGAGCTTCTCCCTCAGGAAAAGCTTGTTGATATTCTGGCATTCCATAATGATGCAGATGAAAATCTGCCGTTAATCAAAACACTCCCGAAAGGAAAAGGAAAAGATTTTGTCCAAAAAGCCAAAATTCAAGCTATGAGCTCAATGAAAAATCAAAGCGTTGTTTTATTTATTGTCTTTGTTTTATTATCCATTTTCCCTTGGTGGGCATGGCGCCAAAAATATATTCCAGATGTTGTGTATGCAGCATCCCTTATCTCTTCTATGATATTCTTAGCAGCATTTATCCTTTTCTTAAATATCGCAAAGAGAGTAAAAACCACAGAAAAGACAGCAGTTCCTAAATTGCTTGTTGATAATTCCAAAACAGAGAAAGCACCCTTCATTGACGGCACAGGTGCTCAAGCAGGAGCTTTACTTGGTGATTGTCTTCACGATCCCTTTCAGTCACTGCATAGTAGTAACATTATAATTACAACAGAAACACACAATCAGATACAATTGGAGAAAACACCAATAACAAGCATAGATTCTTTTTTTAAAAAATATGAAAAGGAAATTGTAAGAAACGAGGATTATCAAGCAGTTTTTCTACCTAAAGAAGAAATCCATTTGTTAGGAGAAAAAGATAACCAAATAGTATCGGTAGAAGTATTGTCTGTTAATAAGTACGTAAGCAAACACCCGCATCTTATAAAAATAACAACAGGATTAGGAAAAGAGCTAATTATTACACCAGAACATAAAGTAGCCATTAAAAAACTAGGAAAAATAAATTACAAAGAAGCAAGAAAGTTAACAAAGTTTGATAGAATCATAACAACAGTTTAACTTTCTTCCATTTTAATCCCTTGCTTAACGTAATGCACAACCTGTCCAGAAAGGGATCTTGTATTCTTCTCAGCCATCTTTTTTAATTTGTTTGCAATCTCTTTTGGAAAATAAACCATAACCTTTTCTATATCGGCCATCCTTATCAAATTATATTTTACATTTTTAAGTATTATTATGCTATGCCACATAAATATTTAAATATAACTTAATTTACTACATTATATAATTAAAAGAGGTAAAAAATAATGAACAATAACTCCATTTTAACAGAACAAGATGTAATAAATACTTACGACGAAAGACAGCAAAACCACTATAAACTCTTCTACAATTACAAAAAGATAAAACAAGAAAATCCAACCTTCGGTTATAAAAAAATATCAAAATTGATGAATGAACCTATCCACAGAACAAGATGGTGGCACCATAGCAAATCCATACCACAGCCAATTCTGACAGCAAATTGGCTAAAAGAAAAAGAACTAATCCCATTAACTGCAGATAATCCAAAAATAGATTTAATTGCAAAAATCATCGGAGCAACTTTTGGAGACGGAGGAATCTTCGAAAACCTAAACGGAATCTTCTTATCAAGTTCAGAATTAGAAGCAGTAAAAGAATTTGGAGAAGATCTAAACTTAGTCTTTGGTAAAGAAATAGAGGAAAATTCAAGGATTATAGAAGCAGGAGTCTATGGACACTCCTGGTGCTACCAAAACACAAACAGAAACATAATAAGATTTTTTAAAGCATTAGGCGCACCAATAGGAAGAAAATCAAACACAGAGCTAAATATCCCTGCTTGGATTTTATTAGAAAATGAATTAGCAGATAAATTCCTCGGGTCATTTTTTGGAAGTGAAATAAATATACCAAAAATACACATAAACAAAACCCATTTAGACACATTATCGATAGGTTTTACTGGATCACAAGAATTAGAAAACAACAGAATAGACTTTCTACAAAAAATCAAACATTATCTAGGGATAAGGGGGATTGAAACCGGAAAAATCTGTAAATCTAAAATCAAAAGACAAGAAGATTCTTTTATTTTCAAATTACACATCTCTATCAAACTAGAAAACGTAATTAAATTCAGAGAAAAAACAAAAATCCACTACTGTATTTATAAAAACAAAAAATTAGAAAAAACAATACAAGATTTTATGTTGCTTAAAGCAATACGATTGAATGACGTAAAACTAATGGGTTATACAGAAGCAGCGGCAATGAATTTATTAAAAATCAATAAGAACATAAAAGAGATGCAACAATAGTTTTATATACACTTTCCATTTTATAAACAACATGCAATTAACAACAGAAAAAATCAAAAAAATAGAAAAAATCCCTTACAAGGGATATTTATATAATCTAACAACAGAAACGGGAAACCTATTTGCTAATGGCGTCCTTGTTAAAAATTCTGGCGGCTTAGGAACGCCCGCATACGATAGATTGGTTCCTGGAATGATCCATAGGGCTAATGGCGGCGTTTTATTTATAGACGAGGTCGGAAATTTACAGCCACACTCCCAGCAAGAATTACTAACAGCAATGCAGGAAAAAAAATACCCAATTACAGGCCAATCAGAACGCTCTTCAGGAGCAATGGTGAGAAGCACACCAGCACCAACAGATTTCATTCTTATAGCAGCAGGCACTTTAGAGACCATAAGAAAAATGCATCCGGCGCTCCGTTCAAGAATCCGTGGCTATGGTTATGAAGTTTATATGAAAGACACTATGGGGGATACTCCGGAAAACCAAGAGAAGTTAGCGCAATTTGTAGCCCAAGAAGTTGTAAAAGACAAAAAGATACCTCACTTTACAAGAGATGCTGTCATTGAAATCATTAACGAAGCAAGAAAAAGATCAGGGATTGCAGGAAAACTAACTTTGCGTTTGCGTGAATTAGGCGGCTTGATTAGATCAGCAGGAGACCTCGCCATAGAAGAAAAATCAAAATACGTCGAAAGAAATCATATTGAAAGAGCAAAGCAAATAGCAAAAACGCTAGAGCAGCAAATAGCAGATAAATATATTGAAGACAAGAAAAAATACCAAGTAATTATAACAAAAGGAACTCTGATAGGAAGAGTCAATGGCCTGGCTGTTCTTGGAGGCGATGGCACTTACTCAGGTATTGTTCTTCCGATTGAATCAGAAGTAACCTTAGGCGGAAAGAAAGCAGAGTTTATTGCAACAGGGCGCCTAGGAAAGATAGCACAAGAGGCAATTAAAAATGTCTCAGCAATTATCTTGAAATATTTTGGAGAAGATATAAGAGAGAAGTACGATACTTATGTACAATTCTTGCAGACAGCAGAAACCGGCGGAGTAGAAGGAGACTCCGCATCAATCGCAGTAGCAACAGCTATCATATCAGCCCTAAAGAATGTCCCCGTAAAACAAGATGTCGCAATGACGGGCTCTTTATCTATTAGAGGAGAAGTTCTTGCAGTAGGCGGAGTTACCGCAAAAACAGAAGCAGCCATAGAAGCAGGAATTTCCACAGTAATAATTCCTAAAACTAATGAAAAAGACTTATTGCTTTCAGAAGAACACAAGAAAAAAGTAAAGGTAATCACTGCAGAAACGATTCAAGATGTTCTCGAGCACGCTTTAGAATGGAAAGGTAAAGAAGACATTCGGAAAAAGATCAATAAAATAAAAGAACATTAATTCTCATGATTGTGAATAGGCTCCATTTCATAAGGTTCCCATAAATCTTCATTTCTAATCCATTTTTCTACTCGTTTAGACTCTCCTTCGCTAATCCATCCATCACAATTAATATCATAAAATTTATTAAAATCGTGCACCATTATAGAGTATCTTGGTTGTCTCTTTTCTAATAATTTTTGTTCAACTGGAATATCTTGGGTTAATTGGAGAATATCTTTCTTATGGGTTCCAACATAATATCCAGTTAAAAAACCTGAAAAGAAGGTTCCTCCAACTAATAAACCTGCTAAAGTTGAGCGAAGCACAATTCCCTTCATTCTATTTTCGAATTCTTTTGACATTTTCTTCAATCCTACAGGCATTTATCTCCTATACTGAGTTCTTATAAAAGTAACATATTTTTTATCTTTAACTCCAAAAAATGATGCGGGAGCAATGTAAACTTCTGGCTGAGATACATGGAAAAATTCTTCATCTCCACCATATACCCCATCCAGGAATCTCTTCAACGATTCATCATCAGTCCTATCATCTGATCTAATAAAACCCTGACTGGTTAATAACTCTGATAATGTTCTTACTTTTTTTGACATTTTATTTTCCTCCATAATTGTTATGATATAGTGGTTACTTATAATGATATAAATATTATTTCTCCTGAAAAGGAGAAAGATTTATAAATACTAATGGGCTGTTCGTATCATGAAAGAACAGTTAGAAGAATTAGGATTATCTAAAAATGAATCAACAATTTACCTTTTTCTCTTAAAGAGAGGCCCAACTACAACAGGCCCAATTATTAAAGAAACACGAATAGCCAATTCAAGAGTTTATGAATCTCTTAGGTCGTTAATAACAAAAGGATTAGTAACATATACTATTCAAAAAGTCGGCAAACATTTTCAGGCAGAGAGCCCTAGGAAATTAATAGATTTAGAAGAAGAAAGAAAAAAGAAAATTGAAGAATTACTCCCGGACATGATAAAATTACAGTCTTTACATGAAACTGAAACAAAATCTGCTGTCTATGAAGGTTTTGACGGATTCAAAACAGCATTCAAAAAAATAATTGATGATTGTCCCAAAGAAGGAACAATCTATATCCTCGGATTTTCTGAACAACCATTCGCCGCAAAATCACTAAGAACATTCATTACTAATATGAATCTAAAAAGTGCTAATAAAAAACAAAAATTGCAGATTATCTTAGATGTTTCTGCAAGAAAATCTCTTGGAAGGGACAGAGAAAAAGAGAAATATACAGAAGTAAGGTACATGCCCAAAGGTTATATAAGTCCTGCAGCTATTGATATTTTTGAAGATTGTGTTTTTATCTTCTTATGGGAAGAAAAGCCTTTTGTGTTTATGATAAAAAATCAGAGAATTGCAGATACGTTCAAACAATATTTCCTATTTCTCTGGAAGATGGCAAAAATGCCAAAAAGACATGAAAATGAATAGAAAAAACCAATTAGAACTGTCACATCTTTCAATAAAGAAAGTTTACACACATATCAAACCCCAAAACAAAAACTATTTTAACCATCATAATTAAACTCTTTTTATGGATATCTTCAAAAAAGAAATTGTTAAACAACTTAAGCCATTTCTTCCTTTAAATGAAAAAGAGATTCAAGATGCTTTAGAAGTTCCTCCTAATAATGCTTTAGGAGATTATGCTTTCCCCTGTTTTACCCTAACAAAAACTCTGAAAAAAAGTCCCAATCTCATTGCACAAGAAATTAGAGATAAGATAAAAAAATCTTCTTTTTTTTCCAAAATAGAAAATAAAGGAGCTTATATTAACTTCTTCCTCACCCCTTCGAAACTAGCCGAGATAACTCTTAAAGAAATTAAAAAACAAAAATATGTAAGAAAATCTCAAAAGAAAAGAATAGTAGTAGAATTCCCATCTCCAAATACAAACAAACCGCTCCACGTAGGTCATTTACGCAATTTAACAATTGGAGAAGCACTCTCTAGAATACTAGAGTTTCAAGGAAATAAAATATATAGAGTAACTGTTAATAATGATCGTGGAACTCATATTTGTAAATCAATGTTAGCCTATCAAAAATTTGGAAAGAATAAACACCCGAATAAAAAACCAGATCACTTTGTAGGAGATTTTTATGTCCTATTTGCTCAAAAAGCTAAAGAAAATCCTAAATTAGAACAAGAAGCTCAAGAAATGTTACGAAAATGGGAGCACAAAGATCTAAAAGTAACGCAGCTCTGGAAGAAAATGAATGCTTGGGCATACCGAGGCTTCAACCAAACATACAAAACCTTTGATGCAACTCCTTTCGATAAGGCCTACTATGAAAGCAATCTTTATACTCATGGAAAAGAGATCGTTCAAGAAGGAGTAAAGAAAAAAATTTTCCAGAAAGAGGAAGATGGTGCAATCTCTGTTGATTTAGGAGAACCATTAGGAAAAAAGATACTTACCAGAAAAGATGGAACATCTCTTTACATTACACAAGATTTGTATTTAGCTTCGTTAAAATATAAAGATTTTAGATATGACCAATCAATTTATGTTGTTGCCAATGAACAAGACTACCATTTCCAAGTTCTATTTAAAATTCTAAAACTATTAAAAAATCCATTTGCCGAATCTTGCTACCATCTCAGTTATGGTATGGTGCATCTTCCCGAAGGAAGAATGAAATCGAGAGAAGGAAAAGTAGTTGATGCTGATGAAGTTATATCGGAGCTTATGAAGATGGCAAAAAACGAGATTAAAAAAAGAGACGCATCCTTATCAAGCAAAGAAATTGAAAAGAGAGCCCATTCAATTGCACTTGCAGCCATCAAATACTATTTAATTAAATCTGATATTCAGAAAGACCTCCTCTTTAATCCAGAAGAAGCCGTCTCTTTTGAAGGAGACACAGGACCCTATCTCCAATACACATATGCAAGAACCTCTTCCATCCTAAGAAAAGCAAAAAAGCTTCCTGAAAAAACAGATTTTTCCTTGCTTCAGAAACAGGAGGAGATTAATCTAATCCAGCATCTTTCCAAATTTCCAGAAATTGTAGAAGAAGCATCTATAAAGCTAAAACCGAATCTTATAGCAAATTACGCATTTACTTTATCGCAATTTTTTAATGAATTCTATCATTCTTGTCCTGTCTTAACAGCAGAAACAGGGTTGAAAAACGCAAGAATATCTCTCTTAAAAGCATTTCAACATGTCCTAAAAAATTCTCTTACTCTCTTAAATATTACTCCTTTAGAAAAGATGTAGTTAAGATTTTATTAAGAACAAAAATGCAAGATTTCAGGGTAGTCATCTCCTAAGAAATTTACCTTTCTATCATTACAAGCAATATCCTCTCCTTCAATAGACACCCAAGGAACTACTGCTAAGCTTCTAACAGAAATACAAGTGATTAAAGGATCAATTTCCCTTAAAGAGGGATCACTACACTCAATCGCGCTGTCACTTAAAACACCATCAAGATTAATGGTATAAGAGCCACCCGCACCAGGAACCAGTTCATTAGCAGTATTTAGAATAAGGCAACTTCCCAAAGGCCTTGCTCCATAAGGAGTGATGGGCGGCGTTCCAGTAAAAGTTTCAGTCTCTCTTTGAATTGTTAAGCGACTAACAGAAAAAACACCCTTATTGTTAACATCAATATCCAAAGTATCAAATCCTTTACTCCCCAAAGTAACATCTATTCTTACATCATCACAATACGCCCCTCCTAATCCGTCAAGGGGTATATCTTTAACTCTATTAACAGACCATGTTGTGATAAATGCAGCCATCAAAATCGTAAATCCAACTAAAAGCACAAAAGAAATCAATAAAGACATACCTCTTTTTACCATAAAACAAAAAAGAATTTGATATTATTAAATCTTTCTCAAAAATGGAAAAATCCTTGTGGAAGCAAACCTTTAAATAAAACATCCATTTACAAAAGAAAATGCCAATCGTAGGATTCAATTTTGATAAGGTTGCTGCAGAGAGAATTGCAAAAACCATTGACAAAGTGGAGATTAGACATAAAGTAAGAATCAAGGATTTAGCGCAAGAAGAACTTCCAATCAAAAAAGCAGAGGAAACGCTTAAATTCTATTTTGAATATAAAGCAGATTACGAGCCAAAGCTAGGCAATATCCTCTTAGAAGGCCATCTCTTCTATGTTGATGACCCAAAAAAAATAAAAGAAATTTTTAACAACTGGAAAAAAGAAAAGAAAATAGCGCAGCCATTAATGCAGCAGCTCATGAATACTATCCTGATTAAATGCGGCATTAAAGCCCTTAATCTTTCACAAGAGATCAACATGCCGCCGCATATCCCCCTTCCTACACTAAGGCCACAAGGTCAAAGGCCAGAAGATTATATTGGTTAGTTATTCTTAGTTATTAAAAATTAATCATTGTCAAGAGATAACAAATAACAAGTTTTTATAAAGAGTTTACTTTTTGTTTATTCATGGTTAAACAGAGTATAGAGACATTTATAGAAAGAGTATCAAAAGAGTCTTTGCCACATGAAAGAAAAGATGTAAACGATTGTATCAATAGTTCTTTGAATACTTCTTTGAGAGAAGGAAAAGCCACGATACAACCCTATTATTGGTCTGACGAGTTATACCTTAAGATAGAGTTAGAAATAGGAAGGACTCCTCTTTTTGATGATAGAACATTTCTACAAAGAATATACCAAAAAGCATATCCCAAAAGCAATTTCACAGAAATATATGGACATACTTATCTTAACGAATTAAGAGGGGGGCAGTTACCCCTTGCTTATCTGTTTAGATTACGTGCATCTAAGACAGCAACTCTTTTTCAAAAACAAACAAAGGAAAAACCATTGGGAGCTTTATTCTTCGAAGATTTAGAATTTCAATATGTACAGGAAAAAAACACCGGACCAAGAACAGAAGTTTCTGGAAGTTTAATATATCGTCAAGCATTAAAGAAGTTCAGAGAAGAGCTAGGATTAACAGAATGCCTTGTAATGTTTGAAGCAAGTGATTATCAAAAAATGGAAGAATGGATCCCGGAAAAATTTTTAAGAAGAGACCTAAGTCCAAATACTTTTATTACTATCCCATTAAGCCAGGAAGAAGTTAAGGTTGCAGAAGGGGTTTTACAAAGACCTATCCTCCCGGAGAATATTCCCATGGTCCAAGTAAAGATGGGTGTTTATGACCTAAAATCAGATAAAACCCATATCCAAAGTTTTTACAGGAGAGTTAATCCTCAAGATGAAGAAACACAAAAGTTAGTAATGTCTGGTTTTGATGTAGTAGAAAGAGCGACAATCGATACAAGATTTCTTGAAAGACCTCCTCTAGACACAGAAATGCTTAGGAGTTGCTTTAAAGAGATTTTTCAAGAATTGCAATCTCACCCACACCTCAAAGGAAAAGTAATTAGATCTATTTCTCCTTGGTTAGATCTAGAAAGAAAATGGGGTGCGGAGGTAACACTAGAAATGGCATTCAAGATTTTAGAGACTCAAGATATTGAAACCCTTATAAGATCTTATAGAATACATATTGAAAAAAGTATAAACACAAACCCAAATCTTAAGTACATAACTTACGATTTAGTAAACACCCCACCAAACAATTTTCCAAAACTTCAAGACATACATCACCTGACTTGTTCTCAGGAAGTTCCTAAAAACGAAGAGGACGAGTTGAAGCACGAAAAAAACGGATTTCATATTAGTGAGCATAAAGTCTATCTTGAGGGGAATATACCGGTTCAAGACATATCCATGAAAATAAATTTAAGAGAACCAACGCTTATAGAAGCGCAACAAGAAATTCTTGATTATTTAGGTATTACAATGCAATAAACAATCTCAGGATAGTTCTAAATTTTTCACTTTACCAAAAGAATAAACTTTATCCCCTATAATAAAAACCTCAAAATCATCAATATCCTTTAAGAACGGACTTAAAAATCTTCTTTCCAAGATATTTGTTCCTTCTTTGAGTAAGTGAAAGCTAGGCATGACAATTAAAACCTTCTTTTTCCATTTTCCTTTTAAAAAGCATTTGTATTTTTCTATTTTTCTATTTTCTTTTAAAGAAACCGCAGGATGCTCATGCCCTATGATAATGGCTTTTTCTTTTACTTCTTTTTTTGGAAGAGCATCTCCATGGGAAACATGGACATCTCCTATACTATAGTCTTCTTTTAAGAGGATTTTTCTTTTTTGAGCAATAGGATGTAATATCATATCATGATTTCCTTTAATGAGAATAATCTCCTTTTCTTTGAAAAGATCAAAAAATTGTAAGATTTCTCTCCATTCCTGTTCGTTAATGCTCCCAAATTCGTGCTTTAAATCTCCATTGATAATAATTTTCTCTATTGGCAAGGTTAAGATCTTAGAGATTCTTTCCTTGAGTAAAGAGAAATAAAACTTAGGAACCAAAATCCCTTTTTTATGCAAAGATTCTTCAAAGCCAATATGCACATCTGAAATAATAAGAGTTTTTTCTCTAGGTAAATAAAGTGCCAAGTCCTTGATTTCTATCTCTGGATGGATCTCCATATTTTTTTAAGAGAAATAAAGCTAATAAAGCTTTAGCCTCCTGACAGCTACTATTTTTAACCGAATTTGCTTCATATGAAACACTAATATTATAAATCCATTTAACTTTAGTATTATTAAATCAGGTAAAAACATGAATGAACAAAATGCACTTGTAGTCTTTCAAGATAAGAAGATAAGAAGGATATGGTATAATAATGAATGGTATTTCTCTGTTATAGATGTAATTAATGCTTTAGAGGCAAGTATAATCCCCAAAAGATACTGGTCTGACTTAAAAGCTAAACTTGCAGAGGAAGGATTTGAACCGTACGATAAAATCGTACAATTGAAATTGCTTGCAGAAGATGGTAAATTAAGAGAAACTGACTGCGCCAATACTAAAAACATGTTCCGTATTATTCAGTCTATACCCCCCCAAAAAGCTGAGCCTTTCAAGCAATGGTTCGCTCAAGTTGGTTACGAAAGAGTAGAAGAGATACAAAATCCAGAGTTAGCTCAAAAGAGAATGAAGGAGCTTTATAGAGCAAAGGGTTACTCTGAAGATTGGATTGAAAAGAGAGTAAGAGGAATAGTAATACGGCAGGAGCTTACAGATGAATGGAAAAAGAGAGGTGTAAAAGAAGACAAAGAGTACGCCATTCTAACAAATGAGATTTCTAAAGCAGCATTTAGTAAAGGTTGAGGAGTATAAGCACTTCAAGAAGTTAAGCAAAGAAAATTTAAGAGACCACATGAATGACTTGGAATTAATATTCTCAATGCTTGGAGAAAGGGCAACAACGGAAATTACAAGAACAAAAAATACGCATGGATTTGTTGAAAATAAAGGTGCAGCAATCAAAGGCGGAAAAATAGCTGGAGATGCAAGGAAAAAACTTGAAATTGAAACAGGAAGAAAGGTTATTAGTAGAGAAAATTATCTTCAAGAGCCTGAAAAAAGAAGAATACTGAAGAAGTAATGAGTTTCAGCCTTCTGGCAGTTGATTTTTTATCCGAGAAACATTTTTTCAATGTTTCTAAACACCAGTAGTCTTTCTTTTAAATTGAACAAGTCTCTTTTCCAAAGTTCCTGTTTTTACTCCTTTTCTCCTTAAAGCAGTTAGCAATCTCTGCGTAGAATCAAAGTGCGCGCCCCAAAAATACTCATCATCTCTGATTTGTTCAGCTCTATCTCTTACTTGATTAGAGGATAGCCCATTTCCTCTAGTTTCAGCATATTGAATGATGTTTTCTAAGAAAGAGAGTACTTCTTCTCTAAATTCGGGTTCATAACGTGCATTAATTCTTTGTATATGTTGATAATCCATAACTATTCCTTTAAGATACGCTGCTTGTTTCTCACTTAGATATCCATGTTTTTCAGCTTGAGAGACTATGGAAGTGCTTGCTTCTCTATACCTTGTTAAAGAAGTGGATTTAACGTTATTTCCTCTTCCTTTGTCTATTCTTTTGTCTTCTCTCATACTTTGGATCTGGTCAATGATATCTTGGCAATCCTTAAGAGGAATGTTCATGTTATTGGAGAGAAAAGGAAATACTTAAAACTTATCTTTATTTTTAGTCTCCTGATAGTTGATGGGTTTATTAGAGTAGTAACATTAAAATAGTGGATTTCATATTAAGGAACAGATGAAAGAAAAAGACCGGCCACAAACCAAAATCAGAGGCCATTTAATAGAAAAAAATATTGAAATTCAAGATTTTCAGTCAAGAATTCAAAACCTGGGTAAAGGCCAAATTATTGTAACTCCCCATGCATTATTTCGTTTAGCGGAACGCCAAAGAAAGGTTTTTAAAGAGAAAGTTATAATAGAGTATATATTAAACAGAATGCCTATCATGGTAGGAATTCAGTATAACAAAAACTTTGCAGTTTTTTATGAATATTCAAAAAAAGAAGCCTTACGCATTATTTTAGATGTAAAAATAAACCAAATCGAGGTTGTTACCTTTTATATCATAAACAAGAATCAAATACCAAAATGAAAAGAAATTTGGAAGGGGAAGGACAGGCAGATTACGACTATGCGCATGATATTTTATTCTTTAAAACAAAAGAGAGAGAATATGTTAGGTCTATTGAAATAAATAATATGGTCATTGATATTGATAAAGAGAATTTTTTAGTGGGAATTCAGATTTTAGAAGCTTCTCGTTTCTTCGGAATAGGAAAAAAGGATTTGTTAGCAATTCCGAATTGGCAGTTCATGGCTTCTATCCAGGACGGATATATTGAAATTCGCATCGTTTTCCAGATTAAAATAAGAAATAAGATTATCGAAAAGAATCCTATAATCATGCAAGATATTAAGGAGTCTCTTCCTAATTCTCAAATGATTTGTGAAATGGCAGAGTAATTTTAATGCAATGCTTCAACCATTTCATTTCCTTTAATCAAATTCCAGTCTAATTTTATAAGTTCGTTCATACTTTCCAAAATATAAATAGATATTTAAAACTTGCTTTTCTGTGATTATCTAGGTCACATCATTAATTCAACTTTGTGTTTCATTAGGCAATAAAACATAAGCAACTTTGTTTGCACCTTCTATAACAACTACTAACTCTTTTGTGTTTGATGGAGCATCAAACAACATACTTCCAGCAGTTGCTATTTTTGGCTGTAAAGTTTTATAATCTAAATCCTCATATAATTCGCTCAACCAGTAAGGTATATCTTCCCTTTGGCTGTAAAAATTCCCATTTTCATCTTTTAATTTGATTTCATTTCTAAAAGTGATAGGAACATCTTTATCATTTCTTATAGAAAATCTGATACTTACAAATGTTCCATCAGCCCAAAAATCACCATAAAATCCAGAACCGATGTTAGTAGCCTTTGTTGAAGAGAGTATTTTATAAGTGATGTCATCTATAGTTATATCCTCTTTTATATTAAATTGCTGAGTTGTTTTTGCCACAGAAGGTTTAGTAATTACTTCTGTTGGTTTAAAAATATCTTGTGCGGGATAGTCTGAACTAGTAGAAGCTCCTTTTAAAAGTATGCCAGTACATCCTGTAATGAGAATTAGCATTAGAATTATCCCGATAACGATTCCTATTCCGACCCCAATACCTTTGGATACAGATGACTTACCAGATCCCATAAAAATATTAACCCAATTAACTACTTAAAACTATCCTTCTGTAACTCTTTTAACCCACAGCTAAATCTTTCTTCAAACTTATCTTCGCAATCACCTTCTCATGCATTCTCCTCAAAAACTCCATCTTCTCTTCAATCTTCAGCACATCACTCTGCCCTTCCAAAACTAAATTAAAAGCAAAAGGCGAAGGAATGTTAGTATGTATCTCTTTCAGACTAATCTCTTTACTCTCAATTCCTTTAAATATCAATTCAGCATGCTCAATATCCATTAGATCTTCCAAAACCTCTCTCCTTGCTTCCTTCAAGATAAAGAAATTCTCATCAATCCTCCGTACAGCACTCAATAAGATCATACTACTTACTTGCTGCCTTCCAACTGCCTTCCTCTTCCCTTTATACTGTCTCAAGATCATTAAAGCCCTAGTTGCGCAATGCCTAAACCTCCTTTTCAATATCTCGCTTTTTTCAATAGCTCCTTTAGCAGATTCCCTTAACTCACTGCTTTTAACTAAACCAAGAGCCTTAACTACTTGTATTTCCTTCCCACTACTTAAATAAAATCCATTATCACTAATCCCTAACTCAACATCCCTATGATAAATCCTTCCTAACACATAACCCAAAACACGGCTTAACACATCATTTACTCTTCTCCCATATAAGCTATGAAAAACAATATACAATTTCTTCTCATCCCGATAATACTCAATCACAATTTTCTTATCATTAGGAATCTCTTTAACATACTTATACTGCTGTAAAAAATACATATACAACGCATCACAGCTATTTTCATCTATGTACAAATACTCTTTAATAAATTCCTTAATCTTCTCTTCACTATATCGAGCTTTAAACATCTCCTCCATTAATCTTCTAAACTTCCCAATTTCAATACTCAAATCAAAGCTTAAAGGAAGCATCTCAGAAAACCAAGAAGGAATTGTAGGTTGTTTCAAAGCAGCTTTCACCTGCGCTACCATACCTCTGCTAAATAAGAACTCATATCGATGACCTCCTAAAACAAACACATCTCCTCTTTTCAATCTCTCCAAAAATCCTTCATCAATATGCCCAATCGTCTGAGTTCCAACTTTCACAATAATAAAGCTCTCATCAGGAATAGTTCCTATGTTTGTCATATGAATTATCCTTGTCATTTTTCCCTTTTTACCTATCATCCCAGTTTCTTTGTCATACCAGATCTTAGCATACACATGTCTCTCTTGTAAATCAATAAACTCCCCGCTTAAGTAAGCTAAAACTTCTAACAAATCACTTCTTCCTAAATTTCTGTAGCAATAACTCTTCTTAACCATACTAAACAACTCATCAATATAGATCTGGTCAGAGATAGCAATCCCAATAATTTGCTGAGCTAAAACATCCAAACATAATTCAGGAATATGAATCCTGTCAATCCTTCTTTCTAAGATATTCTTCAAAATCACCGAACACTCTACTAAATCATCCCTATCCGTAACAATAAACCTTCCTTTCACCGTTTCATGTAAGCGATGACCTGCCCTTCCACAGTTGTGCACAATAGTATTATCTACAATAAAATTGTTAGACTCATTCTTTAAAGTAAGATTGTAAACATTTTGTTCACGATGTACTCTTTCAAGGGATACAATGTCTGACCAGTAAATATCTTTAGTAAACTGAGCTAATTGTTGTTTAACAATTTTCCAATCCTTCACGATTACATAAGACTTTTGTGCTTTTTCTCCAAACCTTGGAATCGAAGAAAAGAATTTTTTAACATCGTCTTTTCTAGTAATAGTAAGACAATAAATGTAAATATCACTTACTTTAACTATTTTCTTAGAAGGTTTACTCTTTGCTTTAGTGATAAGATTATGGTATCCTAATCTCCTACACAAGCGATGTAAGCCATAAATGAATTCTCTGCTTGCACTGAATATTCTAAGATTTGTATTGAAATTTCCATCTCCCTCAAAAATCCCTTCCAAGTAAGCATGAATTAACCTAGAATCCATAGAGTAGATATCCTTGCCAACCTCCACAGTCTGCGTTTTGTTTTTACATTTAATTCCCAATTGCATTAAGATATAGGCAAGAACATGAGAACCACATTCTAAATTGTAAAAATTATCTTTATGAGGCAGGTTACACTTAAATCCATAGGAATTCAAAATCTGCTTAGATTTCTCAATTAAAACTTGAGAAGTATTTCCTATTTTAATTTTGTAGTAGGGTTCAAGAGAATTTTTGGGAGAACTTTTTACAATACAACCATCCGTTGCCATAATCCCCGTAAGCCATAAGAAATCCTCATCTGGCTTAGAAGCTAATTTCATGCGGAAATGGCCTGAACTCTTCAACCAAGATAAATAATCAAGATACTCCTCCATTTTCAATTCGCAAAGCTCACAAACTCTTAAGAAGTAATCTAGACGAATGCTTTTTCTTCTACCTCTTAACCTTCTACAATCAACGAGTCTTCCGTAAGGAATACCTGATATTTTTGAAAAAGTTCGCAGATTTAGTTTATTTTTGGCTCTAAAAGAATCTATCTGTTTCTGGAAAAAATTATCCCTGTTCACTACAAATACCTTCTCAGCAGGAAGTAATTCATAAAAATAAGGAACTTTTGATTCAAACTCTATTTTGCTATCAATTTCTCCTATCTTATCGGAAGAAGTGATTTCACCCGCATTTTTCCAACCATCTTTGGTCAGAATCGGATGCTCTAAAGTACAAATAATCTCTTCTCCACACTTCAAGGAGATATGGACAAACTGAGAGTCATTATTTTTATGATATTGAGCAATAGAATTAGGAATATAACCCCCCTTTACATCATAGGAGATAACTTTAACATCAAGTTTTTTTTCAACAATTTCTCCAATAGGCAGATACTCTCCTTGTGCAGTCAGAATTTTTGCTTCATAAGGTAAACATCTTTGCATTGCTCTTGAAACACTCTTAGGACTTCCTAACAAAATAACTAAGTCAATATACCCAATATCAATTCCCAACTCTAACGAAGTACTCGAAACAACAACTTTCAACTTTCCTTCCCTCATTCTCTTCTCTAAATCAAATCTAGCTTCTTTCCCCAAACTTCCATGATGCGCTCCAATAACTTCTGTATACTTCTTAGGAAATTTCTCTTTCAAATGATCAACTACTCTTTCTGTACCACTTCGAGTATTGGTAAAAATCAACGTTGTTGTATGCTCCTGGATTAATTGATCAAGCAACATATACAACTCTTTTTGTAATGCATCATAGCTTACATTAATCAAATCTTTAACAGGAGTAATTACTTTCAAATCCATTTTCTTAGTAACATCTACTCTTGCAATAATGCAATCCCTTCCACCCCCAACAAGAAATTCTGCAATCCTTTCAATAGGCTCAACAGTAGCTCCTAAGCCAATCCTAACTAACTCTTTACTGCAAAAATGCTGTAATCTCTCCAAACTCAGGCTTAAATGCACCCCTCTTTTATTATCAGCAAGAGCATGCAATTCATCTACAATCACATACTGCACATCCTTAAAATGTTCTCTAAACTTAAAACTTGCTAAAACTAAGGCTAAACTTTCAGGAGTTGTAATCAAGATATGAGGAGCCTTTACTAACATCTTTGATTTTTCATAGGCAGTAGTATCTCCTGTCCTAATTCCAACACGAATATCAAAATCGAATTTACTATCTTTAGCTATATTTTTCATTTCAGCCAAAGGCTCTTCTAAATTTTTCTTTATGTCATTATTCAATGCCTTAAGAGGGCTTAAATAGATACAATAGCATTTGTTCTCCAATAACCCATATTCAGACAATAGCATCAGTTCATTCAGAATACTCAAGAATCCTGTTAAGGTTTTACCCGATCCTGTAGCCGCACTAACAAGAATATTCTTCTTGTAGTGGATGGGCAATACAGCAAATTGTTGCGGCTCACTAAAGCCTTTAAATTTGCCTTGAAACCATTCCTTTACAACAGGATGTAATATGGAAAAGATATCTTCATCTTTAAAGGGTTTTTCCAGGAAATTAATCATAAAACGCAAAGTTTCACAAGGTTTTTAAGAGTATAGTTTTAGAAGAAATCCTTGAGCTCTTTCCTTTCTTTTTGTTTCTTCACTGCATCTTCCCAGGCGCATTTCTCTTCCTTCATAATCCTGAGAATCTTGAGCTCTTTATTCATTTTTATTCTTTAACACAACATCACTATATAAGCTCTCTCAACTTCTATTATACAATTTTTTACATATTTTTTTCCATGTATATTTTAGAAAGCGACATCCCTCTTTAGTTAAAAAATAACCAAATCAAGAGCAATCCTAAAAAAATATCTATAGAAACCAAAAATTACATAAAGAAAAAAAAATAAAAGAATTATCTTCTCTTCTTTTTTCTGCCACCGCGGGCCATCTTTGCTTTATAAGCACCAGCAGGAATCGTATCACCTTTGAGGTAATATAAGAATCCTTTTTGTCGTTTCTCTGGTTTTGTTAATTTTACTCCAGCCATATCTTACACCTCCCTTCTCTAAATCTAAGAGTTAAGAACTATTTAAAACTTTCTAATTTTTTCCGTCGACAAAAATCAATCTTTCGAGCACAAATTTTATGCAAAAACTCAAAATACAACATTTGCGTTATACCGCAAAAGGAAAGAGTTAAATAATTAGCAATCAAAACAAAAGAATGGTAAGATTATCAGAAAAGACAATAAAACTCTTGAAAGAGGATATCTTATCAATACTCTATGAAAGGCCGCTAGTCTCTCTTTTTACTTACCAAATTGCGCAAGAGTTAAGGAGAGATAACGAGTTTACAAAAAAATTATTGCTATCTCTAAAAAAAGATGGTTTTGTTGAAGAGATTTACCGAGGGAGATCAGGAAAATTTTTAGCGAGAAGAAAATGGAAAATTCCAAAGAATATCTTGCAATCTATGAGAGATAATCCTTAATAATTATAAAAAAATATTCTTAAAATAAAGGTATTTACAAATTTAAGAATTTAACGCACTCAAACACGCACGCACTCAAACACTCACTCACAAAACTTATATAGAGCAAACACTCACTCACACAACACATGGATGCCCAAAATTTCCAAGAGAAGGTCAAGGATTCTTTTTCTAATGTCAAAAAGGACATAAATGAACTAAAAAACGAGCTAAATGAACTAAAAAACGATTTTTATCCTTTAAAAGAAGAAATAAGTAAAATTTTATCTTTAATAGAAAAAAGAAGTAAAATTTTATCTAAAAATGGCATAAAGATAGACCCCAACACTTCCAGTGCAGATGAACACGCACGCACGCACTCACGCACTCACGCACTCACGCACTCACTCGACACTCACATAAACATATATGACTTGCAACAAATTGATCAAACATTCAAAAAATTGACCAAAAAAGAATTCTTAATCTTCCTTACAATTTACCAATTAGAAGAGGATCTTAACAATCCTGTAGACTATAAATCAATTGCAAACCATTTAAAAGTTACTGAGGCAGGTATCCGTTCTTATATCTCAAGTCTTATCAAAAAAAGAGTTCCTATAGAGAAGATAAAACTAAATAATAGAGTGGCTGTCCTCTCTATCGATAAAGAATTTAGGGCATTAAGATTAAAATCAAAACTTATTGATATTTATTCTCAGCTCGATACTAATCAAACAAGGTTAACAGGCTTATAAAATTAATTTCAGTTATCTCTCTATTAAGATTTCTAAATACCAACCCTCACTTTTTCTATTTTTTAACTCTTAATCCTCTTTTTTCTCTGGCTTTGCTGCATAAACACTATTCTTTAAACCCTCATTTTTTCCTAAAATTGCCCTTTTAATCTCATTTTTGATAAAGAAAACCTTTCTTTTTGTATTAACATCCATCCTTTCCTCAATGTTGAATCCTGATTTTTTAATATCATTAATATGTCTCCTGGTTGTAATAACGCTTATTCCTAGTTTTTTAGCAAGCATAGAGTATTCAAGAGGGAAATCCGACTCAAGCAAACAAAGAATCACATTCTTCTCTTTAGGAGTGATCTTATCACTCAAAGATTGAACGTTCATGAATGATTGATTTGAACGCGATTGAACGCGATTGAACGATTGAATGTTTGAATGCTCAGTTTGAACGGCACTCTTAATCAACTCTTCAATAACAAAAAGTCGTTTCTCAATTTCATTTATTTTCCCATGATGCAATTTTCTATGATTATCTAGATGGCTAATCCAAGCGCCTACTTTCTCCATTTCAATTTTAACACGAGAAAAAGATTCACTTGTTCGTTTATGGAGATCATCTACTAAATGCTCACTCTTTTTTTTCCCAAAAATCAAAAATACCATGCTCTCTTTAAAGAATGTACTCCTTATTAAATTTTTGTTTCATTCTTCGCATTACTTTTATATGTTTTTCCCTCTTCCCACTATAGATGACGTTGATAGTTGGAATTAAAACAAATGTAGGACGACCAGGAATTGTCATGCTTGCCGATGCACAAGCTACAGACAGTAAAGAAAAAGATAGAGAAATCAAATATCTTAAATACAGAAAAATTGAAACAGGCTCAACATGGGCAATGGTGGATTCAGGCACCATTAATAGTGATATATCACTATTCTACAAATTGCTCAGGGAAAATCCAGATAGGGCAAAAAGAGAAATCAAACATGCCTTAAAGTTAGGAGCATATCCTCAAGTCCTCAAACTCAATCAAGAAATCGCAAGAAGATCATCACCAGATGACACTCACGAATTCATGTTAGCCACGAGATATCCAGACCTTAGTTTAGTCCATATAGATATCTTTGGGAATACTTCAGAAACAGAGGCAAGTTATCTTTTAGTAGGAATCGCTGCGGAAAAGGCAAAAGAATATCTTGAAGCACAATTGACAGGGACTTCTGAAAGAGCTTATGAATTAACACTAGAAAGAGCTCTTAGACTTGGATATGAAACGATTTCACACTCCGCAGAAAGAGATATTTATCTTAGCGGACCTCCAAGTGCCGTAATAGTAACCTCAAAAAAAGTTCAGGATTTTACAGAGCAACATTGGAATGCAATTGCATCTGCCGAAAAAAAATCTTTAGAGGGAATTATTCAAGAAATAAATAAATAATTTAAGTATTGATTAAAAGTTTTAAACAACCAAAATTATAATTTTTTTAAATTTTCTTTTCTTTTTTAGCCTTCTCCTCCAAAAGTTTCCATTCTTCATCATTATACCTTTCTCTGAATTTTTTAAATGCAAGCAACAACATGGTTGAAGATCCTTCCATTTTTTCCTGGACATACTCTTCAAAATCTGCTTTGTTATTTGGCGCGTAATAATGACAATCTCTACACAAAGTTATCAAGTTTTCTTGAGCCAAAAATTTTTAATCATTATTAGCTAATTGTTAGCATTTCCAAATTACTTTAAGCGTTATCTAACTGAAATTGAATTATTCAAAGTTCTCTACACAAAGTTATCAAGTTTTCTTCAAAATCATCCCCACTACAAATTCTAGGCAGGATATGATGAACATCGAGAATATTGCCTGTTTGATCTTGAAGATCACACTTTCTGCATGTATATTTATCTCTCACTAGAATAGCTTTCCTCAAATGCTGAGGAATTCCCCTATTCTTTTTTCGTTGACTCATCCTGTTTTGGTTGATGTTTCTTATAGAATGTATGAGCAATTTCGTTGAATTTATCTTGCATATCGCTAAAACCAGTACGACCATACATTTCTATAGTAGTGTTAATATCTGAATGTCCAGCAAATTGCTGAATAAAGCTTTGAGGATATCCTTCTTTAATAAGATGTCTTACATAACTATGCCTAAAAATATGGGGATTAACATGTTTCTTTTTAGGATCGGGATTCTTTACTCCGGCTCTTTCTGAAGTTTTTCTAACTATTTCATTAATTCTGCTTTCGTCAATTCCATCTACATCTTTTTTATTACTTTGGATAAGTTTCCCATATTGTCTTGCTCCTATGTAAAATTTTATTTCTTGTAGAGTATCGGGATCTAAAGGTACAGATCTAGGTACATCTCCTTTGGTGGTGGGGATATACAATTTGCGGTATTGGAAGTCAACATCCTGAACTCTTAGATTACATAGCTCGAATCTTCTGATTCCAGTTCTACCCAGAATTTTTAATACTAACCTATCTCGGAGATTTTTTGCGGCATCAATAATCTTATTGACGTCTTCCATAGAAAGATAGTATAAATTAGGTTTTCGTACCCTTTTCGCAGATTTCTTAATTGCCATTTTTTTACCCTAAAAAACGCAATGGTTGTTTAAAAAGATTGCGTTTTTACTTTTTAAAATCAAAAAAAGGCCAAAATCCACAATAGAAGTAGGAGAAGTATTGCGTTTTTAGTATAAATTACATTTTAATGGCATATTTTTGTTTTGGAGGCTAGGTATTTTGAGATAAAGAGATAATATTATCAAATACGACACTTCCAGTCATCATAATGTGGTTGATGTTGCTCTTGCGGATTACTTAGAAGAATAGAATCTAATTCATTAAATATTGTTTTGGCTTGTTCTTTTGTGTCTGAGTGTACCGTTAACCATATTGCATTATAGTTTGATTCATTACTAAAAAGTTGAGCAACACTAACTGTTGAATTCGAGGTATGATACAAGCTCGTCTTACTTACTAGTTTACCCTTAAAATTCTTTCCATCATCAATTGTGATAAGGGCGTCTTTTAGGTGATGGAGAAGAGCCTAATATCCTGCTAATGGCTCTTTATATTCTTTTGTGATTGTAATCATTTTAGCTACATCTCACTTTCTTTGGATCTTCTGTAAGCTTCGTTTTCTTCACGGATCTGATTTCTTTGTCTAATTTCTATATTTTTCTTAAGCAATCTCTCAAGATCTGAAATAAAATTTTCAACTACAACCACATTTTTAATTACACGTCCTATCTCCATCTTTTGTGAATATAACCATACTAACAAAGATTCATTATCTTCACGTAAAGGGCTGTCAATAAGTTGAACGGGGTTACGTGCCCAACTATCAGAAGCAATGCAATACAGAGTTTCTCCTAAAAAACCACTATCAGAAAGGGCGTATCCTAGTAATTCGGGTCTTTTTCCATCACGGAAAAGATTTTCCCAATATTCTCTAAACGAGATAGGGTATTCCTCATAACCATAATTTCCCTGAACAATGATTTGACCGTTCTTTAATGCTGTAAGGTAGTAACTTCCACTATGGGCAAATGAAGCTATTTCAACTCCCTCTACTAATGTATCGATTGATAAAGACATATTCCTATAAAAAAGGCAAAGTTTATTAATTTTTGTATATAACTACCTTTATGTCAACAAAAGTCACCCCTATTATCCAAAGATTAGAAGAAATAGCAGAACATCTTATTGGTACTTATGGACGCGAATTGGAAACCGAACTAGAAAAGTTAGGAGTGACTAGTTTGCGCGTTTCTGGATTAAGAATTGTAATAACTATCCTTCATTAAACGGAATGCCCTATGCTTCAGATGTTAAGAATGATCACTTTACTATTGATTGGAGAAGTAGAGATACAGATACTCATAGATCAGTAGTATACCTCTTTCCTTTTAGAGAACTTTGAAAAATTAGTTTTTGCATAGCTTT
>Ga0209542_10004060_pt1 | contig 30529 bp, 37 predicted proteins | sample RifCSPhighO2_01_FD_184028 | JGI IMG/M metagenome (GOLD analysis project Ga0209542, IMG submission 184028) | Soil microbial communities from Rifle, Colorado - Rifle CSP2_plank highO2_0.1 (SPAdes) (version 2) | ecosystem: Environmental > Terrestrial > Deep subsurface > Rock core/Sediment ... | reverse complement strand
CGAAGAGCCCAGTATCCGGGCTCTTCCTAATAGTCAGACAAAAGAATTAAATTTATTGGAGGACGGCGATTCCTCACCAAACTTAAAAGTTTGGGTATCCTCGCCGTTGATGTAATGAGCAAAAAGATATATTACAACAGTGTGTTTGTCCATAACTATGTGAAGAATCTTTTAGACAACTCTCCAGAGGGATATGAATTTGTAGTTCCTACTGAAAATAAAAAAAGAGACACAATAAATAAACTAAAAAAAAGCAGGATAGCAAATTTTCTTTATAAAAAATTAATAAGAAAGTTCTTTAATGTATGGAGTTTTATGAATAGAAACAGGCCTCTTGCACCTGAAAATATTGACCTTATCTTCTCAACAGACTTAGTAGTTGAAGAAAACAAACCGTGGGTAATAAAAATACTTGATTCTCCATTTTCAATGGCAGGAAATGATTATAAAATATTTAAAAAAAGCCTTAAAAAACTTGAGAAAGCCCTGAGCTCAAAAAACTGCAAGGCAATTATAGTGCATACACAAATATCTAAAGATTATATAAAAAAATATTTCTCAGAAGATGTTTTAAAAAAGGTTGTTATTTTAACGCCTGCGATTCCGGAAAGAGTTAAGGAGAAAAGGATTAATTCCGGAAAAGAATTTTCCATGTTATTCATGGGTTCTATAAATAATCCTGAAGCATTTTATTTAAAGGGGGGGATTGAAGCATTAGAAACATTCAAAAAACTTAGTGAAAAATACAAAAATATTAAACTAATAATGAGAAGCAGTGCTCCTAAAGAAATAATTAAAAAATATAGTGGATTAAAAAACGTAGAGTTTCTTGAGGGGAGGCTTACTGACAAAGAGATGAATAATCTTTATAATAATTCTGATATTTTATTGATACCAGGTTATAATTATTTTATTATGGCCTATCTTGAAGCATTTTCCTATGGAATTCCAATCATTGCGTTGGACACCTATGGAGTATCCGAATTTATAATAAATGGAAAAAATGGTTTTTTGGTAAAACCTTCCAAAAATTTGCCAATTAACTCTCCAGATTATCCGGTTAATGCGAGATCTGAACAGTTTATTAGAAAGATAAAAGAGGTAGATCATAGTGTAATTGAAGAGCTTATGAAGAAAGCATCAATTTTAATTGAAGATAGAAAACTTTTGTATAAAATGAGCAAGAACTGTCAAAAAATGTTTAAAGAAAAGTATTCCTGGGAAGCAAAAAACAAAAAGCTGAAAAGAGTTTTTGATGAAGCTTTGATGTAAGATAAATCTAGATTTTTGAGAATATAAAATTATTTATAGTGATTTTAATGCCCTTTTTTTATGGATAGAATATATTCTAAGCAAAATCCAAAAAATCTGCTAAATGTGGTTTGTAGAAAGGCAGACTTAGTTGCACAAAGAAGATTAGATTTTGCCTCTGAAGAAGAAGTTTTACAGGCAGCAATAATAAACCTGCAAGCACGGGATAGCATTCCACCACATAGGCATTTAAAGAATAAAAGAACTACAGAAACAACACAAGAGATGATGATTGTTATTGAAGGAAAATTAGAGGCAAAATTATTTGATACTGACAATACTTTTTTACAAACAGTTATTTTAGAAGGAGGAGATTGTTTGGTATGTTATAGAGGTGGTCACGGGTATAAGGCTTTGGAGCCCAATACTCAAATATATGAGCTGAAAAATGGCCCCTATAATGGCAAAAATAAAGATAAGGAAAAGTTATAATGTTCCGAGAAAATTGTTTAATTTGCAATTCTAAAAAACTGGAAGAGATAGTTGATTTGGGTTCACATCCATTTGCAGATACTTTTATTCCAAAATCAAGAGCAAGCGAATCTGATGCTATTTATCCCCTTACTTGTGACTTATGCCTAGATTGCGGTCAAATTCAGACAAAGTGTATAACAAATCCTCAAGATAGATATGCACAACATGATTATTCATATACTTCTTCAAATTCTTCCATAGCAAGAAAACATTGGGACGAGCTTGCAGAAGAAACCTCTGAAAAATTTAAAATAAAAAATAAATTTATAGTAGAGGTAGGTTCTAATGATGGTTATCTTTCAGAAAAGTTTGCAAAAAGAAGGAATAAGGTTATAGGAGTTGACCCTTCTCTCTATATGGCTAAAATAGCAGAAGAAAGAGGAGTTCTAACTAAAACAGGTTTATTTGGTAAAGAAATTGCTCAAGAAATTGAAAAGGAATATGGAAAGGCTGATTTAATTATTGCTAATAATGTTTTTAATCATTCTAACAATCCCAAAGATTTTGCTGAAGCTGTTTCCAGATTACTTGCAAATAAGGGAAAATTTATGTTTGAGCAGCCATACTGGTCAACTGGAGTAAAAAGTGGAAAATTTGATCAGATATATCATGAACACGTTAGTTATTTTTTAACTAAATCTATTGAAAAGCTTTTGAACGAAGTTGATATGAAAATAATAGATGCTCAGGTTGTAGATTATCATGGAGGCTCCCTTAAAATTGTTGCAGAGCGTATCTATTCTAAAACTCCTTTAAGCAAAGAAGCAGAGCAATTAATTGGGGAAGAAGTGAAAGATGGCATGTTTAATCCTAGAACCTACAAAAAGATGATGGAAGATGTAACTAAAAAAAGAGATTTATTCTTAAAAAAAGTTTATGAAATAAGAAGTAAGGGAGAAAAAATAGTTGCTGTTGGCGCTGCTGCAAAGGGAAATACTTTCTTAAATTTCTATAATTTAGATCATAGTGTAATTGATTTTGTTACTGATTCCTCCCTGCATAAACAAGGAAAATTAACTCCTGCTACAAGAATTCCTGTTGTAGGAGATGAAATTTTTAAGAATTATGATAAAGTTCATGCACTAATTCTTTCGTGGAATATTGCAAACATGATAAGACCAAATTTACTTAAACTTAATCCTAATATTGAATTTTTAGTACCTGAAGAATGAAAAATTTAATCTGAAAGATTTAATGGAGTTACTCTTATTGTATCTTTCTCGTAATTTGACCCGCCTCTAACTCCTTCACTGAAAACAATAAAAGTTCCAGCTTCTCTATATCTTAGAGTATGAATCTCGTAAGGACGTGTTGTTACTATATCTCCTTCTTTCATAACAACACATTGTGGAGCTTCTTCTGAATTTAATGGTTTAAACCAGTATTCCATTGAACCTTTAATCATAATCATATGCTGTGTAGATTTAGCATGATAATGATCTCCTCTTCTTGAGCCAGCTATTGTGTCTACAATTGCAACATGCTTTATATTAACATTAAAAAATATGTCTACAATCTTTCCTCTTGTATCTACATGCATTTCTAAAGGTGATGGCACATTTTCCCAAACATTTCTTTTTTCCATTCTAAAGTTTCCTCGCTAGTTCTTTACCAATATTAGTAAAATATCCAGGAGTATATTGTTCTCCCATTTTAACAGGAACTATACCTTTTTTCTCAAAGTTTCCTTTTAAGTCTGATTCAACCATCATAGCAACTAAATCCTTAAACTTTACTTTTGGTTCCCATCCTAAAATGTTCCTCGCCTTAGACGCATCACCTAAAAGTGCAGGAACTTCTGCAGGTCTCTTAAATTTAGGATTAGTTTTTAAAAATCTTTCATAATCCAAACCTACAAGTAAAAAAGATTCTTGAATAAAATCCCGGACAGTATGAGTTTCCCCTGTAGCAATTACAAAATCATCAGGAATGTTGTGTTGAAGTATTTTATGCATTGCTTGAACATAATCACCTGAAAATCCCCAATCTCTTTTTGCATCAAGATTACCCATTACTAATTCTTTTTGTTCCCTAACAAGAATATCTGCTAAAGTTTGGGTTACTTTTTTTGTTGCAAAATTATAACCTCTTCTAGGAGATTCGTGATTAAATAGAATTCCGTTTGAAGCAAAAAGATCATAGGCTGATCTGTAAAGTTTTATTAAATGAAATGCGGCTAGTTTTGATACGCCGTAAGGACTTTGAGGGAGCATAGGAGTAGTTTCATTTTGAGGAGGTGGAGAAATACCAAACATTTCAGAAGAAGATGCTTGATAGAATTTACATTTTGATCCCATATCTTTAAGGGCTTCTAAAACTCTTAATGTGCCGAGAGTATTGATATTGATTGTTGAAGCTGCATTATTAAAACTTATTCCCACATGACTTTGGGCTGCGAGATTATAAATTTCGTCAGGGTGCACCTTCTCAATTATTGCCCTTACACTTGAAGCATCAGTAACATCGCCGTAAACTATTAAAAAAGGAGAATTCAAATCTTCAGCAGTGCCATATTTTTTGACAAGATGCTCAATTCTATGCGTATTCAAAGAACTTGCTCTTCTTATTATTCCTCTTACCTTATAGCCCTGTTTAAGTAAAAATTCAGATAAGTAGGATCCATCCTGGCCGCCAATGCCAGTTATAAGCGCTACTTTAGTGTGATTACTCATCCCAAAATAATTTTTAGAGGATATATAAATATTACTGTAATTAAAGATAGATTTAGTTTAGACCTGTTAAATAAGGCCGGATAATATTGTATATTTTTCTCGGCTTCCACATTTTTTTCTCAATAAAGAGTTTTACTACGGGTAAAAAACCTGCATAAGTCCAATTAGCATATAAAATTCTATTCCTTTGTTTCTTCAGCCAAGATTCTGATTTTTCAAGATAAATCGGAGTTTTAGGATTAGATAGCCAATAGTTATCATCTATCATTCCTTTGTTTTTTGCAAGATCATAAATTCTAGTTCCGGGATAAATTTCCAGCATTCTGGCTGCAGTAAGGATTAATGGTTTTTTAGAAACATCTATTATTTTTTTAATTAAGATAATTGTCTCCCAAATAGTTGTTTTATCTTCATTAGGAAATCCTATAATAAAAAACATTTCAGGAGTAATTTTTGTGTTTTCATAAACAAGTTTAAATGCATTATAGATCTGGTCTATTGTTTGATTTTTTCCTATTTCCTGCAAAAGTTTTGTGGATCCTGTTTCAACACCAAAACTAACCATAATACATCCAGCTTTTTCCATCCATTTTAACATTTCCAAGGATACTGGAAAAACTCTCCCAGAACATCTCCATTTTACTTGAATATTACGTTTTATCATCTCTTTACAAATATCTATAACTCTTTGATTATTAAGTGTAAAAGTATCATCCATGAACCTTATCTCATTAACTTTGGGATATTTTTTTACTACCTGTTCAATTTCATCAACTACTTTTTCTGGACTTCTAAATCTCCACATCCTTCCCCAATGAATTGAAGCAGAACAAAAAGAACAGTTATTTGGACAGCCCCTTGAAGAAAAAAAATAAGCCTTAGTGCTATCTTTGTTCATAAAAAAATCGTGTTTCATAAAGGGCATACTGTCCAAATTTTCTATTTGTTTTCTCTGTAAATTTATTTTAACTTGTCCATTTTCTTTATAAGCTATTCCTCTAATATTTTTCAGTGATTTAGCTTTAAGTAAGTCATCTTTTGAAAATTTTTTCAATAACTCTTCAAAAGTTTCTTCTCCCTCATGCATAACAACTATATCTGCAGCATGATTTATTAAAAAATGCTCTGGGAAAATTGTAGGATGAACTCCTCCAACTAAGATTATAATTTTTTGGTCTATTTTTTTTATTAGATCTATGGAATTATATGCTGCAAATCTATTCATAGTTATACAGTTAATACCAACAACGCTCGGTTTCTCTTTCTTTATTACATCTAAAATTTGCTTCTTTGTATTTTCCCAGTCACTGCAGTAACAATCCCTAACAACTGGCTCCCATCCAGCTTTTTCAGCATAAGCTCCCAAATAACCAAGCGCCATTGAATAAGCAATAAGATTAGGATTCAATTCATCTACAGAGTTTGGACTTAGTAAAAATACTTTTTTATTCATGAACTTCCGGATAAAACAGATTATTTAAATATTCTTATTGAGAACTATATCTAACTGATAAATTTTTTAATTAATTCTAAATCTTCTTTGTTTAATCCATGCATTAATAATAGGGCTATGAAATAAATTAATATTCCAAAGATGACTATACCAGTTCCGTTCAAGATGTTTAGATCTAATATTTTTGAAAGAGAAAATTTCAGTACTAAAAACATCATAATACTTGCCAGCAGAGGTTTTATTATATTAACCCATTCAAATCTAATATGTAGCTCTTTTTTTATTAATATAATTGAGGCAATAAAATAAAAAATCCAGGAAATTAAAGTTGCTATAGCTACTCCAATTGTTGCTTGAAACTCAGAAATTTTTAAGAAGTAAATGATAAATAAGTAGTTTAATATTACGTTAAGAATAGTTGCAATTATAGTTAATTTTGCAAATTTTTCTGGTTTTGATCTTGCTGAAAATAATATATAAAAAATTCCTATATTGACAGAGAGAATTGTAAGAGGAGACAAGAGATATAAAAAAATTGTTGCAGAAAGGTATTCGTAACCATAAACAAACCTTATTATATATCTAGCCAGTACAATCAAACCAAAGGTTGCCGGGATAGTAAGCATCATGGAGTATTTTATTATTTTATTCAATACATCCGAAAGCTTTGATATTTCTATACGTGTTAGAACTGGCATTAAAACATTAACAAAAGATAACAAGCCAGAAACACCAAATACAAGTGTAAATGCTGCTTTATAGTACCCTATATTGTCTGCAGAGACAAATAAACCCAGCATAATTGTATCAATGTATGAAAAGAAGATTATGGAAAGTGTGCCCAAAGTCAGATATACTACAAACTTTAAGACTTCTTTTTTGTTTATGATTAATTTTGTTTTAGAAAATAAGAATTCCAAACCTTTTCTTGAAAAATATATAACAAAAAGAAGAACAATAATAGCTGTAAGGACTAGGCTATATATTGTTCCGATTATATATTGGGAAGTTAAAAAAATTAAAGGAATCAAAAGCACTAAAATAATTTTGGAAGATTGTAGAATAGCTTCTTTAATTGCTATGTACTTTACCTTATTCTTTAGATAAAATAGGGATTCAAAAAAACCTGATAAGCCCAATACAAAAACATACAATGAGAGAATTAATAAAGGCAAAAATAATTCCTGTTTTTTGAAGATGGAATTTGAAAGGGGGTATGCTAATATAAAAAGCAATAAAGAAAAAATGATTAAAAGCATTATTTTTATTTTTAATAAATATCTAAAATAAGCTGTTGCTTTATTTCTGTTTTTTTCTATTTCCAAAGAAACATAACGAATCATTGCTTGATTAATACCTAAATCTGCAAAAGTAAGGAATATTAAGGCAACTGAAGTTGCAAGATTATAAAGGCCAAAACCTTCTGGAAGCAAATAACGAGCTATAATTACTGTAAAAATTAATGCTCCTAATTTACTGATAAATGTTGCAGACAAATTCCATAAACTATCTCTAGCAACTCTTAACCTTAACCCATCTTTTTCCATAAATACACTAATAATATTTATTTTTAAACCTGCTTAAGGATTAATCTACAATCCGATAATTATCAAAATATTTTTTGGTTTCCTGCCAATCATACTGGGATTTATTATTCTTTATCTGGTCAGAAATTTTCATTGCCATATCCCAGCATTGATCCATATTGTTATAATTAAAAAGCCCCTGCCTGCCAAGAAGATAAAAATTATTTATAGACTCAAAAAAATTTTCTATTTTATTCAGATCTTCAATAAATCCTTTTTTGTATAAGGGGTAAGCCTTTTCAATTGTTTTGACAAAGTAATCTTCTATTTGCTGTTTGTTTAAAATGCCGACTTGTTCAAGCTGTTGAATTATATTTTTTATCAACTCCTCGTTCACCTCCTGAGTTGTTTCTACCATTATTGCTGTTTTGTCTTCAGGACCTGTTGCAGAAGAGAATGCCTTCTGCTCGCTGACTCTTTGAAATAAAAATTTTTTTTCTGGAAAAAATATCCAGCAGTCGTTTAATGCACGTGGTTTATTCAGTATAAAGTAAATAATATTTAATTTTTGATATTTTATATTTTCTGTTGAAAGAATATTTCTTTTTACTGTTTTCAACAAATTATCAAGGGGGATTGTTGAAATAATATAATCTGATTTTATCTTATTTTTTCCTAATTTTATATATTCAATTTTTTTATTATTAACTTTAATTTCTGAAATATTTGCATTTGTAATTATTTTTCCCCCATTCTTTTTTATTTTTTTTGTTAATGAATCAAAAAGCTGGCTCATTCCCTTCTCTGGATAATAAAAATATTCTGCAGAAATTTGTTTGTTGTTTTTAAGAATAATACTTTTTATTAATTGAAATATGCCAGAAATTGCAACCCTCCTTTTAGCTAACTCTGCATCTAGCTCCATAGGATCAGAATTCCAGACCTTGTAAGCATAATCTTTAAAAGAAAGATTATAAAGAGTCTTTCCGAACCTGTTAATCAAAAAATTCTCATAAGAATTGTCAGGTTTTGACGAAAATGGCTTTAATAAAATATCTATTCCAGATTTTAATGCAGTAAATGGCATCCTGGTTGCAATTTGGCTCAATTTAAGCGGAAAATCATAATAGCTTCCTTTCAGATAAATGGAATTTTTCTTTTTTATTTTTAAAAGGGGGACTATTTTACTGATCTCATCTATTATCCCTGGAATTTCAGTATATAATTTATGAGGGCCATAGTCCAGAATAAAATCTTTGTAATTAAAGCAGGAGGCACTTCCTCCAATAAATTTCTGCTTTTCTATAACTATCACTTTGTATTTATCAGAAAGATAGTAAGCTGAAACTAAACCGGTAATACCTGCTCCAAGAATTATTACTTGTTTTTTCTTTTCCATTTTATTTATTATCCAACAAATGTTTTGAAAGCTGTTTTAATATTATCTGTCAGTTCTCCTTTCTTTATGCTTTTTATTAATCTATTAAAGATATAACTTGGCCTGAAGTAAAACTTTCTGTGAAATTTATCATAATATTCTTCCAGAGTTTTCCAATCCAAATTAGGATGATTGTAAACTTTAGAAGCTGTATGAAAATTATATTTTGTCCAATCTTTTGTAATTATCATTCCTTTCTTCTCAAAATCTTCAAATACCTTCGTTGATGGTAAAGGGACAAGAATTGTTGCTTTTGCATAATCTAATCCTAAAGAGCATGCAAAGTCAATTGTCTGCTCCATTGTTTCAATAGTATCTTCTGGCAATCCAAGCATAAAAAAACCAGATGTTTCCATTCCGACTTCTTTAGCCCATTTTACAGCGTCTCTAGTTTGTTGGATTGTCGTGCCCTTATTAATTGACCTTAATATATAATCATTTCCAGACTCAAATCCAAATGCAACTTTATAACATCCTGCTTTAACACATTTTTCAAAAAATTCCTTATCTACACAATTTACCCTTACACCGCATTCCAACTGCCATGAGAACTTTAATCCCCTCCTTACAATTTCATCACATATCTCTTTTGCTCGTTTCAGGTCAGTAGCGAACATATCATCCCAAACATGAATTTCCTTAAAACCATTTTTTAATAATAACTCAAATTCATCTATCACACGCCTTACTGATTTAGCCCTGAATTTTCTTCCAAACACACTTTTATTACAATAAGTGCACCCATAAACACATCCACGAGAAGTTCCAATTGTTCCTACTGGGCTTTCTCTGGCAATTGCTTTTGGGTTCATATAAATCCTTGGATTAAATAAATGCCAAGCAGGCATAGGAAGTTCATTTAAATTCTCTATAGATGGACGTGGAGCATTCTTTATTATTTTGCCGGTTCTATTATCCCTGTATACAATTCCTTTTATTCTTGTTAATGGCCATCCCTTTACTATCTCTTGTAAAGTAATATCTCCTTCTCCAAAAACAACTATATCAACTTCAGGAACAGAAGCAACTTCTTCTGGGAATATTGTAGAATGAACTCCTCCTGTAATTATCTTTTGATTTTGAAATTTTTCCTTTATGAATTTAGCAACATTTTTTGCTTCTTCAAATAAAAGAGTTGTAAAGGTTAATCCAACATAATCTGGCATATATTCGTTGATTGTTTGTTCAATTTCTTTATAAGGATCTTCGGAAATTTGCAGATCTAAAATTTTACAATCACCTCCCGCATACAAAACACTACCCGCTAGTTCTGCCATTGAAACAAACGGCCGTGGTGCAATAATTCCTTTTAGAGCAGATTTGCCATAAACCCTAATAGTAGAGGGCATGTTCATAAGCAAAACTTTCGTTTTTTTAGTTGTTTTGTCGGATTCAAAGTTTTCTAGGTTTTTCATTATAGCCATAGAAGTCAAGTATTTTTAAAGATTTATAGTTTAGCTCCTATTTCTTAGTATCCCATAACGCAATATATGTTCTTCCAAAACTGGCAATTTTTTCTAGAATTGGTTTTCCTAAATGTCTTTTTAATGCTTCTGGAAATATTGTCCATAAATGTTCTCTGGCTGGAAGAAAAAACCTAAATAAAGAAAAGAAAGGCTCGTTTGGAACTGAAACCAATATAAACCTCTTGCTTAAATTTTTAAGGGCATTTATTCCTTCAATTGGGTTATTCAAATGTTCCAAAACTTCTGTTGCAATAACAATATCATATTTCTTATTTTTTGGAAGCTCTTCTACTCTAATTTTTTTTATGTTTGGATTTTTGCATAAAGGCTCATCATCTATTCCATAATAATCAAATTTTTTAGGAAGTTTTTTTAAAAGATAATCATCCATACAACCTATATCAAGAATTTTTCCTCCAGGAAGCTTATTTAAAATTTTTAATATTACTTTCAACCTTATTGGCCTAAATATCTTGTGTTGTACAACCCTCTCGAATTTTCCCCCTTTTATTGCCATTTTAATCAACAAATCTATATTTAATCAAAGTCCATAAGGCCTCTAATCCATCTTCCCATTTAATCTTTTTACCTTCTTTTACGCTTCTTGGATAATATGCAATTGGAACCTCTAATATTTTATAGCCTTTTTTCCTGACTTTAGCTGTTGCCTCTGGACAAAATTCAAATTTTTCACATTTTAAGTTTATGCTCTTCAAAACTTCTGAATCAAAAACTTTGTAGCAAGTCGGCTCATCAGTTATGTTTGCATTATATAGTATATTTGAAGTTAACGTCAAGACTTTATTAGCCAGAAAAAAAGGATTTTTGAATATTGATGGATGTTTTTTTCCTTCAGGAAATCTAGTGCCATAAACTACCTTCGTTTTTCCTTTTTCTATCGGCTCGATTAATTTAGGGTAATCGTTGGTGTCATATTCTAAATCAGCATCCTGAATTATAACTATTTTTCCTTTAATTTCATCTAAGCCAGTTCTTATTGCATGTCCCTTGCCATAATTCTTATTATGAAATAAAACTTTAATTTCATTGTCTTTTATCTTCTTTAAAATTTCTCTTGTTCCATCTTTAGAAAAATCATCAATAATTATAATTTCTTTTGGAATTTTCACTACTTTAACTCGTTTAATTATTTCTAAAATTGTTTTCTTTTCGTTATAAACTGGTATGATTACTGAAATTCTTGGCTGATTGCTTTTTATTTTGTTTATTGTTTGTTTATTCATCTTATCTAAAAAATGCTAAAAATGCGCTTTTAGTTAACCCTATTATTTTTAATAATGGAAGTTTTGATACGCTTTTCATTCTTCTGATTATATAACTCGGCCTTAAATAAAATTTCCTGTATGCTTTCTTGACTGTTTCTCTAATTTCTTCAGGAGTTCTTCCATTAGATACAAAAACAACATCCCATGCAGTATATTCATCCCAATTATCTGTCAGAAATCTTCCTGTTTTTTTAGCAAGCTCATGCATCTCTGTTCCAGGATAGGGAGTTGTGATAGGAAACTGCACAAAATTAGGATCTACCTCCAATGCAAATTTTATTGTCTCTTCTGATTCTTCTTTTGTTTCTGTAGGAAGATCAATCATAAATGAAACCCAGGTTTCCATTCCTGCTTCATGAGTCCATTTCATGGCTTTTCTGGACTGTTCAAGAGTTATTCCTTTCTTTATAAGATTCAACAATCTCTGAACACCTGACTCCAAACCATAAAAAATTTGGTAGCATCCAGCTTCTTTCATTTTTTTTAATAATTCAGGATCAACTAAATTAACTCTTGTAAAACAGCTCCATTCAATATTTAGCTTATTCTTGATCATTTTATCACAAAGATCTACTACTCTCTTCTTATTTGCTGTAAAAGTCTCATCATAAAATTGGATATCGTCTGCATGATATTTTTCCTTTAGTTCTTTTAGCTCTTCTATAACCCTGTCGGTTGAGTGATATCTGTATGTCCCACCAAATATAAGGTTGCCTGCACAATAAGTGCACCTGTAAGGGCAGCCTCTGGAAGTTATTATATTAAGGGTTGTTTCGCCGCGAAGATTTGCTGAAGAGTGATATTTTGTCATAGGAAATAAATGTCTTGCAGGCATTGGCAAATCGTCTAGATTTTCTACTAATTTTTGGGGCTTGTTAATAACAATCTTATTATTTTTCTTCCATATCAATCCATTAACTTTAGAAAGAGAAGATTTATTTTTAATTGTATTTAGTAGATTACTAAATGAAATTTCTCCTTCTCCATAAATTCCAAAATCAATATTCTTATTTTTTACTGAATTAGGATCTAAGGTAACCTGCGCTCCCCCTAAAACTATTTTTGTATCCCTATTAATTTTTTTAATTAGTTCTGCAACTTTATAGCATCTGTTGAGAGTATTAAAATAAACTGACATACCCACTATATCTGGATTAAATTTCTTGACTATTTGCTCCACATCAGAATAGCAATATTTCATTGCTTCTGAATCAATTACTTTAACTTCAAAATTATTTTTTTCTAGGACGGCCGCTATGTATGCTAATCCTAAAGGGGGATATAGCGTGCCTATACTTGAAAATTTGCCATATCTTTCTTTTTGAGAGTTTGGAGGAACTATTAATAAAACATTCATAGTTTAACCATAGAAAAATGATTTATAAATATTATTAGGTATTAATTAAATCCGATACTAATTTTATTGGAAATGCCAACGCCAAGACAATTGAAATAATAATTATCAGCCATGCAAATAAATACATTAAATTGTCTAAAAATCCATATACACTATACTGTTCGAATATCTTTTCTTTTGGGATATAATTAACAGGATAATAAAACCAATCATGAGTTGAATCTATTAAACCTATAATCTGTGGATTGATATTTATAGTTGCAGAATAAATGTTCATATAAGGCATACCCGAATCATCTTCATATCCTCCGCCACCATAAATGGTTTTTATTGGGGTTGATACATCAGAGAATATTCTAATAAGCTCTTCAGAAGACTGGTTCAGTGGGCCTTCTCGAACAGTACCCCACCCACAATCATCCTTTACACATTCTACAAAATAAACCTTTAGAGGATATTGTTGGCCTGATAAATTTTGATTTACGCTCATTATTTCTGGAAAAAAAGATGATTCTAAATAATGAAAATCATAGAAAAGCCATGCAATTCTTCCCCTATAAATTCTTGCATCTGCAATTACTATTGAATTCTTATCCATATTCTCCTCAGCATAATCGCGCATCTGGCAAATTCCACATCTTGAAGTTAAATGTGGAAGAAGCAAGTAAATCTGAAAAATAAAGATAAGTGCTAAAAAAATAAAAAGTGTTTTTTTATAATTTATGTTTTGAAATTTATTTATAATATTATCTATAAAAAAACCCCCAAAGAGAGTTAAAACAGGCATCATTGTAGTATAATGGGTAGGTAACCAATTTGTTAATATTAGGAAAAAAAATCCAAATAATTGGAAAGATGTTAGAAAGATCCAATATTTTTTTTCTAAAATAAAAAAAGAGGTAATAATTCCTAAAATTCCTAAGATAAATATAATTGGATCATTTTTAAATAAGTGGATTGACATTTTTACTGTTCCTTCAAAAAATCTCTTAAAAAGAAATCCAGAATCATATCCTAATTGTCCGGAATAAGCTTCTCTTGCTTTTCCTATATTAAAATATTGGGCAAAATAAGTGTCAACCATGCCTTTATCTTTATACCAAAGATAATTATTGATAAGAATTGGAGAGAATATTAAAAGCACTAGAATTCCAAAATAAATTACTTTTTTGGATATCCCTATAAATTCTTTCTTATTCATTTTTTCTTCATTTTTCCGGAATAAAAAGAAAGCAATTAAAAAGGCTGGTACAAAAAATAATGAGAGTGTTTTTATTAATGAGGCAATGCCGATGCATATAGCAGCCAGATATGGGAACTTATTTTTTTCTGAAGAATCAATAAAAAAGTATATTGCCATCAATAAAAAAAAGATTGCTGAGATATCCATCTCTGCAAGAGTGTATCTTATTGTAAAATAAGAGATGGAAATTAAAAATGAAGAAATAAGAGCTATTTTTCTGCTGAAAATCTTAGATGCAATTAAATATATCACTAAGATTGAAAGTGTTCCGTAAAAGAAAGATAGAAATCTTGTTGAAAACATGGTTACACCAAGAATTTTAAAGAAAATATCTGTAAGATAAAACCATAATGGGGAATGAGCAATTGTACTTATCAATCCAGAATGCAAAAAGCCAATAGCGTGAGGACCATGAACCATCTCATCACCTAAAGCAGAGACGTTTCTTGCCATAAGAAATCTAAGAAATGCTCCGAGAATTGTAATTAACAATAGCCATTTTAATGGGTTGTTTGAAAAAATAAAGTTTATAGAGGAATCTAAAATTTTGTTTGGTTTATGTTTTTCTTGTTCTTTTTCTTCCATTTTCAAATTTTTTCATTAGTTTTAATTTAAATCCTGAAGTAACTTTTTACCTTTTATTTTGTGAATGGCATAAATAAAAGATATAACCTTGCTATATCCTACCCCTTTTGTTTTGAGCTCAATTGCATCTAATATTTGATGAAAGATAAACCCAAGAATAATAAAAATTAGAAAATTGAAAATTGGAGAGATAATATATAATAAAAACAAAATGATGATTGTTTCTATTCCATGAAAAAGACATATCCCCATGAAGATATTATCTTTCTGCTTCTGACTCATTTTCTTAAATTTTTCTATATTTAGATAATACCATTTTATTGATTTTTTCAGGCTCAAATCTCTTTTCTTATAAACATAGTAAAAATAATGGTCAACATCAATTAAAAAGCTGGATAAAAATATTATTAACAAACCCAAGAATCCAATTTGTGGAAAGAATAAGAAAAGGACAACTGAAAAAATTAATCCTGAAATAATATGTGTAGTTGGTAGCATATTTTTTTATTTATCTTCAATTAATTTAACCATATCTGTGAAAGCAGGCCTTGTTATTAAAATTCCTGCTGTAATTCCTATAATAGTTGTTATAGCAAAACCCTTAAAGAGGCCTGCTCCTGCCCAAATTAACGGCAAAAGAGATACCAAGGATGTAAAGTAAGCCCCTAAGATAGTTACAAAAGCCCTTTTAAGCTTTTGTTTTAAACTTAAAGATGTAAAATGCTTTGCTTCGTCTAAAATTATAATTTGCTGATCTATGCCGGTACCTACAGTTGCAATAATTCCTGCAATACTTAGAAGATCCAAATTCCACTCGATTAAAGCTGCAACTCCTAATATAATAATTATCTCTGAAAAAACAGTTATTATTAATATAATAGAAGAGTTAAATTTTCTATATTTAATAAAAATAATTATTGAAACAGCGGCAATAGCTACAATTCCTGCAATTAAAATATACTTGATAAAATCTTTTCCTAGTGTTGGAGAGATTGTATCCAGCTTTACTATCTCTAATTTATACGGCAAGCTTCCAGTTATTAATATTGTCTGCAGATCCTTCATTTCTTGTTCTGCAGCTTTATAAGCCTCTTCTCTTGTTTCACCTGAAGCAGAACCTTCAATAGAAATTTGTGTAGTTACCCTACCTTTCAATCCCTCGCTAATTAAAAGGCTTTTATCCTCTAAAAATTTGTCGTCTAAATAAAAATCTAATTTTTTAGATAGATAATTTCCCTGAGGAGTGTTATTAACATCTAAATTAGAAGTTATTTCTGCCTGTCTTTTTGCGGCCTCTTCACTTAAATAAACAGCAAACCTAAAATTGCAAAAATAACTTCTATCTGAAGCCGGCTGACAGCTCTCAATTCCCGCATCTTGGCCAGATCTTGCTACAGAGGTTATACCTTTATCCTTTCCTCCGACAAATACTGTTTCGTTTCCAATTTTAGCTTCAAATTTGCCTTGCTCTCCAATTAATTTTTTAAGGTCTTTTGGAGTTGCACCGGCAATTTCTATTCTAATATAATTGTTTCCTGATAAATCAGATACAGGCAAAACTTTAACATCTGTTATCCCATAAACATTTAATCTATTTTCAATAATTTCTGCCAAATCCATTGTATCTGCTGAAGTTAATTCAATATCCTGCGCTTTTACTAATGCTCTTGAACCTCCTGCCAAATCCAAACCCATCTTAAGATTGGTTTTAGAAATATCTGAGACAGTTATTTCTGGAACTTCATTATCATATAAAATAATCTCAGAATCAAGAGTTTTTATGACGGTCTTAATTTTTTCTCCAGAAATAAATTTTGATTTTAGAATACCAGAAAAATCTTCTATAGAATTTATCTTTTGATTATCTATTTCTGTTATTATTTGCCCTTGCCTTAATCCCTGATCAAACGCTGTTGAATTTAATTCCACAGAAGTTATTAAAACTCCTTTTTGAAGAAATGTTGGTGGCATTCCAAATATAGATAACAGGGAAAATAAAATGACTATTATCAATAACCAAATTTTCCAACCAAATTTCATTTTGACTCTCCTTTAGAAATTATATACCATTTAAGTAAAGAAACATTTGTCAACCAAGTATTGAATATATCAAAAAATAGCCCAATTGCGATTATTGTAAATATTTGAGTTAAAATAATTGAAAAAGATCTTACTATAAGAAGTGAGAAAAATACTGCAACGAGAGAGGTTAATGTCATAGTAATTCCGGTTTTAAACGCCGAGTAGATTTTTTCATTTAAATGCCCTTCTTGTCTCTTAAGAAGCCTATTAGTAAGCAAAATATCAGTATCAACAGAATAACCAATTAACATAAGAAATGCCACAATTCCTGCACTAGACATCTTAATTCCCAAAATATCCACTAAAACTAAAGTCATGAGCATATCTGCAAAGGCTGAAATAATTACTGCACTAGATGGCACAAATGTCCTAAATATTATAAATATGACAATTGCCATAAAAACAAAAGCAAATATAATTGCAATAATTAATTGCTTATAAAAAGATTCACTTAATGCAGCTCCTGTAAATTCAAAGCTGGAATTTTCATTAGTTAGCTCATAGCCTAAATATTCCTCTAAAACATTTTTTGTTGTTTCTCCTGAAGTTTTTGTCTCAAGAATAACTGCTTTTTTTTCTTTAGTTATTAAGTCATAAACTTGCCTTGTATTAACATCATCTAATTTATTAGACAGATCTTGTTTTAGTTTATTAGCATCTATTTCTCCATTTATTGTAACAGAGGTTCCTCCTGTTAAGCTTATATCCTTGTATATAAAATCATTATTATTTGAATAAAAAATAGACAAGTAAATTATAGAAAAGATTATAAGAGATAAAGGTATTAGCAAAAGAACCTTATAATGCTTATCATGAAATTCAGCAATTCTATTTTTTAGTTTTTTTCTTTCTTGTTCCATTTTGTTTTTTAAATATGCGCCGACTGGGAGTCGAACCCAGATGATCAGCTTGGAAGGCTGACATTCTACCATTGAATTATCGACGCTTTATAATTCATATATAAAGAAGGTTTTAAAGATTTACGGTACTAGTAAAATTTATTAACAAAAGAAGAATAAACAAGATACGACAAAAAAAGGATTTTTAATATTTGAAATTTCTATTTTTTTGTTAATGGGAATAATAACTTTTCTGGAAATATATCAATTTAATATTTTCTCTAATGTATTTAACTTCATCAAGGATTATTTGTCTTGGTTTATTGGATTAAGTTTTTCAACTATCTTTTCTAATCTTTTCCAGAATTTCTCTCTTTTTATGGCATCTATATTCATAAAAGATCAAAAAAATAATGAAGATAAACCAAAAAAAGATTTTTTCTTTATATTTTTACTTAGTATAACCATAATGGCTATTTTAAGCCCTTTCATTAAAACTATCGCTGTTTATTTTTTCAATAATTTTTTTGTCTATTTTCATATAATATTTCTGCAGTGGATGATATTTCTTTATATTTTCTTTAAATTAAAAAATAAGTATGAAATATCTGGAGCATATTTTTTAACTAATGAAATGATTGTACTGATATATACCGGTGTAATTCTCTATTTTGTTGCTTAAAATTGTAAGCGCCCAGAGGAGGACTTGAACCCCCGACCTACGCATTAGGAGTGCGTCGCTCTATCCAAACTGAGCTATCTGGGCTGATTTATGCGGGGGACAGGATTCGAACCTGCGTAGGCACTAAGCCAACAGATTTTGAGTCTGTCCCGTTTGACCACTCCGGCACCCCCGCATTAAACTGTCAGCTAACCTAATTTATATTTGGCAGAACCGTTAAACAAAAAGCACCTAACGGTTCTTTTTGTAAATCTCCCTTAAGAGACTGCTCAGGGCTGATAAGCATCTAATAGTTTCTTTCGTAAGCTTCCCTTTAAGAGTGCTTTAACGGTTAATTTTATTTATGTTTTCAATAACCGTTAAATATATATATATTTCTATTAAAGGTTTAGACTTTTTAAGAAAGTCTATAATGAAAATTCCGCGACATTTGGGGTGCTTGAATAATGTCGTTAATATAATGGCTTCATTGGAGGTTGAGGTAAATTATACTTTTCAATGAACTTTGTATTAACAATTTAAATCGGCGAGAAAATCTGCCAAAGGCGATTTTTGAGCCAGATTAATTCGAGCGAAGCGAGATAATTTATAATAGAATTGAAAGGAGGTTGATGATAAAATAATTATGGAGACAAAAAATGTTCCAATACTGGTAAAGGTTATTTCATCTCTTTATTATATTTTCGCTGTTTCTTCTTTCCTTTCGGGTTTACTTGTCCTTTTCTTAGCTTCTCTTATTAAGATGGGTATATCTGCTGGAAATCTAAGTATTTGGTTTGTTTATTTCAGTAGCATTATCCCTTTTGGGATGAGTATTCTTTTCTTTTTTGTTGCAAGAGGATTGGGAAAGACAAGGCCTTGGGCTAGAATTACCGTAATAATCCTTTCAGGGTTTTGGAGTATTCTCGGGATAATTTTTATTGTCCTAAGTATTTATCTTGGTGGGATCCCTCTCGGCCCTATTGCATCCTTATTTTTTAATATCGCTATTGGATGGTATTTTTTATTTAACAAAAGCGTAAAAGAAGTATTTGAAATTTAATTTCTTTTCTTTTTTTCTTTTTCTTCTCACGAAAGATTTATATACTATAGCAAGTTATATAATCACTATGGGAGCAACCACAATTCAAATCAGCAGTGAACTTTTGAATCAGCTTAAGATGAGGAAATTAAGCGATAAAGAGAGTTATGAAAACATAATTTGGGATTTATTAGAAGATACTATGGAATTATCAGATCAAACTAAAAAAAATATTGCAGTTTCTGAAAAGCAGATAAAGGAAGGAAAAACAATATCCCTTGAAAAATTAAAGAAAAAGTTGGAAAAATAGTATGTATAAAATTGAGTTTTCAAAACAAGCAGAAGCTCAATTTGATAAACTTCCTTCTGATTTGAGAAATAGAATTTTTAATGTTTTGGATAGAATTAAATTAAGGCCGCATCATTTTGTCAAAAGGTTAGTTGGATGTTCTTATTTCAGCTTAAGAGTTGGAGAGTACAGGCTTATCTTAGATATACAGCGGGATAAATTAATTATTTTTGTTCTTGAACTTGGGCATAGAAAAAATATTTACAAAGGATTATAGATTATTTTAATGTGAGTTCCTGAAATAGTTTATTAAATTATTTTAATTCTTTAGAAACATCCCTGAGATCTTTTTTCAATTGTTCTACTGCCTTTGATAATAAATCCTCTGTTGGAAGCTGTCCAAAAGATTCTAAAGTTATTAAAAGATCTTTTGTGGGTATTAACTTTACTCCTTCTTTCCCTTTCTTTTGGCAAAACTCTGCACATGCCTCGCACATATCACAATCAAGCAGATTTTTAACAACTAATTTTCCTGATTCCAAGCTAAAAACATCACTAGGGCATACACCAATAACTCCTTCTGGACAATCTTTCTCTAATTTAACATCAATAATATTTCTATAAAACATTAATCCTGAAGAAAATTTACTGTGTTGGTAGCCTTTGCCAACCCTTGCTGTTGCTGTTAATTCTAACTCCTGGTTATTATCTAAATAAACAATTGGCGTCTGAGGATAAATAATTGATAATTTTCCTTTAAGTTCATTGGCATGCACTATACCTGCTTTATTAACAGCCAGCCTAAGAATAGCTTCTGTTTTTTCATTAAAAGATTTTTCCATTTTTAACGGCAACAATCCAATCCTATGTGCAACTGTCTCGTCATATAATGCAGAATCATTCTTAGAAATTTCAATTTCATCTATTGCTAAAATTGGTATCTGGCCAATATATCTCCTAATAGCATTTGCTAAACTCTCTTCTATTTCTGCCTGAAAAACTATTTGATTGTCTTTTTTATTGATTGTTTTCATTTTAGTACCTGTAATTCATGGTTTTTAAGATTATTCCTAAGGCCTTCTTCCTCTTCTTCCGCCTTTCTTTTTTGGCCCGCCTCTTGGAATTCTGGTTGTATCTAAAATATTTAATATTTTAAATCCCTCTCTTGATAAATTTTTGATTACTGCGTTTGCTCCTGGACCTGGAGCAGGGCTTCTTGTTTTGGCTCTTATCATCACATATAAAGAAGTAATTCCAAGCTCTTTCATTGTTTCTGAAACTCTTTTGGATATAAACATAGCTATAGTTGGATTGGCTTTTAGCCTGTCGTGTTTTGTAACCATTCCCCCTGCTACCTTTGCTATAGTTCTTCCAGACATATCTGTAACATGCACTATAGTATTATTAAAAGAAGTATAGATATTTACTATTGCCTCTATTTCTCTTCTCTTTTTGTCTTTTTTTTCTTTTTGTTCATTTTCCAGTTCTACATTTTCTTCTGTTTCTTTTGCAGTTGTCATTTTTTTTGTTCCTCTGGTTCTTTTATTTTTTGTTCTTCTTTAGGTTTTTGTTTTTTTAATTTGACGGTTATCTTATCCTCTAGCTCAACAGGAACTATATAAGTAGGGACGTTTATGCCATTGCCATTTACTAATATCTTTTTGTGAACTATCATTTGCCTGGCTGTTTTTATAGTAGATGCTAATTTTTTCTTAAAAACTATTGTTTGAAGCCTTCTGTTTAAATAATCTGTTTTGCCTAATGAAAGCGCATCAGCTATAGAATTAACCTTAAATCCCATCTTCTTTAATCTGTTGCAAAAAGCCTGTTGTTCTTTAGGATCAGCAGAAATAAGCTTCTTTGCTTTTTCTCTTATAGATTTTATTTTAGCTTCTGCTTTCCAGATCTCTCTTTTATTTTTTAGTCCAAATTCTTTTTTTATTTCTCCCTCTTCCTTTATCCTGACTTTTTCAAACGGCCTTTTCGGCCGTGAATAAGTTTTATGTTGCCTTTTCATTTTTCCTGTTTCTTCTTCTTTTTAATTCCAGATCCTTTCCTTCTATTTTTTCTAAAGTGGCTTTTTGTTCTTTGTCCCCTTAAAGGAAGGCCTGCGGAATGCCTAAGGCCCCTGTAACTTTTTATTTTTTTAAGTCTTTTAATATCAAATTCTTTTTGAAGTTCTAAATCTGTCCCTGTTAAGTGCTTGTTTTCCCCTGTTTCTAAATCTAGCCTTCTATTTAATAAGTAAGATGGGACCTTTGGATTTTTTAAGAATCCCTCTATTTTTTTTATTTCCTGGTCTGTTAAGGATCCTACTTTACGTTTTTTATCCATCCCAAGTATTTTACAGACTGCGTTAGATAAGCTCCAAGATACTCCTTTAATTTTTGTCAGGCCAGTATATAAATTTAATTTTCCTTCTATATCTTTTGATATGATTCTTACTAATTTTTCTTCATAGCCTGTTTCTTTAGGATTTTTTTGTAATTGTTCTTTAGGACTTTTCTGTAATTGTGCTGGTTTCATTTTGTAAATAAATTGTATCTTTCCATAACTATTAACTCTTGCAATATTCTTTTCTCTATTGCTTTTTCTGGATAAGGTAAATGAGGTATTCTTTCTGCTATGTCTTTAAATGACTCAAAATGTTTTTCTTTTCTCTTCTCTAATATTTCTTTTGTATACTTTTTTCCTAATCCCGGAAGCAATTCTAATTGATGGAATCTTTTGTTTATTGCTTCTGCTTTGTTGAAAAATTCAACAAATTGATTTTCTTTATCTTTAACAACTTTCTTTATAAACTCTTCTAATTGTTTTTTGGCAGATTCTGTTAATTTTTCTCTCTTTAATCTACCAAGGATATAATATACCTTATCCCTTTTCCCCTCGCCGATATATACCCTTTCTCCAATTTCTATTTTAACATCCTTCCGAGGAACTAATTCTAAAAGAACTAGGTTGTCCTCCCCGATAGCCTGGGCTATTGGCATCATCCTTCCTTCTAAGGGATATCCGTTTGGCAAGTATTCCAAAATGATTGCATATTCTTCTTTTTTCTTTTCCATTTTTTTTATTTAAATTGTTTAACAATTTCAAGTATTTTTTTTGTTTCATCTTCATTTAGGCTAATGCCACTGAAAATTTTATTTAAATCCTCTGCTGTTTCCGGCATAAGGTCGATTATCTTTACTAAATATTCATTTTTCATCTTTATTAAACCCAATTTTTTAAGGTCTTCACGGAATTTTTTAGCATCTTTTGGAGTTAATTTAACAAATTTTTTAATAAATGCTAGCAACTGGGCCTCATTTTCATTTTTTTTATCCAAATATTCCTGGATTTCCGGCATGCTTAATGATTCCTTATTTTTGATCATTTTTTATTTATTCTATTGCTACAGATTTTATTTTTTTTAAATGAATTGGTTTTATTATAAATTGTTTTTCTTTATTGCTATCTTTCATTTTAACTATATATGCTCCTCCTCTTTTACCTAGGATAAAACCAGTCCTTCCTTGCAGTCTTTTGGGAAAACTTGATTGTATTGCAGGCTCTCTTACTACTGCTACAGCCTGGCCTTCCTTAAGATCCTGAAAATACCTACTAAGCTGTAACTTTCCTCTAGTCCTAACTTTTTTCCGATTAACCATAAATAAACCAGAAATATTTTATTTAAAAAACTATTGGGTAAGTAAAATTTAGAAATTATACCCTAACTAAATTCAGTTATCCTGCCGGGGTCACACAAATCCCCATTTTCTTTTGCACTACCCATATTGTCTTTAATTGCCTTAAACATCTTTTCCCCCCACACTCCTCTTCCACAAGAATCACAAACATCTACTGCTCTTTCATCTTCTATTCTCTTATTGCAATAAATACATTTTCCTGCCATATTTGTACTCTTTTATTTTTTGAACTAATTTTTAAGCTGAAATGAATTTAAAAATATTTGTGTCATATTTTGAATTATTTAAGTAAGATTTATAAGTACTTGATTCAATATTAATTTATGCTAAAAAGAGGATATAATTTTATATTTTTCCTTGGTTTAACAATTTTTTTGACGGCAGTTGTTGCTGCTGAATGCAATCTCAATGCTTCTTTAATAAATCAGGACCCTTATCCTGCTGTCCCTGGAGATTATGTAAAGTTGGTATTTCAAATAACTGGAGTTGGTGATCCTAATTGTGGAGATATAACTGCAGAGCTAGTTCCAGAATATCCTATTTCTTTTGATCCAAATATTGATTCCAAAAAAATTATCAAAGGTGGAACTTATACTAAAGATTATAATTCTTATTTGATGGTCCCATACAAAGTTAGAGTAGATGGAGAAGCATTGGATGGAGACACCCCGATAAAATTAATTTTTGGTTCAGATCAAGAAAGCCTTAAGATAGAACAATTTGATTTAAATATTAAGGATGTAAGAGTGGAATTCGAGGCATATATAAACGATTATGACCCAAATACGCTGATTTTGACAATAGAAATAATAAATCCTGGAGAGAATGATGTTGAAGCATTAGCTGTTGAAATTCCTGATCAGGATAATATAGTAATAAAAGGATCTAACATAAATGTTATTGGCGCATTGGATTCTAAGGATTATACTACTGCAGAATTTAAAGGAAATTTGAAAAAAGGTTATATTGATTTGATAATAAGATATACAGATGAAATCAATGAAAGAAGAACAGATAACATTAAGGTGTATTTTGACCCAAAATACTTTGGGGATGGAAAGGGTAGTACAACAAAAGTAATTTATATAATATATCTTGTTAGTATTGTTGTCTTAAGCATTATAGTATACTTTGTCTACAAAAAAATAAGAAAAAAGAAAAAGACTGCAAGATAAAGCTATTCATAGCGTAATGCATCTACCGGATTTATTTTAGAGGCGTGTATTGCTGGTAAAACTCCAGATATTGCTCCTGTTAGTGTTGCAAAAATAATACCTCCTACAAAAATCTCCCAAGAATATTTTGGTGTTAAAAATATCAGCCCAAAATCTGTCAATATTGCTTTTGCAATAAAACTTATTAGCCACCCTACTATTACCCCTAAGATACCTGCGATAAACCCTAAAAAGCTGGATTCAAATAAAAATATATTTAATACATCAGAATTTTTTGCACCTATAGATTTTAGTACACCTATTTCTTTTGTTCTTTCTAAAACAGAAGTTATCATAGTATTAGATGTATTTATTGCAGAAACAAAAACAGAAATAAGCGCTATTAAAATAACGAATGCTACTATAATATCTAAAACAATTGTATATGTTTTTAAAAGATCATCAAAAGAGGAAATAAAAAAATCTTCTTTTCCTTTTTCTTGATTACGCGATTTTCTAATGTTATTTTCAGTATCTGAAATTACTTTATCTATATTATTTTTATCAACTCTAGCAATTAACCAATTATAGTTATTTTCTTTATCTGGGTAGGCATCGTCAATATAATCTTCTACTATATAGATATTAGCATCATCTATGGGATTTCCTACTGAACCTAAAAATCCTATAATCCTTAATTTTTGATCCTGAATCTCAATTTCATCGTTTATATCCAGGGGCTTTGGAAAAACTTTATTACCAAAAAGATAGCTATAACCTAGTACAACTTTCCCTCTATCGCCTTTTTTAAGCTCTCTCCCTTTATAGATATCTACATTATGAAACTCCATAACTAAGGGGGTTTTTGGATTATAAGCAATTAGCCATACATATTTTACTATTTTATCCTGCTTTATCTTCGCTGCTTTTCCATAAACTCCAGCAACTTCCAAGACTCCAGGAGTGTTTTTAACGGCGTTTAAATCATCTTCTGAAAGAATAAAAGATTCATCTAATCCAGGAGCGCCTATTCCTTTTGAAACCACTGTTATTTTATTTGCAGAAGATCCTGCAATTAAGTCACTCACATAATTGTGCAGCCCCCACCCAAAACTAATAAATATAAAAATTGTTGCTATCCCCACAAAAATAGAAATTATTGTTAATAAGCTTCTAGATTTTTTTGTTGCAAGGTTTCTTAATGAATATTTTATGATTTCATTGTTTATCATTTTAATCTCTTAATACATCTATTGGATTTTGTTTAGCCGCTTTCATCGCAGGAATAATTCCTGAAACCGCCCCTATAAGAAAACTTCCTATTAATGAAGAAATTATTAATATGAAATTAATTTTTAGTTCTGCAGAAGATCCTATTAAATAGTTTATTACAATTGTTCCAAAATAACCTATTATGGTTCCTATAATAATCCCAAGCGCCCCCCCAATAAATCCCATAAGTCCTGCTTCTACAAAAGACTGATAAAAAATATCAGAATTTTTTGCACCTATTGCCTTCATAATTCCAATATCCTTTTTTCTTTCTAAAACAGATGTAGTCATTGTATTAGCAATTCCTATTGCTCCAACAATTATTGATATAGAAGCTATTATCACAATAAATATTTGAATGCCTGAAAGGATATTATTTAGCGTTGCTAGAGTTGCTTCTGGTGTTGAAACTTCAAAATCTTCCTCCCCTTTTTCAACATTCCTCCTTTTTCTTAGAAGCTCTTCTATATCCTCCTTAGATTTATCCATTAAATCTTTAGATTTTACTTTTACTGCTATTATATCAACATTATTCCCATAACCCATTAATTCACGAAGATGGCCGTCATTCATCATTATTGTTTTATCAAAAATAAAACTGCCTTTTTTCTTTAAAATCCCTACAACCCTAAAATCATCCCCTTGTATTCTAATTTTATCTCCAACTTCAATTTTTTTATTAAAACCACTTTTTTCTTTTTTAGAATAATCATAACCTAATATTACTTTGTTGTCATCAGAATCTTCTAATAATCTTCCTTGATATGCTTCCAATTCCAAAAATTCATAAAATTGTTTTTTATCTCTTCCTTCTGGAACAGAAACAGCTACAGAGAAAATGAGATTGTTATTAAACTCTGCCTGGACTGTCTCTATATTTCTTGGTATTGCAGATTCTATACTATCTAATTTTTTAATGGCTGTTACATCGTCTTTAACTAGAGGTTTTGTAACCCAGCTTCCAGGAGGACCAAATCCTACTATTCCTCCTGCTTGCACAGTTATTATTTGTGTTGTGCTGATTCCAAATTGAGAATTAACAGCTAATCTTAAACCATCTCCAAGAGTAATAAGAGAGATAACAGCTGCAACCCCAATAAATATTCCTAAAAGCGTCAACCAGCTCCTAACTCCTCTTTTCCTTAAATATTTAGAAGCAAGCCAAAAATATTCTTTCATTTTTTATCTTTATGCTTGGTCATCTTTTGGTCCCTGATTTTCTGTTTACTCTTTGTATCTGGCCGTCTTTCAACCAATATATAATCTGAGAATGTTTTAATGCCAAATTCTTATCATGAGTAACTATAATGATCGTTTTTCCTTGTTTATGAAGTTGATTAAGGAATTTCATAACTATTTCTCCAGTTTTGCTATCTAAATTTCCTGTTGGCTCGTCAGCAAGAATCACTTCTGGATCATTTGCAAGAGCTCTTGCGATTGCGACTCTCTGCTGCTCACCACCAGAGAGCTGTCTGGGATAATGGTCCATCCTATTTTCTAAATTAATTAATTTCAGCAAGGATTCTGCCTTATTCAACCTTTCATGCTCTTTAACACCTTGAAACATCATTGGAAGCATAACATTCTCTAAAGCAGTCATATTAGAAATTAAATTGAACTGCTGAAAAATAAACCCTATTTTTTTACCGCGAAGCTGTGCCAAATCAGATTCCTCTAAAGAAGAGATATCTTTACCTTCTAAGAAAACTTTACCTCTTGTAGGGATGTCTAAACTCCCTATAAGATTCATTCCTGTAGATTTTCCTGAGCCAGACGGTCCCATTATTGCCACAAATTCTCCTTTATTAATCTCTAAATTGATATCTGATAAAGCCCGAACTTCATTCTCTTCTCCTTCAAAATATATCTTAAAAACTCCTTTTAATTTAATTACCTCTTTCATACAATTCCAAGTGTAAGAAACTTTTTTAATCTTACTATTATCCTCTGCTGATGAAATTAAATTTCTGTCCCAAAAGCTTTAAAAAAGCTATATAAATCATTATTATTATGATAATCCCTGTTAGATGTTTCAGTTGCGGAAAACCTATCGGCCATTTGTGGGAAGAATTTAAAAAAAAGGCAGGAGAGGAAGAAAATCCAAAGAAATTGCTGGATGAGCTTGGCTTAGAGAGATATTGCTGCAGGTCTGTATTTTTAGGCCAAGATGATATAATAGAATTAGTAGCAAAATTTAAAAAATAACATTCCATCGGCTTTTCTAATTCTTAATTTTCCATCTAGAAGAGTATCCACAAACATCACAAGTTATGATTTTTAGCCCTTTCTTAATCCTAATTTTTGGAGTTTTATAAGGAATTAAACATTTTTTGCAAAAAGTTTTACGTTTTTCCTTTAATGGAAGATTGTGCTTCATAGCAATCCTCTTTATTTTTTTAATTTCTTTTGAAGATTTGTTTTTTATATCCAAAAAGAAATTATCTATTTTTTTAATAGCCTCTGATCTAAGTATTTTTTTAACCATCAATCAATGAAGATTCATGGTTTTATAAAAATAGTGAAAGACAGCTTGATGAGTTGGCGCCTTGTGGGGCACTACTTTCACCAACGTAGGAAGCTTAACTTCTGTGTTCGGAATGAGACCAGGTGTTTCCAACCTACTATGGCCGTCTTCATAAATACACCTTATTTAGGGTTTTTAAAATTTTTGTTTAGTGGAAAAAAGGAAATTAAGCTAATATAAACAAATTAGTGATTAATAAAAAATAAATGATATATATAATTAAGGATGCCAATGAATAAATTTTTAGAGCTCTCTTGTTGTTATTTGAATAATATTTAATGATAAAAAATCCTCCAACTAATACTATTAAAGGTACTACTGTCAAAATTATGCTAAACTTGTCAGTTAACATTCTAAAAACTACATCTAAGAATGAATTTGGAGCACTGTAAATAATATTGCCGAATTCATCAATATTTGCCATAGGACAAAGAAATCAGCTAAAATTTATAATTTCTCTACCACTTAAGTTGACGATATCTAGTAACCATAATCTTGCTTTATCCTATACATTAATTCTTCTTGTGTTGTAGTAGCTGTTCCAATTTTTTCTACTATAATTCCTGCTGCATAATTAGCCAGTTTACCGGCATCGTGCATATTTAAACCAGATGCTAATCCTAAAGTAAGAGCGGCTGAGAAGGTATCTCCAGCCCCTGTTACATCTGCCACTTTATGAACTTTTGTTTCAATTTGAATATGCTCTTTAGTTTGAGGATCGTATCCAAAAACACCATCTTCTCCGCAAGTTATAAAAATGTGTTTAGAATTAACTATTTCTGCTAGTTTTGAGCTAATTTCAATTAAGGTGTCTTTTCCATTTTTATATTTAACTCCAGTTATTTCTTCTGCTTCTTTTTTATTTGGGCATATTACATTACACCCTCTGAAATAAGCTATGTTTTGGGGTTTTGGATCTACTAAAATAGGTATATCATAAGAATTAGCTAAAGATAAAATATGCTCAGAGAATGGTTTGGTAAATAATTGTTTATCATAATCTGAAAGAACAATGAAATCAAATTCTTCTATATTTTCTCTTAATTGCTCATCAAAACTTGAAATGAAAACGTTTGAATTTAATTTTTTTATGAGATATTCGCCATAATCTGCCCGGAGCACTTGTTGTTCAGGAGTTGTTGGATTTTTAGAAATGAACCTTTGTTTAATAATTGTTGGCAAATGATTTTGATAATAAAAAAAATCTATTCCTCTTTGACAACATAATTTTTTAATTTCCTTTTCATAATCTCCTCCAATAGTGCCATAAAGAATACAATGAGCTCCAAGAGAAGAAATATTATTTGCCACGTTAGCTGCCCCTCCGAGAACATATTCTTCGCTAATTATTTTAACCAAAGGAGAAATTGACTCTGGGTTAAGCCTGTCTGTAATTCCATAGCTAAATTTATCCAAAATAATATCCCCGATAACCAATATTTTCTGGTTTTGGAATTTATTTATGGCCCCTTCAAGATTCTCCATGAAGAACGCATAAAAAAGATATTTATAAAGATTATTTATCTTAAGAATATATTTATAAAAGATTTACATGTGCTGGTTCATGACATATGTCATGGTCTTACACATTATAAAAGATTTACAATACTTTTATAAACCGATAATAACTAAAATTTTGAGCCTGCGAGTTGGCGCGTTAGCAGGGCGATATAGTTCTGCTGATTAATTATTAAAACAAGGAAGATGAAATCAAAAACAACTATTGAAAAACAATTGCAAAAGAAGAGAAGTACAGAATTAATTAAAACAATAATTGCTGCTAAAAAGAATGATGCATGGTTAAGTATAGCTGGTATATTGGCTGGGCCGAGAAGGAAAAAGACTAATATTAATTTGGAGGAAATTGATAAAAATAAAGAAAATGAAACTATTGTTGTCCCAGGAAAGGTATTGTCTCAAGGAAATGTTACAAAAAAAATTAATGTTGTTGCTTTAAATTTTTCTGAGGGCGCAAAAGAAAAACTAATAAATTCTGGATGTAAATTCTCAAGTATACTTGAGGAAATTAAAAAAAATCCAGGAGCTATTAATATTAAAATTTTAAATTAAAATGAATAACCCCGCCCTAAAGGGCGAGGTATCAATAGATAAAATGTTAAAAAATAAATTAACAAACCCAAGGTTGAGAAGAAGTAATGTAGTGCT
>Ga0209542_10004059_pt1 | contig 30534 bp, 31 predicted proteins | sample RifCSPhighO2_01_FD_184028 | JGI IMG/M metagenome (GOLD analysis project Ga0209542, IMG submission 184028) | Soil microbial communities from Rifle, Colorado - Rifle CSP2_plank highO2_0.1 (SPAdes) (version 2) | ecosystem: Environmental > Terrestrial > Deep subsurface > Rock core/Sediment ... | reverse complement strand
CGAGAATCTCCTGTCCAGGTTTAATGTACAGCCAGATTCCATAGACAAAGTTGATGGAAAATATTTAGCTGAATGGAAATTTTTGCTTGAGCCAGGGGATAGGAAAGACATTGTCGTCACTATTCCTTATGGAACTTATCTGCTAATCCTGTTAGTTATCTCATTATTAACTTACATCACCTATTATGTTACTAAAAGAAAAGTTGTGCTTGTTAAAAAAGTGATTAATGTTACAAAGGACAGGTAAGGAATCAGGGGAATCAAGATTATCCTGCATTTGAAAAACAAGGGGAATAAAGCTATTGAAAAAATAAGGGTTATTGATTACCTTCCAAGTTTAGTCGCTGCTTCAAGCCAGGACTTCGGCTCTATGAAGCCAACAAGGACGCAGAAAAGCTTGGATGGAAGAATGAGGCTAGTATGGGACTTTGATGGATTAGGCAGGAAGGAAGAAAGGATTTTAAGCTATATTGCTAAAAGCAATTTGAGCATCATTGGAAAATTGCTTCTGCCAGAGGCCGTTGTCGAATACCAAACAGGGAAAAAGCTCTATCATGTTAGATCGAATAAATTAACCCTGCTAACAAAAGCCAGTGCAAAGGAAAAGAAAAGTTAGTTTTATAAATAAAATTTCTTTAATTTCTATTCTCCGTGTGTAGCTCAAATCACTTGGAGCTTCTCCTGTGAGAGAAGTGGTAGAGCATTCGGCTGTAGATGATATAGTCGCTATATGACAGAGCTGGAATCGGCTTTGAATGAGGTATAGTCAGCCGCCACCGAAAGTCCTGGAGTCTTGATTCCAGAACAGGCTGTGGTTGGCAGTTCAAATCTGCCCACACGGAGTTTTCAGGGTTTTCAAAAAGTTTTATAAACAAATTATTACAGAGTTAGTTTATGCCCTGGTGGTGTAGCCCGGTCTAGCACATAATCCTCATTTATTTGAGAATGTGAGGCCCTGTCGAGGCTATAACCCGAGTTCAAATCTCGGCCAGGGCGCTTCAAAAAACGCAAGACTTTTATATGAGTTGTTTTTTTAGATTAAAACAGGGGGAATAAATAATGGAAAATTTCAATGTTGAAAAAGATTCTGGCTCTATAAGTTTCAAAAAGTCCACGCTGTGGAAAATTAGCACATTTGTTTTTGTTGCTTTATTTGTGATTTCTCTTTTTACCGGAGGCTTTCGAGGAAGAGATAGCGTTACTGGGGGGACTGTTAATATTCCCGATGTCCCAGATATTCCAACAGGAATCGCAAGTGTAAATGCAGAGGATTTAGTAGATGATGATCCTGTACTGGGAAATAAAAATGCCCCATTGACGATTGTAGAATTTTCAGATTTTCAATGCTCTTTCTGCGCAAGATTCAGGCAGCAGACTTTTGACCAAATCAAAAAAGAGTATGTTGATGCAGGAAAAGTAAAATTTGTCTATCGTGATTTCCCATTAAGCAGCATCCATCCAATGGCTCAGAAAGCAGCTGAAGCAGCAGAATGTGCAGACGACCAGGGAAAGTTCTGGGAATATCATGATGTAATCTTTGAAAAGCAGGCAAGTTTAAGCATCGCTAGTTTGAAGCAATGGGCAAGTGAATTAGGACTAGATACGAACGACTTTAATAAATGCCTTGATTCAGGAAAGTACAGCAGCGAAGTTAATAAAGATTCTAATGATGCTCAAAAAGCAGGAGGGCAAGGAACCCCCTTTTTCATCGTCGGAGAGGTTCCAGTAAGCGGAGCCCAGCCATTCTCAGCATTCCAGCAAACAATAGAATCACAGCTTTAATTTATTTTTTTCCTAACTTTTTTATTTCTTTAGTTTTTAACTTTAATTTTTTATTTTTATGCAAAAGCAGGATGGTCTATTCTTATTGCATTATCATCCTTCAAAATATCAAGGACGTATTTAGTATGCGTGTCTTCAATGTTTTCATCCCCGACTAATTTCTCAATAAACTTATTCAACTCCTCCCGGCTTCTGAATTTTGTCACTGCTAAAATATCATAAGGGCCAGTTATTTTATATAGCGAGGTTACATAAGGATTTACCATGAGCCCGTTATAAACATCTTCATCTTTGCCTTTCTTAATCTTTAATTCTACTATGGCGGTAATATCAAACCCTAATTTGCTGTGATCTATTTTACTGCTGTAGCTTGTAATTACATTATTGCCTTCAAGTTTTCTTATTCTGTTCATTACTGTCGCTGCCGAGACATTTATCCTCTTGGCTATTTGCCTGTAGCTAAACTTAGAATTTTCTAACAAGCTTGCTAATATCTTTCTGTCGGTACTGTCTATTTTCACTTTTTAATTAAAATCCCTGTAATTTGAGATGTTAAACAAATATTTAACCTTTGCCATTTTTTCTAAAAGTTTGTTTAGATATTTCATAGCTAGTTATTTATACAAATTAAAGCAGCTGCATTCAGAGGGGGCAGTTATGAGAAAGGTGTACAGATTAAAAAGATTCAGAAAGGCCTTAAAAGATTATTTCACCGACGAGGAAGATTACCCTGAAGAGATGATTGAAGACGAGCTGGAGAATGACGAGATTAATTCTAGTGAAGAGGGATTCTGGATCGGGTATACAAAAGCATGAATTAAAAGTGTGAATTAAAGAAATAACCGCAAGCTATATAAGTGAGATGGATAGTTGCAGGCACATGAAGAGAATCACTTTTTTGGGAATCCTAATCATTGCATTATTCTTAGTTAGTGGGTTCGGTTGTAGCAAGCAAAAAGAATCTGCTGAAAACATTATTGATGAAACTCAAGCAGACCAAATTGAAAAGAGCGAAACCATTATTGATGAGCTTAAAGAACTTAATGAAGGGAGAGTTTTAGTTGACAGAGTAAGATATGCCCAGGCAGGAAATCCTCCATTTGATTTTACTAATGTGGTTTTTCATCAAAAATCAGGAAATGGATACAAGGTTGAAGTGAATTCTGATAAAGACGTTAAAGTAGAGATCATGACGGATAAAGACTGCATACTGAAGGGGCAGGGAGATAAATATAATATTATTTCAGAAGATGAAGGCAAAGAAATTATAATCATGGGCGAGAAATATGAAGGCGAAAACAGAAATTTATGCGCCGGAGCTACGGCAGCTGGCAACGGTCAAGTAGAAATTAAATTCAAGGTTACAGAACTTGTTTAAAATTAAGGTTTAATTTTTAGTTTTAGAAACTTATTTAAATCAACTTTTATCTTTTTTATTTTATTGGGCCCGTAGCTCAGCTTGGTAGAACCCTTTTTAGAAAAAAGCGTTCACGGAAAAAAGGATGCCAGAAGCAACAGCCTTTTAAGCTGTGGGTCGCGCGTTCGAATCGCGTCGGGCCCGCATTGATTATCGTTAATTATTATTTATTATTATAAAAAAGCCAAGAAAAAAATTTAGAGGGATTGACTTCTTTTTTCCTCTCTTGGAAAGCTTCCTAAGTTGCCTTCAATTGCTACATTAACCTCTAATTTAGCTGTGATAACTGAATAAACAAATCCCCTTAATTCTTTCTGAACATAAATGCTGGGTAAACCGCCCGATGATATCGGATAATTATTAGAATAAGCTCTAACTGCTCCCTCTAAATCTTTGACAAATTTCTCATCCTCAGAAGTTTCACTAACAACCCTGGTTTCATATAACTGGCCAGTATCTCTTGAACTAAAATCGCTTCTAAAGGCCCTGTAAACCCCATTAACAATTCCGTCTCTGCTGTCAAACCTGGCAACTAGAAGGTTTTCTTTATTCCCCCCCAAATAAGCATGCTCAGTTCCCAACACTCTTCCAATTAAACTTTTAAACAATAAATTCCTGCTCTCTTTAATGCTGCCGCTCCTTAAATCAAAAGTAAGCAGCACATAATTTCCAAGTAATGGGTGTTCTGGATTATTTCCATCATTATATCTCCCATCTTTTGCTCCTCCAATCATAACCGCGCCTTTGGAAGTGCTTGGACTTTTTAAAAGGCTTCTTCGCGTCGGTAAAACAAGAGCAGGCCTTCTTCTAACAGATTCTCTCTCTGTTTTAGGAATGCTCGCCAATTTTTCTGCAGGTTTATCATTCGTATCTCCATCACTAGTGGCTTTAGTCACCCCTCCAGAAGATTTATCAGTCCCTGTCTCTTTAGATATTATTTCATCAATCTCTTCTTGTGTAAGACTTTTATCCTCTGCCATTGTAATCTTTGCAATGATTCTTGCCTTATAAACTTTAATATTATTACTACTTTTAAGTTATATTAATAATCTCGACTGGAACAAAATAATTACAAACCGAAATCTTTATAAAGTTTTGCTCAGTTTTTCTGTTCGGATGCTCAAAATCATATCGTTTTTTGCCAGGTTAGTTGATAATATTAAAAATACTGCATGATTAGAGCCAATGGAGGCCCACGTTGGTTAATAAGCAAATTCAAATTGAAAACCATGTCCTGTTGCTAAAGCATGAAAAATTAGACGACAAAGCTTCTGAAGATTTATTAAAAAAATATAACATTTCTAAAACCCAGCTTCCAAAAATTTATAGAAAAGATTTTGCATTAAAAGGGATGGAGGTTAATGCAGGGGATATTATAGAGGTTGAAAGGAAAAGCCCTACCGCGGGCAAGATAAAATTCTACAGGATGATCGTCGATGGTTCATGATTATAAGAAAATAATCGGAAAATATTTTGAGAAAGATGGATTCATAGATGCCAGCATAAGATCCTTTGATAATTTTGTCGAGAAGGTTTTGCCGAAGATAGTCGAGGAAGTCGGAGAGATAAGGCCGACAATAATTCCTGAAAACGTCGAGGATTTTGTTATTAAATTGAATAAGATTTGGATTGGAGAGCCGCAGCTGATAGAGGCTGATGGAAGCAAGAGGGTAGTTTTCCCCATGGAGGCAAGGCTCAGGCAATTAACTTATGCCGCTCCTATCTTGTTAGAAGTAAGCGCTTATGTCGATGGCTTGCAGGTGGAGAACTTCACTACGCAGATAGGAAAGTTGCCTATAATGGTTAAAAGCAAGCATTGTAATCTGAATGGATTGAAAAGAGATGAGTTAATTGAGAAAGGCGAAGATCCGGATGACCCGGGCGGTTATTTTATCCTGAATGGGAATGAGCGTGTTTTGATAATGGTGGAAGATCTAGCAAGCAACAGGATATTCATCAGTAGGAATGCAATCGGTCCAAGCAGGTATTCATTAAGGGTCTTCTCTGAATCAGGCGCTTTAAGGATTCCCCACCTCATTGAGCAGATGAAAGACGGCACGATTTATTTGTCCTTCACAAGATTCAAGCGAGTTCCTGTTTTTGCAGTTATTAAAGCGCTCGGGATGGTTAAAGATCAAGATATTACAATGATGATAAATGCAGACAAAGATTATGAAGATATTTTCATTAATCTTTACAAGGCAAGTGAATATAAAACAGAAGATGATGCCTTGGATTACCTTGCAAGGCAGATCGGAATCACCCAAGGAAGGGAAATTAAAATTCAAAGAGCAAGAGAGTATCTTGATAAATATTTATTGCCTCACCTTGGAGAAACCAGCAAAGACAGGATTGCAAAAGCATATAATCTATGCAAGATGGTCAAAAAGTTTTTGATGGTTGCTAAAGATGGCTGCAGTTTAACAGATAAAGACCATTATCTAAACAAGAGGATAAAGCTGCCAGGGGATTTGCTGGCTGACTTGTTCAGGATTAACACCAGGGTTTTAGTAAATGACATGCTGTATAATTTTCAAAGACTAGTTAAGAGGGGGAAGTTTAACAGCATCAGGATAATTATCAGGGATAAATTATTAACTAATAGGATAACAAGCGCTATGGCAACTGGTTCCTGGCCAGGTGGAAGACAAGGAGTTAGCCAGAATATTGACAGGACTAATTTTCTAGGAACAATGAGCCATTTGCTGAGGGTCGTTAGTTTATTAAGCTCAACCCAGGAAAATTTTGATGCAAGGGCTTTGCATGGAACCCATTACGGGAAGCTATGCCCGATTGAAACCCCTGAAGGGACATCAATAGGGCTGAGAAAAAACCTGGCTATGCTCTGCAGTATCTCGCATGAAACCCTTGAAGAAAATAAAGTTAGGGAATTGCTGCATGAAATCGGCGTTAAAAAAGCTGCAGCTGCCCCGGCTGCTGGAGGCGCAGGAAAATGACTGATGTTTTCTTGGATGAAAAATATATTGGAAGCATTGACAATCTAAAGGATTTTATTACAAAGCTGAAAAAAGAAAGGAAAGAAAAGCCGTTCTTAAAGAGTCTAAATATTTACTATGATGAGGAATTCAACGAATTATTTCTGAATATTTGCAATGGCCGAGCTAGAAGGCCGTTAATCACAGTAGAGAATGGTAAAAGCAAGTTGACTAAAGAGCATACAGATAGATTATTGAATGACGAGATTAATTGGAATGATTTGATTAAAGAAGGCATTATCGAATACCTAGATGCTGGAGAAGAAGAAAATTCTCTAATCGCCCTAAATGAAGATGAGCTGACAAATGAGCACACGCATTTAGAATTAGCCCCTGTTACTATTTTAGGTTTAACCACCTCTCTGGTCCCTTATGCTAATTATGATGCAGCAGCAAGATTAAATGGAGGAAGTAAAAACCAGAAGCATGCTCTGGGATTGTATCTCGCTAATTTCCTGCTGCGAATGGATACTGATGTTTCTGTTTTGCACTATTTGCAAATGCCGGTTGTTAAATCCTTCATGGCAGAAGTCTCCAAATACAACAAGCATCCAAGCGGTTTCAATGTCGTAATTGCAGAGATGTGTTATGAAGGCTATAATATGGAGGACGCCATTGTCTTTAATAAAAGCAGCATTGAAAGAGGGTTAGCTAGAAGCACCTACTTCAGGCCCTATAATGCAGAAGAATTAAGGTACAGCGGCGGTCTTATGGATGAAGTAGGAATTCCGGATAAGGAAGTCAGGGGTTATAGGAGCGAAAAAGACTACAGGTACTTGGAGAATGACGGCATTGTCTACACAGGCCAAAAATTAAAGGCTGATGATGTTATAATCGGAAAAACCTCCCCTCCAAGATTTCTAGGAGAGATGGAGGAATTTAGTTTCACAGCATCTACAAGAAGGGAAAGCAGCTCTGTTGTCAAGCATGGAGAAGCAGGCGTTGTTGACATGGTTGTACTAACTGAAAATGAAGAAGGAAATAAATTAGTCCAGGCAAGATTGCGCGATCAAAGAATACCTGAAATAGGCGACAAGTTTACCTCGAGGCACGGGCAAAAAGGCGTCATTGGCCTGTCTGTCTCAAGCATTGACCTTCCATTTTCAGGCGATGGCGTATCCCCTGATATCCTTCATAGCCCGCATAGCATTCCAAACAGGATGACCGTGAGCCATTTGATTGAAATTCTTGCTGGAAAAGTTGGAAGCTTATCTGGAAGATTTGTCGACGGCACTACTTTTGATGCTGAGCCTGAAAAAAGTTTAAGGCAGGAATTATTGGAATTGGGATTCAGAGATGATGGCACTGAAATAATGTACAATGGAGTTACAGGCGAGAGGTACAAAGTCCGCATTTATATTGGGAATATGTACTATTTGAAATTAAAGCACATGGTGGCAAACAAGCTGCATGCAAGGGCCTTTGGAAGAATTCAATTGCTGACAAGGCAGCCTATTGAAGGCAGGAGCAAGGGAGGAGGCTTAAGGCTCGGAGAAATGGAGAAGGATTGTTTGGTAGCGCATGGCGCATCCTTGCTGTTAAAAGAAAGATTTGACTCTGACAAGACAGTGATTCATGTATGCGAAAGTTGCGGATTGTTGGCTGTGAATGATTTTTTCAGAAGCAGGAAGTATTGCACAAGATGCGGCGACAATGTCGAAATAAATGCTATTGAATTAAGCTACGCATTTAAATTATTATTAGATGAGCTAAAGAGTATGTGCATAAACCCGAAATTAATCTTAGAGGATAAATATTAAGGCATAAAATATTGGACTAAAAATGGGAGAACATATTTACAGGAAGGTTAAGAGCATCAAGTTTAATTTCTTTAGCCCTGAAGAGATCAGAAAAATGGCGGTTGCAAAGATTGTAACCCCGGAATTGTATGACAAAGAGGGCTATCCTGTCGACGGTGGGTTGATGGACATCAGGCTTGGAGTTATTGATCCAGGATTAAGGTGCAAGACATGCGGCAGCAAATTAAAAGAATGCATGGGTCACTTTGGTTACGTAGAATTAGCCAGGCCAGTTATTTATCTGAAAGGGGTTAGTTTTATTTATGATTTCCTGAGATGTTCCTGCAGGGAATGCGGCAAGCTGCTGCTTGATGAGAAAAGTAAGGAGAAATATCTCGAGAAGTTAAGCAATGGCATGAGCAATAGTGATGCAAAAATTATCGCAGGCATGATAAAAGATAAGTGCAAGAATGTTAAAAAATGCCCTTTATGTGATGCAAAAAATTATCCGATAAGGGTGGAAAAGCCAACCCTGTTTTTTGAAAATGATAAGAGAATATTCCCGTTCGAAATAAAAACAAGATTAGAAAAGATTAGTAATGAAGATGTAAAATTGCTGGGTTATAATCCTAATGCCGCCCGCCCTGAATGGGTTGTGCTTACAAATATGCCCATCCCCCCTGTAACTATCAGGCCGAGCATTACTTTGGAAAGCGGCGAAAGAAGCGAAGATGATCTGACGCATAAATTAGGGGACATTGTAAGGATAAATCAGAGATTATTTGAAAACATAAATGCTGGTGCTCCTGAAATCATTATTGAGGATTTATGGGATTTATTGCAGTACCATGTCACAACATTTTTTGATAACACAACTGCTTCTGTGCCGCCGGCAAGGCACAGGTCAGGAGAGCCGTTAAAGACTTTAACTGAGAGGATAAAAAGCAAGGAAGGAAGATTCAGGCATAATCTAACAGGAAAAAGGGTTAATTACAGCGCAAGAACATTGGTAAGCCCTGATCCCCAGATTGAGCTTGGAGAAGTTGGAGTTCCTTTAGAAGTTGCTATGGAGCTGACTATCAATGAAAGAGTAACAAGCTGGAATATTGAAAGGCTGAAGGGATTTATTAAGCGCGGGCCAAAAAACTACCCTGGAGCGAATTATGTAATAAGGCATGATGAAAAGAAAAAAAGGATCACTGAAGAAACAGTAGAGTCTTTATTGGACGAGCTGCAAGAGGAATACATTGTTGAAAGGCACTTGATGGATGGAGATGTTTGCATATTCAACAGACAGCCTAGTTTGCACAGGATGAGTATAATGTGCCACAAAATCAAGGTCTTGCCTGGAAAAAGTTTTAGATTGAATCCAAGCGCGTGCACTCCATATAATGCAGACTTCGACGGGGATGAGATGAACATTCACATCCCGCAAAGCGAGGAAGCACGGGCTGAAGCAGAAATTTTGATGCATGTCCAGCACAATATTATAACGCCAAAGAATGGGCTGAACATAATTGCATGCATCCAGGATTCAATTACAGGAAATTACCTGCTTACAAGAGAAATGGAATTTTCTAGAGAAGAAGCAATTGAGCTGCTGTTGAGCATTGGCTGTGATGACTTTACTACATTCCCAAAAACAAAGACTATAAACGGAAGGCAGGTTTTAAGCGCATTATTGCCAAGGGACTTTAATTTCATCGGCTATAATTTAATGCACAAAGAGGGTATAAAAGAAGGCGTTGTTACAGTTAAGAATGGCCAGTTATTAAACGGCGTTGTTGATAGGGCAATTATAGGAAAAGAATCTGGAGATTTATTAAGAAGTCTGCACGCCCAATATGGTCCTGAAAAGGTTCTAAAGATTTTAAATAATATTTCAAAATTAGGGATCAAGATAGTTACGAACTACGGCTTTACAACAGGATTAGTAGATACTGATGTCGATGATAAAATATTCGCAGAGATTAACAAGCTGATGGACGAGGCTTTAAAAAAAGTTGATGAACTCATTGAAGAATTTAAATCAGGAAAATTAGAGGCATATCCAAGCAAAACATTGAGAGAAACACTGGAGTTAAAAATATTGGAAACCCTGAACAAAGCCAGGAACAGGGTTGGAAAATTAGTTGCTGAAAACTCCAATGCCGACAACCCAACAATTATCATGGCTTCTTCAGGAGCAAGGGGAAATGAATTAAACCTGGCTCAGATAGCAGGCAGCGTCGGCCAGCAGGCTTTAAGAGGAGAAAGAATAAACCGAGGATATAATGGGAGGGCACTGCCTATTTTCAAGAAACATGATTTAGGAGGGCCTCCGCACGGCTTTGTTAGGAACGGCTTTAAGCGCGGATTGAAGCCCTATGAATTCTTCTTTCATGCAATGACTGGGAGAGATTCATTAATGGACACTGCTTTGAGAACACCAAAATCAGGATATCTATACAGGAGACTGGCGAATGCATTGCAAGATTTAAGAGTCGAGTATGATAAAACTATAAGGGCAGCCAACAAGGAAATTGTGCAGTTCTATTACGGAGAGGATGACATAGACATCTCCAAAAGCGAAGCAGGAAGTATTAACATCAAGAAAATAATCAGAGAGACTATTAATAAATAAAAAAATAAAAAAAGAATAAAATAAAAAAAATAAAATGGAAGAGCTATATAAAGAATATTCCGGAGGAATTCCTGACAAGTTAATCGACGATATTAAGAAAGAAGTCAGCAAAGTAAAGATCACGAAGGCGCAGCTTAAAGACGTTCTTGAAAGAGTTAAAAAAGAATATGAATCAGCATTAATCTCGCCTGGAGAGGCAATTGGAATCATCACTGCTGAGAGCTTTGGAGAACCAGCTACCCAGATGAGCATTCATAAAGATGAAAAAATAATTGTCAAGATAAAGGATAGAATAAAAATATTAAAAATCGGGGAATTTGTCGATAGGATGATGAACCAAAATAGTATTCTTGAATTCAATAATACACAATTTCTCCCATTGAATGATTACGAATTTTATGCACCAAGCATTAATCAAGAAGAAAAAATTGAATGGAAAAGAATTGTTGAATGTAGCAGGCATAAATACAATAGGAAATTGATGAAATTAACAACAGCTTCTGGCAGGGAGATAATTGCTACAGACAATCATTCCTTTGTCATAAGAAATAATAACAAAGTTGCTCCCATTGTTGGCACTAATTTAAAAATAGGGGATAGAATTCCTGTAATCAAATACTTGCCTGAAAACTGCATTAGTTCTATAAAGATTAATGACTATCTCGTTAACACTAACGAAAGTGAGGATGGATTATTGTTTAAATATAAAACAAGAGCCAAGAAAATACAGAACAAAATAATTTTAGACGGGAAATTTGGCTATTTTATAGGAGCTTATTTATCAGAAGGGCATGCCAATAAAGGCCAAGTTTCCATATCCAACATGGATGATGACTTTATTTTCAATGTTAAAGAGTTTATCAATACTATTGGATTGGATTGTAAGGAGGAAATAAATTCAAGAGGATTTGCATTAAGCAGGGATTTGAAGATCTCCTCTTCATTGCTTGCTCAATTTATTATTTCAGTATGCAGTTCAGGTTCAAGAAACAAAAAAGTTCCGGAGTTTGCCTACTCTGCCGAGGAAGAATTTGTCTCTGGATTATTAAGAGGATATTTCGATGGCGATGCCAACTTCACTGTGAACCGGAGAATGATAAGAGTAAGCAGCAATTCCAGGGGATTAATTGATGGAGTTGCTTTATTGCTGAACAGGTTCAAGATATTTTCTCATAAAATAAAAGATAAAAAAGGGCAATTTTGGCTTTTAATTCCGTACAAATATGCTCCTTTATTTTTACAATTTATTGGAAGCGATATTGATAAGAAAAGAATCTCTTTAGAAGGATTAGTTGAGTTGTCAAGAAATTACTGGAATGAGAGCTCCCAAGACTTCACAGATATGGTTTCTGGTTTTGGTGATTTATTTTACAGAACTGCCAAAAAATTGGGGATGAGAACAAGATATATTAATAACTTTACCAAAAGACAGAAAATTGGGAGAACTGCTTTGTATAGATATATGAAAAAGTTCGAACTTATCTCTCAACAAATTGGAGTTGATATTTCTGAGGAATTAAAAATAATGAGGAGAATATTTGAAAGTGATGTTATATGGGATGAAATTGTTAAGATTGAATACGTTGATTCCAAAGATAAGTATGTTTATGATCTATCTGTTCCAGGTTTAGAAACATTCACAACTTTTGAAGGAATAATAACGCACAATACATTGAACGTAAAGCATTTTGCAGGCGTTGCAGAGATGCAGGTAACATCAGGATTGCCAAGATTAATTGAAATATTTGATGCAAGCAAGAGCATTAAAACACCAAGCATGGAAGTCTATCTAAAGCCGGAATATAATAAAGACGCGGCTAAAGTCAGGAGGATTGCTTCTCAAATCAAGGAGAATACATTAGGAGATATCGCTACTGAATCAACAATAGATATCTCAACAATGAATGTAAAAATAGGAATAGACAAGGGTAAACTCCGCGATTTAGGAATGACAGAAGACAGCCTGGTAAAAACGCTAAAAGATTCCCTGAAAGGGTCTCAAGTCAGGTTAAACAAAAATGAGATTGTGCTGAAAGTAAAGGAAAATGATCTGCATGAAGCTTATATTTTAAAAGAAAAAGCAAAAGGGATTTTTATTAAAGGAGTGAAGGGAATTAGCTATGTCCTGCCTGTCAAAAGGGAAAACGAATTTATAATCTTGACTTCTGGCAGCAATCTAAAGGAAATCTTAAAAGTGAAGGAAGTTGACACGAGAAGGACAATTACTAATGACATCCATGAGATCTATAGTGTTTTTGGAATTGAGGCTGTAAGGCAGGCAATTATCAACGAGGCTAGCAAAGTTATTCAAAACCAGGGATTGGATATTAATATAAGGCACATAATGTTTATTGCTGATGTTATGACCTCCACAGGAGCTATTAGAGGGATTACCAGGAGCGGTATAACCGGCGGAAAAGAAAGCATACTGGCAAGGGCAAGTTTTGAAACCCCGATAAGGCATTTGATAAGCGCAGCATTAAACGGAGAGGAAGATTATTTAAATTCAGTAGTGGAAAATGTTATCCTGAATCAGCCAGTTCCATTGGGCACAGGGCTTCCAAGATTGACTGTTAAAAATTCAAGAGAAAAAGAAAGTAAAATAGGTATATAGGTGTGTAGGTTAAATTTAAAAATAGCTTTTTGATAATAGTTGTATGGAAAAATTGAAGCAGGATCTGTTGGAGAGCAGCGAGAAATTAGTTTTTGGCACTGAGAGGAATTTGAAGCTGCTGAAAGATGACAGGATAAAAAGGATTTACATCACAAGCAATTGCATAGACACTATTAAAGAGGAGATCAAGCGCTATGCGCTCCATAATGGAAAAACCGAGATAGTCGAGCTGAACGCCACTAACAGCGAGACCGGCCTTATTTGCAAAAAGCCATTTTCTATTTCTGTTATCGGGCTGATTAAATGAAATGAGAATGAAAAAAGTTTACGACGTCGAGCTGATAAAGTATATTTCGCTTCTTGAAAACCTTGGAAAGGTCAGGATAAAGGACCTATTCCAATATAATGGGATGCTGTGTTGCATCGTCGACAAAAAAGATGTAAGCCTGTTGGTAGGGTTAGAAGGAAGGAAAATTAAAAAAATTCAGGCCATGCTAAACAAGAAGATTAAAGTCATTGGCTATAGCCCCGATATTAAAGACTTTGTAAAAGATTTTATCTATCCGATTAAAGTCGATAACATAGAAAAGGATAATAGAGAAGAAAATAACAACAGCCTGATACTGCACTGCAAGGATCGCGAGACGAAAGGTTTATTAATCGGCCGGGGAGGAAAGGGCTTGGTGGATTTGCAGGCAGCAATATCAAGATATTTCAAAATTGATAGCATTAAGGTAAAATAAAAAGATAAAAAATAAAAATGGGAAAGAAATCAAACGGTTTGTGGGCAGGTAAAAAACTAATGAAAAGAAGAGCCCAGAGTAGATTAAAAAGTAAATGGTTCAAGAGAAGATTATACGGATTGAAGATTAGATCAGATCCTTTGAAAGGAGCAAGTCAGGCCAAAGCAATAGTTCTGAGTAAGGTTCAGCTCGAGGCAAAGCAGCCAAACTCAGCAATGAGGAAATGCTGCAAGGTTCAGCTGACTAAAAATGGAAAAAAGATAACTGCATTTGTCCCGGGCAACCTGGCTTCTAGGTTTATCAACGAGCATGACGAGGTCATTATTGAATGCATTGGCGGGGCCATGGGCGGGAGCAAAGGCGACATCCCCGGAGTTAGGTGGCAGATAATAAAGGTTAATGACCAAAGTTTGAATGCCCTTGTCAGTGGAAAGATTGAGAAAGGTAGAAGGTAAAATTAAAAGCAAAAGTAAAAATAAAAAATGATAAAATTATTTGACACTTGGGATGTTTCTGGAATTAAAGTTCAAGATCAAGGGATTGAAAGGTATATTAATCTAAACCACGTATATGTTCCAAGAAGTTCTGGAAGAGATGTTAAGATTCAATTCCATAAGAACTACCACAGTATAGTTGAGAGATTAATGAATCATCTGCTCATTCCGGGCCATCGAGGAAAAAAGCATAAATACAGCTCTGGCCATAATGGTGGAAAAGTGATAAAGGCTTACTCCATCATTTTCAAGAGCTTAAAATTAATAGAAGAGAGATTAAAAAAGAATCCAGTAGAGGTATTAGTGAAAGCTATTGAGAATGCTGCTCCTCGCGAAGAAATTACTACAATAGAATATGGAGGAGCAAGATATCCGAAATCTGTTGAATGCGCCCCTCAAAGAAGAATAGATTTGGCTTTAAGATATATGGTGCAGGGTGCTTATGCTGCTTCATTCGGAAAAAGAAAAAAGAATTATCAGGCTCTAGCTGACGAAATAATTAATGCATACAACTTGAATATGCAGAGCAATGCAATCGCAAAAAAACTAGAATTGGAAAGGCAGGCTGACAGCGCAAGATAAAATAAAATTGAATCACTTCGCTATCACACTTTCTTTTTAAGAAAAAGAAATCGTGTCCAAAGAAAAATCATTTACATAAATTTTTAATTATAAATAATTTATTTCAGGTAGCCGATATTTATCTCTACTTTACTGCTCTCCTTTTATTCGAGACATGTTATGACATCAACCATCTTATTTTACTCATTCTTCCAATATTTTGATAGTTTCTCTTTGTACCTTTAAGATTAATTCCTTTATTTTCTTTAGCTGTTGTAAATCAATACTTGTTTCAACACCATAAGTTGAAAGTTCTCTGCTTTCTCTTACTGTTGGATTTGTGATATTTTTTTCAACATCAAGAGTATCAAATTGAGTAACCAAGTCTTTATCCAAGTCCAGTTTCTTTTCATTTATCAAAGTAAGAAGCACAGTTATTGTACATGCCTGATTTCGTGATTCATAACCATATTTGGCGAGAATTGCCAAAAAGCAGTGATAAATAGCATAAAATCCTACATTCAAAGCCCAGTCGTATATCTTTAGCTTTTCAAGAGTTTGCACTGTTCCATAATTATATTCAGACTTCTTAACATGCTTTTGTGCTAAATCCAAATCAGGCCTTGTTTTTATCAGCCTTTTTGGATCTTTCAGACACCATTTTAAATGCTCATCTACTTGCGACATTTTCTTACAACCTCAACATATCTTTCTGGATTATTGAATATAAGATTCTCGGATAATATACTATAAAAAATTTTGTCTTCTTTATTCAGCAGAATGTCCTTTTCAGCTATATCTACATATCTTATCGGTTTTTCAACTAATTCAGATTTTCTTATCTCATCCTTTATTTTTTTGATATCTTTGGATTTTTTAGTATCATACATAAGTAAAACATCTACATCGTTGAAATCCTTTGTATTTATAGATGAACCAAAGACCAAACCCATCTCAATACAATCCTTAAATTTTTTCAGACTATGGAATAAGACACTTAACCACCTAGGAAACTCTTTCTCTTCTAAACTGAGCATATATTCCATAAATTTAATGGCCAGCTTGTTGTTGTATTCATACAAAAAAAAGACAGAGTTGCCAATTTTCTCTTTAGTCAACAGATGTTTATCTGCCAAAATATTACATAATTTATTGGCATGAGCATGATTGATCTTCAGTATTCTGGCCAGCTTCCTGGCGTTATATCTATCTTTATAATGTTTAAACAGATATTTAGCTATCTGAATTTCAATCTTTGTAAATTGTATGTTATTAACAGCCATACGTATTCTAAAAACATACATATTATATAAAGGTTACGATTTTAAACCTGAGATTCTTACTACCTTTAACATGAATGTACCCATTGACGAATGTTCTTGATGAATCGCTTTGCTATCACACTTTCTTTTTAAGAAAAAGAAATTGTGTCCAAAAGAAAAATTATTCAAAAAACGAACGCCCTCCCGCTTACTTTGAATTTTTCGGCTTCGCCGAACATTGCACTAAGATCCAACCCCTCCAAGTATTCGGGGGAAACTAACATTGAATGTTCAATTGAGAAATCGGCTATTTTCTAAAGGGGGGCTTTGGCTTTATCTCAGTAGTGGACCTTATGCTAATGTTAAAAACAAGATATTGTCTTTTACCTCTAGCTTTATCTGATTTTCATCCCAATTCGGTTCTGTAGATAAAGTTGTAATTTCGTTAAGATGTCTTCCAAATTTAAGACTGTATTTAGAAGATTATGATCATCACGACAATATACTCAAATAAAATAAATAATTATCTAATCCTAATCGCTTCTAAATTCTTGGGGGCTGCTGTTTCAATTTTGTTTAATTTATGCAGGGTAGATGCCAAATCCAAGCATCTGGATGATTCTCCATGAACAACGATTATTTTTTTAGGCCTCGGATCTAGATTATAGACAAATCTTGTTAATTCATTTCTTGAAGAATGTCCAGATAAGCCTTCAATGGAGTGTATTTCCATTTTGACTTCAACGTTTTCCCTCTTCCCATTTGACTCCATCACGAATTCTTTTTCTCCTGACTGCACTCTTCTTCCCAAGCTCCCCTCGCCTTGATAAGAAACAAATACCAAAGAGTTCCTTGGATTCCCTGCTAGCTCCCTAAAGTATTCAACTGATGCCCCTCCTGTCAGCATTCCTGAAGTAGCTAATATAAGGCACGATCCAGTCTCTTCTATGATCTGCTGCCTTTCTTTAGCAGACCCAACTTGCTTGAATATCGGGGATAAGAAGGGGTTGCTGTCATGATGGAAGATTGATTTCTTAACTTGGTTGTTTAAAAAATCAGGGTATGCAGTATGTATTGCAGTTACATCCCAAACCATTCCCTGGATGAAAACCGGGATCTCAGGAATCAGCTTCTTCCTAATTAGTTCTTCGACAATGAGCATGACTTCTTGGGCCCTTCCCACACCCAAAACAGGAATTAATATCTTCCCCTTCCTTTCAACAGTGCTCTTTATCACCTCTATTAACTGCTTCTCGCACTCTTCTCTTGGGGGCTGCACATTATCCTTGCCGCCATAAGTTGATTCAAGAGTCATGGTTTCTAATCTGGGAAATTTAGTCACAGCAGCCTCAAGCAATTTGGTCCTTGCATACTTTGTATCTCCTGAATATAGAAAATTATGCAGTCCATTTCCAATATGCAAATGAACCATTGCGCTCCCTAAAGTATGACCTGCATTGTAAAAAGTAACCCTAATATCAGGGGTTATATCACAAACCTCTTCATAGTCAAGCCAGATAGAGTGCTTAACCACCTCCTTAACATCGCTAGCATCATATATTGCCTTCTTCGCCTCTTTAAATGCAACACCTATGTAATCAAGGCAGAGCAAGGCAGAAATATCTCTAGTAGGAGCAGTCCAGTAAACAGGCCCGCGGTATCCCATCTTAAACAGCAACGGGACCAAGCCACAATGATCAAGATGAGGATGAGAGATAATGACTGCATCCAATGCATTTATATTGAACTCGGGGATTTCAAAATAAGGATATGCATCCTTTCCAGAAATGGCTATATTTACTCCACAATCCAGCAACACTCTTGATTCAGGTGTTTGCAGATACAAACAGGATCTTCCAACCTGCCTCGCCCCCCCTAGAAAAGAAACTCGAATCCATTCCTCTTTTTTTTCATTCACCCAGTTGGAATAAATTCTCTCACCTACTTTATTCAAAAAATTTCTTCTATAATCATTGTTCTCATACAGCACTTTTCTGATATTTTCGATCATCTTTGACCTTATTGCAGGAATCCTTCTAACTAAAGGCGTCCATAGTGTTTTATGCTTAATCTCCTTTAATATCTCCCCTGCTTTTCCAATTACGAGCCCGGGTTTTTCAGCCTCGATTATAACTTGAGATCTTTGAGGATCGAAGATTACATTTATCTTCCCAGCCTCCTCAGTCAGTATTTTCTCAATCTCCTCTTTTGCCTTTTCCTCTTCCAAAGTCATAGAAGGGTCTATTCTAACTTCAATCCTTTTCTTTATCTTGTTCACTATCTCTCTTATAACACCGTTATTGTCTAAGAAAAAATCCCTGCTCTTAGTATACAAGACTATATTCGCTCCCTCAAACAAAGCTATTGAGATTTCAACGCTTTCCGGAATGTCTTTAAGTATCTCTTTTAATATTTCTGCCATTTTCTAAGAAGCATTTATATCACAGCCACTAGATTTAAATTTTAAATTTTAAATTGTAATTTTATTCTGTATCTCTTTTGTAAAAACAGTTTTTATGCCCTGGTTTGTAATACTAATCACGTCAATCCCGTCTCCAGTGTTCATATCCCTCTGGATAGCAGCATTTATCCCCTTGACAGCCAGTTTAACACCATCTTCAATACTCATATTTTCACTATATAAAGTTTCCAAAACACCATATGCCATTACAGACCCTGAGCCTGAGGACAAGAAATCCTTGCATTCGCTCAAGCTACCATCTGGATAAATATCATAAAGATGGAATCCCTTGTTATCCTTTCCAGCTAGTATAAAATGCGATATCCCGGGGATCATTGACGGCCTTCTAATGTTTTGATAAACAATCCCAGATAATAAATTCGCTGCTTCTTTAATAGTGACTTGCTTTTCCTTTCTTATCTCCATCAATCTTAGCTCTGCTGAAATTAATTTTGTTATTAACTGGGCATCTGATGCAGTACCTGCCATTGTTAAGGCTATATAATCAGTTATCTTATACACCTTTTGGGCTCTCTTATCTACTATGATGCCTGCCCCAGCCCTTTTGTCAGCAGCTAGCACAACTCCCTCTCTGCATTTGATGCCAATGGTTGTCGTGCCTGTTTTCTTGTACTTTTCGTAATTTTCCTCCATTTTTATCACAGAAACCTGTATTTTAACAATCTCAAGGTATTTATAAATCTTGTGGATAAGGTTTATATATAAGCTAAACCCATTTCAAACTGCTTTTTTTATTGTCTCTGAGTTAGCATGAAGAGATGGGTTCTGGAGGGTTTTGTCACCTCTTTCCTTCCAGAGCCATTATCATTATTATTCATTCCACTACCTCGAAAACATTTATGCATTTAGGAGAATAAGACCTATCAGGTATCAGTTCCCTATGATTTCCATTCCCCGCAGGCCTATCTCTCTCATATCCTGTGCAAAATAGAACGCCTTCAGCAGGATCAATAATAGATCTTACTCTCATCCCGCCATTAGCATCGCCATTAGCATGATATGGATATTGGCGTCTCAATATGCCTTTAACGTCTTCATCACCAAACCAGTAACCCAGTCTTTCAATTAAAAGATCCACCATCTTCTGATTTAATAGGTAAGATTGAATTCTTAATAAATTTTTCTAAGATTTATAATTTAAAGTGGACTATATAATCAATTACAATAATGTTTTTATAATCCAAGAAAAAGATTCATAGCACATCAATATTCCTTACCTTCTCCCTAATGTAGCCCTCTTTCTCAATAAGGTCCTCTAAAAAGTGATTAATGTTTGTATGCCTCCTTTTCAATTCAACATAGACCCTTAGCCCATCCTTTTTTATAGGATAATGCGAATATATTTTCATGAATTCATCCAGATGTTTTTTTTCCTTTACCGGCGGCCCGTAATGTTTCTTTTCTAAAGGCAGATTTTTTTCCTTGACAAAGTACCAAAAATAAGCTTCCTTATCATCCCAGTACCAGTCATGCTCAGTAACCTCATACCCTTCTTCCTTCAATTTTTTATGGATGTACTCCATGCATTTAATCAGCTTGGCCCCGACAATGTCTTCTTTTCCCTTGAGCGGAATCACCCTCAGGATAGAGGCTGATTTTATCCCTTCTAAGTCAAACTTTGTCTGCCTGAAGAATTCAGGAGAGGGATTATGCAGGAATTTTTTTGCTAATTCGACAAATTCATTAAACTTTTTCCCTGACAAAGCAGCAGCTGTATTCCTGTCTGACTGCACAGGATCTATTGCAATTAAAGGCGATACCTTTGACTTATTCAGTTTTTTCACCCCATGATTTTGAACATCAACTCTTATTCCAGATTTCCAGCGGGATGCAGCCTTCATTAAATTCTCAAAAGAGTTGTGCGCAATAGTCAAAATCTCTAAGGTATATCCGGAAAATCCCCTTATATATGATTCAGCCCCATAAAGCTTGTTTGCCTTGCAAAACGCTTTAGCCAGTCTTATCTCATCTGCTAAATGATTATGTTGCTTTATCCATCCTGAAACCCATTCTGTATGCAAAGGCGATATGTCTGTTATATTCTTAGCTTCCTCTGCTTTCGCTATTTTTAGTATAGGAATTATTTCAAAAGTAAATGGATCCTGCCTTATTTGGAAATAGTCGCGAGAGCCATGAATCTTGTGCAGTCCTGAAATCTTTGAAGTTTTTTTGAAGACCGCCTTTAATTTGGAATGTAATATTTTGGATAAGTCTTTACTTTTATATTTCTCTTTATCAAATTGCACGAATATATCTATGTCATGATCCCCTTTAAGAAATGTGTTCTTTGCCACAGAGCCACCGATGATGGCCCTTGCATTTTTTAATTCCCTGTTTAACTTATTAGTGAAGTGATCTGCCGCCCTCTTTAAAACCATCGACTCTTCTCTGCTTGGTTTTATCTCATTCAGCACTGTTTTCATCTTAAAAAAGATAACTTCATTATTTAAATAACCTGCGTAATTGTGTATATAGAAGAAAATTCTGTTTTTTAATCATAGAATTAATTTAAAATCCTTAATCTATACTTTCTGCTCCTAAAATTGATAAATCTGGATTAAAGCTCAAAATACCATGCATTACATAATGTTCTATCATCTCATCAAAAGATCTGTTTAAAGTAAAATTCGGTCCAAAAAAAGAATCTTCTTTTACAGGTCTAACTTTAAATGCATAATTTTGACTATTAACATGATAGACATTTTGAAAGGGATGTGCTACCCATTCTACACCAAATGAACATCCTTCTAAATGATCTACACAATCAGCCTCCCCAGTATAATAAGATAAAAAAAGCCTCACACACATTTCAGCTAAAGATTCGAGAGAGCCAGAATCAAAGATTTCTGTGTTAACAATAATTCTCTTTTAGAAACATTGCCATTTCCTTGTTGCCTGCAGCAAAATATGCTTCTGCAGCAAGCCTGTAATTCATCGCCTTCACGCAGAGAGCAGCCGCATTATTCAGCCTTTCCTTGTCTTTTGTCGGAATAAAGCACATCGCAGCCAGCTCAACTTTATTCTGCCTCATGAATTCATCCCCAATTTTTCTAAGCTTTTCAAAGTCTTCAGCCCTTTCAAGAATCTCAACAGCCTCAGGGATCCTATTCAGCTTGTACAACCTCTCTCCGACGTAGCTAAGAATCCCTCTCCCTCTATCATCAAGCATGGACAAATCAACAGAATTTATTCCGTCTTTAATGATCTTTGTGACAATTGGATGCTCCATCTTCCCCCCAATATCTATAAATCAATAAAGTTAAAAAGCATTTCTACTCCAAATAGAAAAATGGACAAGCTTCGTTTTGGAACAGCAGGAATACCAACCTGTACTAAAGGAGACACTATTCAAGGCATTAAAGATATCAGAAAATTAGGACTAGATTCTTTTGAATTAGAGTTTGTCCACAGCATTAACATCAAGCCGGAAAAAGCAGAAGAAGTAAGAAAAGCAGCCAAAGATGCTGATGTAGTCTTAACCTGTCATTCACCTTATTTTATTAATCTAAACTCTGAGGACAAGAAGAAATTTCATGCAAGCATCAGTTACATTGTAAATTCCGCTAAAATTCTTTCTTTATGCAATGGCTGGAGCGTTTGCTTTCACGCAGGCTATTATCAAAAACAATCCCCAGAAAAAGTTTATGAGAAAATAAAAGAAGGGATAAAAGAAATTGTTTCAAAAGTAAAAGAATTTGACAAAAATATTTGGATAAGGCCCGAGATATCAGGAAAGAAATCGCAGTTCGGGGATTTAAATGAGACTATAAAATTAAGCAATGATGTTGAGCAGGTAATGCCATGCATTGATTTCTCGCATTTTTTTGCAAGGGACACAGGAAAGCATAATACATATGATGAATTCAAAGCTATTTTAGAAACCATTGAAAAAAAATTAGGAAAAGAAGCAATTAATAACATGCATATTCATGTTGCCGGCATTGAATACGGCGATAAAGGAGAAAAAAACCATTTAGATCTGGAAGAAAGCAAATTCAATTACAAAGATTTGATGAAGGCCCTGAAGGAATTTAAAGTTAAAGGGGTTTTAATCTCAGAATCTCCAAGTATAGAGCAAAACGCCTTATTGATGCAGAAAACATTCTCTAAGCTTTAAGCATTTCTAAATCTAGCAGCTTTTTCAACAAAGTAATCTAAGCTCCCAATAATATCATCTCCCTTAGAATGTTGCCCGATAAAGATTCCATCAGAATCAAAAGCATCTCTTATTTCTAAATCATATCCTCTTCCATGCATCCTTCCGTAATCCCTTAAAACCTCTCTTAATTGTTGCCTTCTCTTATTCTCATGAGCAGGAAAATTATCCAGCATAGGAATCTTCAGATTTATTTTTCTCATTTCTTTATCTAGTTCATATAACTCCTCGCCATTTGGAATCAGATGAATAAACGCCTCTCTAACGCCGCCATATCTTTCAACAGCAGCATCAAAAATTAGATGATAATAATCCCGGTCATACCTATCATCAATATCCCTGACTAAAGCCAGGTCTGTATTCTTAAATTCTAATCTAACAGGCATCCCCAAAACAAAGCCGGCAAGGTATTCTGTCTTTTCAACATCGATCACAGCTTCCCCTCCAAATTTTCTGCCAGACCTATTGCCTCGGTAATAGGCCCAATAAGCAGGCAAGCCTTTAGAAAGGAATTTTGCAGCCAATTCTGGATTATCCACAACCCTAGATGGCAGTAATTTAATCATATTCCATAGGAATCTAGAGGAGATAACATTTCCAGCCTCTCTATTACCATAGATAACACTGTGCCCTGAATTAGTCTCAACTTGTTTTAAAGAACCCCTTAGCCTGCCAAGATTATACTCCCATCTGTTGCATTCCTTGGCATGGACAACATTCCCCTCTCTTGTTTTTATAATAAAATACCAGTTCCGGTTAAATAACTCTTTGCCGCTGCTAAATACATTTTCCCTTGCATTGCAGTCCATATAAATCCCGTCAAAAGGCTCCTCTCTATGGAGCATGTCAGTTAAGTCATAAGCCAGGGGGGTATCTAAAGCAACAAAGCCAATCCTCGCTTCATCAGGCAAATCTCTCAAATCATCCAACGCAACCTTATGCGTCTTAAAAAAACCAGTTGGATTCGGCTCAGAAACAATCCTCAATCTCTCCATAGAATCTGTAAAAGCGCCAACAGCCTCGGCTTTCATTTTTCCTTCTCCACTAACAACAGCAACAACCCTTGGAATTCTTCTCTCTCTTAACATATAGAATAATTGTAAGTCTAAAGAAGATAAATTGCCAAAAACAGGCATTAGAAATTTATTATCATCTACTTCGTCATCTGCAGCCCTAATTATTTTCAAGCTTACATAAGCGCCTCTTTCAGCATAGCCAATAGCTTTTCTGATAATCCTGCTGTCAGCCCATCTTCTTCTTAATCGAATATCATGGCTTCCCCCGGCTATTATAGCTGCCAAATCCCGTCCATTATCATTGCCTGACATCAAAAGGTTAGTAAGAACAAATCTTTTAAATCTTTTTTATTTTTTTATCTTAGCTACAAAGAACCCATCGCTGTTATTGTCCTGCGGCCATATCCTCAGGCATTTCCTAATCTCAGAGTTGTATTCTTTCCCTTCAAATTCGAGCACAGCAGGGGAGCATTTCAAATTTGAAACAGAAATTTTCTCCAATTTAGCATTGCTGTTTTCCAGCAAATAATCTATAACGTTTTCATCTTCTTCAGGCTCCAAAGAACAAGTCGAATAAACCAAAATTCCGCCTTCATTTAATAAAGAATACCCCTTCATAATCATCCTTTTCTGCTGGTAGCTTAACTTTTTTATCATCTCAGTATTATAAATTTTCAGAGTATCAGGAGATTTTTGCAGCGTTCCAGTTCCGGAGCAAGGCGCATCTAATAAGATTTTATCAAATTTTATCTCGGGAAACTTCTCTCCTTTATAGATTGTAATCACTGTATTCAATACTCCGCATCTCTGAAGATTCATTGACAAGGCCTTAATGCGATCCCATTTAATATCATTGGCAATTATAGCGCCTTTATTTCTCATCATCGCTCCGATTTGAGTAGTTTTAGAGCCCGGAGCAGCAGACATATCCAGAATCAGGTCGTTTTCAGCAGGATCCAAAATTATCGCAGGGATCATAGAGGCTGCTTCTTGAACATAAAAATAGCCGAGAAAATGCTCCTTCAAGTTTCCGACGGCGATTTCTTTTCTTTCAATATAGAATCCTTCTTTGCACCAGGGGACTTGCGTTAATCCAGCTACCCTATTTTTTAATTCGCTAACAGAAATCTTCAAGGTATTAACTCTGATTGACTTTCTAGCAGGTTTATTTATTGCTTCTTTAAAGTCTCCAAAATCTGTTAATCCCCTGTACCTCTCGACAAACTTCTCTTTAAACTCCATCATTTTATTCTTCTTCAAAGGTTTTGTATTTTATATTGTTATAAATAAACAGCAGAATTCTTAAAACTATTTCCAAAGAAACTATAAAGAGCAGGTAATAAATAATTGTCTTCCACATAAGAGGAATGGATTTTATTGCCAGCAATGCAGACTCCAGTGAGAAATAAGAAAGTCCTGTAATTAAGAATATTCCAAGCAGGGTTAATGGCAAGGTTTTTGCTACATCCTTCGCTAATTCCTCATTGTAATAAGCAGATATTCTTGTAGTAGCGACTATTGCCATTGAAAATAAAAATAACATGTTTGCTGGCTGGTCCTTTGAAAGGAATATAAGCAATAACGACAGTACAAAAAACCAGAAGAAAGTAAACAGGGGAAAAATAATTATATGCTCAAGAATATAAAACAGGAAGACGACTATCTCTTTTATATCCTCCCACCTTGACCTGCTGTACTCTGCCAGATTCAGCTTGAAAATATCTCTTTTAGCTAAAAACCTGTAAAACTTGAAGATGAAAACAGAGTAGACAACCATGCCGATAACAAAAATAAGCAATGGCTTTGCTGCCTGAATCGCCTCTTCTAAAGAAAGGGATTCTTTCACGAGGTCTAAAACATATTGAAATACCACTATAACAAATAAATTTTTAATTAATATAAATCTTGCGTTATAAGATAGAATGTATAAGATTTAAATAGTAATTTTCCCTTTTAGTTAGCATGTTTTTTAAGAGGCTGATCAGGAACAAAAAGTTATTTGCCTTAATTCTAATTGTCTCCTCTCTATTAATCGTTTTCCTAGGAGCAAAAATTTATCTTTATGCCAACTTTTTGTTAGGTAATGATATCGTTGTAAAGCTCAATGTTGATAAAGAGTATATTTATTTCGCGCATGGTGATGAAAGCATTGTGGAGTTTGAAAGCAAAGTGACTACAAATCCATTTTGCTCTGCTATCTGCACATCCAAATTCATTGATGTTGATAACGGAGTTATCTTGGACCAAAGCAGATTTTCTCTTAAACCAGGAAACCCCTATAAACAAGCTTATAAAATAAAAGCAAAAGAGAAAGGCACTGGGAAGGATTTTTATAGCTATAACCTGGAGTGCAGCGGATCTGAAGGATTTTTATGCCATAGTGATTTTGAAACAAGCAACAGAAACCTGCTGATAACAGCGGAATACGATTTCACAGGGGAGGAAAAAGCTTTGAAGAAAGCATTTGAAGAAAATGCCATGCTTCTTGCTGATGAAATTAGTTTGCTGGAAGCTGATATCTTATCGTTAAAACCTCCTATTGATGACTTAGATAAAATAGTAATAACTGATTATAACTTTAGTTACGAAGAGGATGTAGCCGTCTTCAAAAATGATTTAGCTTCCACTGTATTCCAGGAAGGATATTTTTTCCATGCTGGAGAATTGAATGATTTAATAGAAAGATTCAGCGAATTTAAAAATAATTTTGTTGCTTTTGAAGAGGGTACATTGAAAAATATTTCTGCTTACAATGAAATGATAGACACTTTGGTTTTAGTTAAAGCATCTTTTGAAAACTTAAGTTATTCCAGCGAAGAAGAGCTTGATAAAATAAAAAACTTAAGCGAAGAGTTTAATCTTGTAGTTGATGCTTTCGCAAGAAGAAACTCGCTAGAAGTTAAGAAAGATCTTGTCAACGGCATTGCATTCAAACTTGAGAACATTTCTTCAACCGGAAATAAAATAAACTTGAGCGAAATTCAGTTGAGGGAAATTAATTTTACAAAAATTGAAATCATAAAAGCAGAGCCAGAAAAATTCCAGGTAGAGTTTTTTCCATATGAGCCAATGTGCTGCATCAATGGAAACTGCGCTAGATGCTGCATTGGAAATGAGTGCAACGATGATGCATCTACGTTTCCAGTAGTATTTTTACACGGTCATTCTGTATCAAAAGATTCTCCTCTGGAATACAGCCTTGAAGGATTCAAGGATATCCAAAAGAAGTTGGAAGAGGAGGGATACCTAAATGCAGGGGCAATTACACTCTACACAAAAAAAGATGTGCCTGCAGGAATCTGGAATCTGCATCTTCCATTGAGCATTCGCGGCAGTTATTATTTCGATTTGTTTGAAGAGCCGGAGAACTACAAAGTTGTTTTGACAAAAAGCGAAAACATAGACACATACGCAGTAAGGCTAAAAGAAATTTTTGACAATATAAAACTTAGAACTGGGAAAAATAAAATAAATGTGATCGCATTCAGCATGGGCGGCCTGGTAATGAGAAGGCACATGCAGCTGTTCGGCAACGAAAGTTTTGACAAAGTTATCCTGCTGGGAACTCCGAATAAAGGGATAATAGGCGAGGTGTCTGCCTTCTGTCCTATTGTCGGGGGTGAAAAAAGGGAGTGCAGCGATATGGAATCGTCTAGTTTATTTATGCAGAAATTAAACAAGGATAAAATTCCCGAGAACGTATACAACATCTACGGTACGGGTTGTGAAATGTCTGATGGTTTAGGAGATGGTATCGTTCTGGAAGATAATGCAAAACTGGATATTCAAAATAACTTCATTATCAATGGAACATGCAGAGGAAAATTTCAGCCATTGCATCTTGACTTGTTAAAAATAGAATTGTATCCAGAAGTTTATGAAACAATAAAAGGAATTTTAGAGAAAAAAACTGCGCTGGCCGAGACTTTCGCTGAATAATTTCGAACTCGGGTCGCTGCCTTTTATCACCTTTTACAAAAGTTCATTACATATATGGCAAGGATACCCAATAGTTTAGTATTGGGGGGAATTGCCATATATGTAATGAAAACGGAATTGCCAAGCCAATACCAAAGAAGCGCGCACAATGTGGGAGGATCTTTCTGGCATCTGCAATGGTGCACAAAGTACAGATATAAAATGTTTGGAAAGGAATATTACAGAAATCTCTGTAAGGTCTTGCTTCTGGAAGCAGCAAGGAGACACAATATTCAAATCATGACAATGAATGTGCAGCCAGATCATTTGCATTTGGTTGCACAACTTCCAAGAGGAATGACCGATAGCAGGGCATTGCAATTGTTGAAAGGATATACTGCAAGAATCATGTTCTTACAAGCTCCAGAATTTGAGAAAAGATATCCAAAACATGAGCTATGGGGCGATGGAACATTTTCTACTACAGTTGGCTTTGTCAACTTGGAAGAAACAGTAAGCTATGTGGAGAATCAAGATGAGCATCATAAACTTTATCCAGCAGTCTAGAATTCCTATACTGGAAACCCCGCCTGCGAACGAAGTGAGCAGTTGCCGAAGGCAACCTTTAGGTCGGGGAGGATGTCATATTTCTTTACTAAATCATCATCCCATTTTTCCCTTTACAGGATTTGCTTAATGCCCTATATTAAGCCAATAGCTACAATCCCAAATTCGGCCACCATAGGACTTCATTCTTTAAAATTTTTATAGTTGACTACTGCATAATCTCAGGAGGAATAAGAAGCAGAAATAATAGAGAAAAGCTTTAAAACATTTATTTGTAAATATAATCACATGGCAAAAAATATTATTATTCCTGATAATAAAAAATTAAATGCATTAAAGAAAAAAATCTCTGGAAAAGGCGCTAATGGTTTGCATGTTCTTGCTGATTTTGATAAAACTTTGACAACAGCATTCGTGGATGGGAACAAAGTCCAGTCAACGGTTGCAATTTTAAGAAATGAAGGTTACTTAACACCAGATTATCCAGGAAAGGCTCAAAAATTGTTTGAGAAATATCATCCCATAGAAATCAATCCAAATATCCCATTAAGAGAAAAAAAGAAGGCAATGCAGGGATGGTGGACGTCACATTTCGAACTACTAATAAGATCGGGGTTAAATAAAAGCGACTTAGAGAAAATAATTGAGTCTGGGAAAATAAAATTAAGAAGAGGAGCGCTGCAACTTATAGATTATCTTCACGAGCATGAAATACCTTTAGTAATTATGTCATCCAGCGGAATAGGAGATTCTATTTCAATGTATTTGGAAAGTTTAGGCAGGCTATATCCAAACATCCATATAGTTTCAAACACTTTTGAATGGGATGAACAAGGAAGAGCAGTTAAAGTTAAGCAGCCAGTTATCCATTCAATGAACAAGGATGAGACAGTATTGCATTCCCTTCCATTTTATCCTCAAATAAAAGACAGAAGAAATGTAATATTAATTGGAGACAATATAGAGGATAATGGAATGGTAATTGGTTTTGACTATTCTGCTTTGCTCAGGATTGGATTCTTGAACGAGAACGTAGAAGAAAATCTAGAGGCATATAAAAAGAATTTTGATATTGTATTATTAAATGATACTACAATGAGGTATGTTAATTCATTATTAAAGGGGATGTTTTGAAATTGAAGATAAAATTTACTGCGTATGTTGTGAATGTCGTGGCTAGAGTGGGTGTTGAGTTTTGCCAAAGGATTGGAATACCTTTTTAAATATGTTAGAATTCCTAAAAAACCTTATGAGCCAAACAATTGAGAAGATAGCGGAAGATACAGTTTTTATTAGGAATGGCAGGTATGATTATAGAATAGTTGTTGAGCAGGAAGGGATTCGTTTTGAGAGGTATTTGCAGCCGACAAATGCAAGAGAGACATTACAAATCGTTGAAAATTCAATAAGAGCAAATGCAAAAAAAAGAGAAAGGGTTTGGAGAGCAGAGCTCCCATCTCGTGACAGCGGTTATGCTATGTTTTACATAAAAATCTAAAATAATTTTTCATAATATTTATATATGGAATTTCTCGATTTATTTTTAAGCGGTGATAGTATAGTGGTTATTATAGGGCGTTGCCAACGCTCTGACCGGGGTTCGAGTCCCCGTCACCGCAAAATGCAAAAAATGAGGATTTACGATACACACTATGTAAAGTTTAAAAAAGGAGATCAAAAAAGACTTCTTAAGTTAGTAAAAGAGTGGAAATTTAGTTCCTGGGATAAATTTGCTGAAACTTTAGGAGTTGGAAGAAGTATGATCTTTCTTTATCTTAAAGAAAAATGTAAACTGCCAAAGAAATCTTTTGACAAAATTGTTAAAATCTCAAATGTAAATCTTGCAAATTTTTCATATGAAATAGCTCCTTATATGAAACAGGGGGAGGCAAAAATACCTAAAAAATTAGATAGTGAGTTAGCTGAATTCATTGGGATTATGTTGGGTGATGGAAATATATATAGAAGGAATTACCAAATAACTATAACTTCTGGTGTTATTGATGGAAATTATATCCTAGACTATATTCCGAAGTTAATGACATCCTCCCCGCCCTAAAGGTTGCCTTCGGCAACTGCTCACTTCGTTCGCAGGCGGGGTTTCCAGTATAGGAATTCTAGACTGCTGGATAAAGTTTATGATGCTCATCTTGATTCTCCACAT
>Ga0209542_10004058_pt1 | contig 30535 bp, 30 predicted proteins | sample RifCSPhighO2_01_FD_184028 | JGI IMG/M metagenome (GOLD analysis project Ga0209542, IMG submission 184028) | Soil microbial communities from Rifle, Colorado - Rifle CSP2_plank highO2_0.1 (SPAdes) (version 2) | ecosystem: Environmental > Terrestrial > Deep subsurface > Rock core/Sediment ... | reverse complement strand
AGTTGGTTATAATAATGCTTAGGCATGGGTAACACCTCCGTAAGATGGTTTCTTGGATAAAAATTATCTTACTCATGGGTGTTACCTATGTCTATAAACTTTACAGGGGGGTAAAATTGTTTTGATTTAATCATTCTGCAGATGGTATTAATATATGCGCCTGTAGTTATGAATATGTTTATAATAACCAAGGTCATTTTATTTCTCCTTTTGCCTCCCTCCATCCTAATATTGATGATGGGAGTGGGATTCATAATAATAAAGAGGCATTACCGCATCGGAAGCGTGTTTATCTTTGCGGGTTTTTCCATGCTCTATCTTTTAAGCATAGAACCGGTCTCTGATACCCTGATAGGGCCATTGGAATCAAGTTTTCCTTCCCTACATAAGGTCTCTTTAAAATCTGTAGGCAGACCAAACTTAATCGTAGTCCTTGGAGGAGGTGCCGTGGACCTTTCCTGGGTTGGTGTGCGGCCACTTCCGTCCAGGACGTCTGTGACAAGACTTGTCTGCGGGATAACACTTTACAGGCAAACTCCTGAAACTATCCTTGTAATCTCAGGTGGCAGTGGCAATCCAGAAACGCCAAATATCTCTGAAGCCAAGGCTATGAAGGAGGTGGCTGTGGCATTAGGTGTTGCGAGTAAGGCAATACTTTTAGATGAAGATTCCAGAAATACTGTGGAAAGTGCCAAAAATTTGAAAAGATTAAATGGTAACAAGCGACCATTCCTTGTTACATCTGCATTTCATATGAAAAGGGCCATAGCCATGTTCAAAAAAACAGGATTTGACCCCATACCTGTGCCCTGTGATTATAAAAGTGAGCAGAAAAGAATAACCATTTTCTCATTTATTCCTAATGCCAAGAATTTACAAAATTCATCCACAGCCATCTATGAATATATGAGTTTTTTATGGTATAAGCTGCGAGGGGAATTATCCTAAAAAATGCAGTTGCATTTTTTGGCAACCGCAATATTTTGTCAAATACTGCGTCAAAACCGTCTGTCCAAATACTCACATACGTAAAAGAGTATGCTGCGTTTTGTCCAGCCGGTTTTTCCTTGTCTTTGAGCAAAATCTTGCAGTTGCCCCGAAAAATAAAGACCAAATGCATTTTTCGGGTTATAGTTTTCAGCAATGATTGTTCAGAAAGTGAACATCGTTCTTGACAAGCTCTTTTTGTTTATGTTATTGTTCAATTCATGAACAATAATAAAATAGATGATTACCGCTCTTTTCTCCTGCTTGATGAAATATCAAGGAATAACAAGGTGACCCAGAGAGACTTAAGTAGGAGACTGGGGGTTGCGCTGGGCCTCATTAACTCCTACATAAAAAACCTCACCTCAAAAGGATACGTAACCATAGCTACTATCCCCAGGAACCGCTATAAATATTACCTTACCCCAAATGGTTTTATAGAAAAAACCCGCTTGACATACCACCACCTCCAGAATTTTACAAACCTCTATAGGAGTGCAAGGCAGGACTTCCAGAGACTATTCCAGAAGCTGCAGAAAGAGAATATTAAAAAGGTTGTATTCTGCGGCGCTGACGAAGTTACAGAGATTGCGTATATAACTCTTCAGGAGTTTGAAATAGAGCTTGCAGGAGTAGTGGACACAGGAGCGAAAGACCAGAGCTTTCTTGGCCAGAGTATAAGGCCGCTGGAACATTTAAAGCACTTGGATTATGACCGCGTGGTTGTAACAAGCTTCATAAAAGAAGATGAATTATATGCTGAGTTGTTAAAGGCAGGGATACCGCCTGAAAAGATACTATTGAGAAACAAGCAGGATATGTTTAAGCAGCCGACTGGTTCTGTCTAAGTCTAAAAACAAAAGGAGACTATGGTGAACTCGTTATTAAACAGAATAAATGAGCGTTCCGCGTTGATAGGTATTATCGGTCTTGGTTATGTGGGATTGCCTCTTGTTTTAAGATTCTGTGAAGAAGGTTTTAAGGTATGCGGCTTTGATATTGACAGAGAAAAGGCAGATAAACTTAACCGTGGGGAATCTTATATAAAGCATATCTCCTCTGAAAAGGTCAGACAATTTGTGGACAGAAGGCTTTTTGAAGCAACAGTTGACATGCAGAGATTAAAGGAGGCAGACGCCATAATTATCTGCGTGCCTACGCCTTTGACTGATAAAAGAGAGCCGGATATGCAGTATGTTGAAGCCACCGCGCGCGAGGTTGCCAGACATCTAAGGCCAGGTCAGCTTATATCCCTTGAATCCACTACATATCCCGGCACGACTGAAGAACTTCTATTGCCACTCTTAACCGAAAAAGGCTTAAAGGTCGGCAGGGATTTTTTTCTTGTATTCTCTCCTGAGCGGGAAGACCCAGGCAGAAAAGACTTTACAACTAAAACCACGCCAAAGATAGTTGGAGGCATAACAGAGAAATGTCTCCTTGCAGGCGAAGCCCTATATTCAAAGATTGTAGATAAAGTTGTAAAGGTTTCGTCCCCAAAGGCTGCTGAAATGACTAAACTCCTCGAGAATATTTACCGTAGCGTCAATATAGCGCTGGTTAATGAATTGAAGATGCTCTGCGACAGGATGGGCATAGATGTGTGGGAAGTAATAGAAGCGGCAAAGACAAAGCCATTTGGATTTGAGGCATTTTATCCAGGGCCTGGTCTCGGTGGCCATTGTATTCCTGTAGACCCGTTTTACCTTACATGGAAGGCAAGGGAATATGATTTTTCCACAAGATTCATAGAGCTTGCCGGAGAGATAAACACGAATATGCCGTACTATGTAGTGAGCAAGGTCATGGAGGCACTCAATTCAAAGGGCAAATCGCTTAAGGGCTCAAAGGTGCTTGTTCTCGGCGTGGCTTATAAAAAGGATATTGATGACATGAGGGAATCACCGTCCGTTCATCTTATTGAACTGTTGATAAAAAAGGGGGCAGTAGTGGAATACAATGACCCATATGTCCTGCGAATTCCAAAACTCAGAGGTCATAATTTGAATATGAAATCAGTTGAATTAAAAGAAATAAGCGGATATGACTGTATCCTTATAGCCACCAACCATTCATCTTATAATTATAAATGGATAGTAGATAACAGCCAGCTTGTAGTTGACACGAGGAATGCAACCAGCAGAATAAAAAGTAAGAATATAGTAAAGGCATAAATTAATTTGTTCTACAAGTAGGTCTACAAAACAAAAGGGGATTATTTTATGAAAGTGTTGATTACAGGCATAACAGGGATGGTCGGTTCTCATCTTGCCGATTATCTTATTGAAAACACAGATTGGGATATTTACGGAATGTGCAGATGGCGTAGTCCCTTGGATAATGTAGAGCATCTTTTGGGAAGGGCTAATAAAAAAGAGCGTATTTATTTTATACATGGTGATTTATGTGATTCTGTTTCTTTACAAAATGCTATAGAGGAGAGCTGTCCCGATTTCGTCTTCCATTTAGCTGCTCAAAGTTACCCTACTACAAGTTTTACATCTCCTATCCAGACTCTTGATACTAATATCATCGGTACGGAAAGACTACTTGAAGCTTTGCGAAAATGTTCAGGCATTGATCCTGTTATCCATGTATGTTCTTCCTCTGAGGTTTTTGGGCGTGTTCCTTCCGACAAACTGCCGATAAACGAAGAATGTTCTTTTCATCCCGCATCGCCATATGCAATCTCAAAAACAGGTACAGACCTTATAGGAAGATTCCACGCTGAAGCATATGGTCAGAAAGTTGTTGTTACCAGGATGTTTACTCATACAGGCCCTCGCAGAGGCGATGTTTTTGCTGAGTCTACATTTGCCAAGCAGATTGCCATGATAGAGCAAGGAATGATTCCGCCTGTAGTAAAGACTGGTAATTTGAATTCTCTCCGTACATGGTCTGATGTCCGGGATGCAGTAAGGGCATACTATATGCTTGTGACTATTAAGCCTATACCGGGAGAGTATTACAATATTGGTGGCACGTACTCTTGCACAGTTGGTGATATGCTCAAATATTTGTTATCCATTTCAACCCATAAGGATGTCATAAAGGTAGAGACTGAAGAGTCAAGGTTGCGTCCTTTGGACGCAGATTTACAGGTTCCGGATACGAGTAAATTCATGAAACACACGGGGTGGAAGCCCCAGATATCTTTTGAACAGACTATGCAGGATTTGCTGGGTTACTGGAGGGAGCGGGTAAGGTCAGGGAAAAAATTTCTGACGAGATAAAAGTGCAGTCCTATATAAGGCAAAAGAGTACTGTCGTAAAGCTATGAACAAAAGGTTTATGGTTATTGCATGCACCAAGGTCAAGCCAGTAAAGGCAGTGCATACAAATGACTGGATGGCGAATGTTTATTGATAACAAATTGATTTTTATTGCAGGTTCTACAGGTCTCGCCGGTGCAGGCATAATGCAGTGTATCCTTCAAAAACATCCTTCGGCAAGAATAAGAGCTGCCTACTACGCGCACACAGAACCATTCATTAAGGATGAGAGGATAGAGTATGTTTATGGTGATTTAAAGTCTCACTCTGATTGTAGAAGAATGATCAAGGGTTGTGATGGAGCTATAATGGCGGCTGCATTTACAGCTGGTGCAGAAACTCTAAACACCCAGCCCCATAAGTATATTAATGAGAATTTGATAATGAATTCTCAGATGCTCGAGGTCTTTAATGCCGAAGACGTAAAGAGGGTCGTTTATATAAGTACTGCCTCTCTATATCAGGAGTTCGAAGGGCACATAAAGGAGGATGAGCTTGATTACGGACAGGACCCCCATGAGGCATATTTCGGAATCGGCTGGGTAGCCAGATACTTGGAAAAGATATGCAGGTTCTGGCACAACAGATATGGTATGGAAGTAATTATAGCAAGGGCGGCAAATATATATGGACCGTATGCAAAATTTGACCCCAGGACATCCAACTTCATACCTGCCATTATACGAAAAGCTGTTGACAGGATGGAAGCATTCGAGATTTGGGGAAGCCAGGATGTGACAAGAGATGTAATTTTTTCTGAAGATTTCGGAAGGGCTATTACAATAATGATGGATTCAGATAGCATCAAATTTGATGTTTTCAACGTGGGATCAGGGGTTGAAACAACAGTTGGCGATGTAGTAGGTTGGGCGTTGAAATACGCGGGCCATAACCCCTCGAAAGTGTGCTATCTCTCTGATAAACCTGCAACAATAAGATTCAGGGGGCTGGATTGCACAAAAGCATGTAATGTTTTAGGTTGGAAGCCTCTTAATTCTCAAGAAGAAGGGATACAAAAAACGATAGAGTGGTGGAAAAAAAACAAGGGATGGTGGAGAAAATGAAGACTGAAAAGCATGATGCTATTGTTCTTTCAAGCTCGGATGAGAAGGAAATATTGAAAAATTTTATTCAGCATTTCAAAAATGCCCCGTTGCCTGATGATGAAATGCTCTCAAATCTTGGACTTTTTTTAAGTTCTAAGAGTCTTTCGAGAATTCTCTTTTTTTACGAAATCTATAAAAAGATTATTCACAGCCATGGGATCATTGCTGAGTTTGGGGTAAGATGGGGGCAAACGTTATCGATTATGTCAGTTTTAAGGGGTATATTCGAGCCATTTAACAGACATAGGAAGATTGTGGGCTTCGACACGTTTGAGGGTTTCAAAGGTATGTCTGAAAAGGATGGCAAGAGATGTCAGTGTGGTAATGGGTCTTTTTCCGTATCACAAGGCTACGAAAACTATCTGGAAAATATTCTTGATATACAGGAAAAGCTGAACCCGATGGCACACATTAAAAGATATGAACTTGTAAAGGGGGATGCCGTTGAAACGGTTCCTGCTTATCTAAAAAAGCATCCTGAAACGATAATCTCCCTTTCTATTTTTGATTTTGATATCTATGCCCCAACAAAGGCGGCGCTTGAGGCAATAAAACCGCATCTATGCAAGGGGAGCATCCTTGTCTTTGATGAGCTTTGCGATGATATCTTTCCTGGCGAGACAGTGGCGTTGAATGAGACTCTGGGGCTGAATAATGTAAGAGTCCAGAGGTTTCCCATGACATCAAGAATTTCGTATCTGGTGATAGAATGATACCGGTCTGCAAAGAGATAAGGAAGGAGATACTCAAAATTTCAAACGCAAGTGGGCACGGCCATATACCGACTTGTTTTTCCATTGTAGAGATCATGTATGCTGTTTATAGTAACATGAAACACTATCCGAAAAACCCCTTGTGGGAAGAGAGAGATGTTTTTCTGCTGAGCAAAGGGCATGCTGCTCTGGGACATTACTGCACCCTTGCCAAGCTCGGATATTTTGATATCAAAAGGGTGTACTCTTTTGGTTCTTTTATGTCAGATTTTGGTTGTCATGCCGACAGGTTTAAGGTGCCCGGGATAGAGGCTTCAACTGGTTCCCTTGGTCATGGTATTGGTTTAGCTGTAGGTATGGCTCTTGCTTTTAAGTTAAAAAAGACTGATAGAAGGGTTTTTGTAGTTATTGGTGACGGGGAGTCCAATGAAGGTACCATCTGGGAGGCGGTCATGGTGGCTACAAATGTCGGACTGGATAACCTGACAATAATCTACGATAATAATATGTCCCACGGGAGGGGCTTGCAGATAAGGAATCCTGCAGAACGATTCCGGGCCTTTAGCTGTGAAGTGGTTGAAGTTGATGGCCATGATATTGATGCGCTTGGGCCCGAAATTGCCAAGAGAGGGAACAAAGTCAGGGTTGTTGTTGCAAATACGGTTAAAGGGTATGGATGTAAGACATTCGTTCAGGACCAATATGCATGGCACAGAAGGTCACCCAACGATTCGGAACTTGAAATGCTGTTGAGGGAGCTTGATGAGGAAACAATTTAAGAAGACCATAATGGATCTATCTCTACATGACGAGAGAATAGTCATGATACTCGGCGACGTTAGTGTTTATCTATTCAAAGATTTCAATGACAAGTATCCTAACAGACTTTTCAATATGGGCATTTGTGAAAATACCTTGATTAGCGTTGTCGCAGGATTAAGCTCTCAGGGTTTAGTTCCTTTTGTACATACGATAGCGCCCTTTGTGACGGAGCGAAGCTTTGAGCAGATAAAGCTTGATATGTGTTACAACAAGTTTGGGGGCAATATCGTTTCCTGCGGTGCATCCTTTGATTATGCTTGGGATGGGGCAACCCATCACTGTTATACTGACCTTGCAATTCTGAGGTTATTGCCAGGCATAGAGGTCATCCAGCCAGGTTCTTATAAGGAGTTGGATGTATTGTTGAGGAGTCAGTATGACAACGGCAATACTACCTATTTCAGGCTGTCCGATCATCCACATGAAATTGATCTGCCGGTGCAATTCGGAAAAGGAGCCGTAATAAAAGATATTGGAGCCGAGATTACGGTAATGACAGCAGGGCCGCTGCTTGGAAATGTGCTCGAGGCATGCCGCGATCTGCCGGTCAACCTCATCTATTTCCATACCATAAAACCTATTGACAGGGAACTGGTTGCCCGGTACTCGCGTACTAAGATTCTCGTGATTCATGATGCCTTCGGCTTATATGAGGCAATCTGCGAAGTGCCGAACCTGCGGGTATCATATCACGGCCTGTCGGATGAATTCTGCGGTTGGTATGGGGCAGTGCATGACATCAGAAGAAAGTTAGGCCTTGACCCGAAGTCACTGAAAGAGTTTATAAAAAATACTATTGAGAAAACTGGTTCATGAGCAGGGCATTTTATAAAGACAAGATGGTTCTAGTTACTGGTGGAACCGGTTTCGTGGGAATGCATATTGTGCAGGAGTTGCTCAAAGAGGGGGCAGACAGAATTCGTATCCCCATTCATAACCGTCCATTAATAATTCAAGATGAGAGGATTGAAACTGTTCAAGCAGACCTGACAAAAGAGAGCGACTGTTTGAAGGTTTTAGAGGGGGTTGATTGTGTCTTTCATGCTGCAGGCAGTGTAGGGTCTGCAGGGTTAACACCACTTCACGCCATGTCCTCTATGACCATAAATATAGTTATTACCGTCATGATGCTGCAGGCCGCATGGAATATGGGCACAGAGCGGTTTTTGCTCTTCAGTAGCAGCACCGCTTATCCTGATGCACATTATCCAATAAAAGAAGAAGATATGTGGAGCGGCCCTACCTATCCTGCCTATTTCGGCTATGGGTGGATGAGACGGTATCTTGAAAGGCTCGGAGAGTTTGTCGCCTCAAAGTCCAGCGTCAAGGTCGCTATTATACGCCCTTCTGCTGTTTATGGAAGGCATGACAACTTTGATCCAGAAACGAGCCATGTCGTACCCGCCCTGATCAGAAGGGCCGTTCAAAGAGAAAATCCATTTATTGTATGGGGCACCGGCGGAGAGGTCAGAGACTTTCTCCATGTATCAGACCTTGCGAGGGCATGTCTGTTGATGATAGAAAAATACCCTGTATGCGATCCAGTTAACATAGGCTGCGGCAGGGGAATTACTATCAAAGAGTTAGTGCAGGCAATTCTTAAAGCTGCCGGACACAAACATGCAGAGGTAGTTTTTGATTCTTCTAGGCCTTCAGCAATTCCCTTCAGAGTGCTTGATACTGCCAAAGCGAAAAATGTACTTGGTTTCGAGTCTGCGATCTCTCTGGAAGGGGGATTGCTGGATACGGTCGTATGGTATAAGAGAATGGTAGCTAAAAATAAAGATTGTGGGAAGGATAGTGCATAAAAGTGAAAAAAATACTATCGGGCCTGCTGACTTTTGCAGGATGTTTGCATGTGAAATGCAAGACCTGCCGGAACAGGTCATATCAGGCAGCAAGCATGTCAACACAACATATCATGATGCTGACTGGCCAGAGATGGAGAAATATATACTCTCTGTGTTGCAACAAATCTCCGTTCCCTATATTGTGCGATCAAGAGACGAAAATTTAGAAGCATTTGAGAAGGGATGGAGAGAGAATCTTGAGGCATTGTTTTGTGACGGCATATCCATGGAGAGTCTGAAGCCCAAATATTTCCGCACAAGCAAATTCCTACGTTATAATAAAAAACTTATTGTTACGGAAAATTTAAACCTTGAGTTCGATTTATTTACCCTCGCGCGGTATCTAATCTTCACGAAATACCTTTCTTCCTATGAAGATATCTATGAATTGGGATGTGGAAGCTGCCAAAACCTGTTGCTCCTCACCGAATTATTCCCTGCAAAAAGATTATACGGTCTTGACTGGACAAAGGCTTCTGCGGAAATAGCAAAGGTATTGGCGGACAAGCTTGGCAGGCATATCGAAGGCGCTGTCTTTGATATGATGAATCCGGATTCAGATTTTACCATAAAACATGGAAGCGCAATCATCACCATACATGCCCTTGAGCAGATAGGGGTTGCACATGATAAGCTGCTTTCTTTTCTTATGCGTGCAAAACCCGGGATTGTCGTTCACTACGAGCCTATTGTGGAGTTCTACGATGAAAATAACCTGCTCGATCAGCTTGCCCTCGTATATTCGCAGAAAAGGAATTATCTATCCGGTTTCTATACCGAACTATGCAGATTACAAGAGATGAATAAGGTAGAAATTATTGCAGCTTTCCGCCCCTGCCTGGGAGGAATTGTGCATGAGGCATCTTTGATGGTCTGGAGGCCCAAGGGGCAATAATATAATGATAGCTGAAGAAGTTTTAAAAAATTTCACCGGCAAGAATGTTTTGGTAACCGGTGGGACGGGCCTTATCGGAAGACAGGTTGTTTCCATGCTGTGCGATGCGGGTGCCCATGTAAAAATAGCCTCACTTGATGCCATTGTAGTGCACGACAAGGCCGTCCATCTGCGGAGAGACCTGACCAGTTTTGAGATATGCAAAGAGGTGTCTAAAGATATGGACTTTGTTTTTCATCTTGCAGGGGTTCAAGGCACAGTGCAGACCTCATCAGCTAAAATAGCCTCCCATTTTGTTCCTACACTGATGATGAACACCAATATGCTTGAGGCGTGCAGGCTGAACAAGGTTCGTAAGGTTGTCTATACCAGTTCTATCGGGGCATACGCAGATAGAGAGATCCTGAAAGAGTCTGAGGAATCTCTTACCGCTTCTCCCATGTCCTTTGCCGGTTGGGCAAAAAGAATGACCGAGCAACAGATTTATGCGTATAGGGTACAATATGGCATAGAAAACTTTGCCATTGTAAGGTTATCAATTGTCTATGGCCCAGGCGACAATTTTGATCCCGAAACAGCGCTGGTTATACCTGCCTTAATATATCGTATTTTTCGGAAAGATAATCCTGTAACTGTATGGGGAGACGGTTCGGTTGTCAGGGATTTCGTTTTCAGCAGGGATGCAGCAGAAGGAATTGTCCTGGCCCTTCATTACGGAACAGGAGGGCGGTTTGTGAATATAGGTAGCGGCAAAGGATATTCAATAAGAGAAATCGTAGAGACGCTCAACAGCTTTATCACATTCAACTATGAATTTGATACAACAAAACCATCAGGTAGCCATAAAAGAATCATGGATATAACCCTCGCACGGGATATGATTTTGTATAATCCCACAACTTCTTTGGTTGACGGTTTGAAACAGACGTGGAAGTGGTTCGTCAGCCATCCAGATGAATATCTGAAAAAGGTGAATTATTTCGCTATAGAAACGGAAAGCTAAAGCGCATATGGGACCAAAGGAAAAAATAAAAGTAGGCCTTGTACAAATCGGTGACGAATTTGGAGGTCAGTACTATTTTCCCTATTCGATCGGTCTTCTTCAGGCATACGCTCAAGCGCATCTGAAAAAAAACGAAGATTTCGAGTTTCTTCCTCACATTTATAAACGTTCAGCGATAGCAGAGGCCATCGAGTGCCTCATCAATGCAGATATAATATTTTTCGGCACCTATCTCTGGAACTACAGGATTAGCCTTGAGATAGCGCGTGGAATTAAACAACGTAATGATGACTGTATCATTGTCTTTGGCGGTCCACAAATCCCGGAGTCTCCCACAGGCATGGAGATATTTTTAAAAAACTATCCATTTGTTAACATTGCCTGTTATAGCGAGGGAGAAATCCCTTTTTTGAAAATACTTGAAAATGCAAAAGAGCAAACATGGAAGAATGTACCATCTATAGGATTTACGGGAAAAGACCAGTGTTTTATATACAGCAAGCAGGCAGAAAGAATCTTAAACCTTGATACTATTCCTTCACCTTACCTTGAGGGGGTTTTTGATTCTATTATGGAAGCGAATCCCAATGAAAAATGGTCGGCGTTAATCGAAACCAACAGGGGATGTCCATATACCTGTGATTTTTGCTACTGGGGAAAGAAAACAAAAAACAGGATACACTCTTACAGCATAGAAAGAATCTTTAAAGAAATAGACTGGTTCAGCAGGCAAAAGATAGAGTTCGTATTCGCCTGTGATGCTAATTTTGGTTTATTTCAGAGAGATTTAGACATTGCAGTCAAGGTTGCTGAAAACAAAAAGAAGTACGGCTATCCAATGGCCTTCTCGGTACAGAACACAAAGAACTCCACGGAAAAAATATTCTTGCTCCAGAAGATACTGAATGACGCAGGGCTGCAAAAAGGAGTCAACCTCGCGCTCCAATCAGTAAATGAGCCCACGCTGGAAAGCATTAACCGCGTCAATATAACAAACAGAAACTACAGAGAGCTTCAGCAGAAGTTTGCGCAGAGTAATATACCTACCTTTAGCGATATTATAATAGGGCTACCGAATGAAACCTACGATACCTTTACATCAGGGGTATCTTCTCTGATAGAAAGCGGCCAGCATAACAGGATTCAATTTATAAATCTCACTGTCCTTGAAAATACGGTCATGGCTGAACCTAAGTATCAAGAAAGATACAGTTTTTTCACCAAAGAGGTAAATCTAACTCAGCATCACAGCAGCATTGAAGATAAGCCGGAAGTCATGGAAAAACAGATATTCATCGTTGGAACCAACACCATGCCGCCAGACGAGTGGGTGAAGACAAGAATCTTCTGCTGGCTTATGGCTCTCTTTTATTTCAACAAGCTCCTGCAGATTCCATTCGTTTTAGTGAATAAGGTTTGCGGCATAGGCTTCCGAAAGCTGATAGAGATGTTTATGGAAGTAGACAGCGGCTATCGCACTGTTTCTGAAATTCTCACCTTTTTCACAAAAAAGGCCAGGGATATCCAGAACGGTGATTGCGAATATATCGCCTCCAGGGAATGGCTCAACATATGGTGGCCAGCAGATGAATATATCTTTATCAAGCTTTGCCTTGAAAATGAATTGGCAGCTTTTTACAAGGAATCGGAAGCAATCATCAGTGGTTTCATCAATAAAAACAGATTGCAGTTCTCTCCGGTATTGTTGCATGATGCAATTGAATTAAACAAGCAGCTAATTAAGCTTCCGTTTAACAAATCCGATATAGAGATATCACTGCACTATAATATCCTTGAAGTCTATCATGATATATTGGAGGGGATAGACAGCACGATTAAAGAGGGTATATATACGTATACAATTGACAAGACAAGCGTCAGATGGCTGACAGTTGATGACTGGCTGAGAGATGTTGTATGGTATGGGACTAAAAAAGGCTCATACCTGTACCACTGCGACGGCAGGCTGTAAAAACTATCTTACCGAGGAGACAGCTATGGAAGTTATCAAAACAAAACTCAAGAGTGTGCTTCTTATAAAACCGGATGTCTTTGAAGACCACAGGGGGGAGTATGTCGAGACCTATAATGAGGAACTTTACCGGAAAAGCGGCGTAGATATACATTTTGTTCAGGATGATATTTCTGTGTCAATGCATCATGTGCTGCGCGGCATTCACGGTGATGCAGAGACATGGAAGCTGATATCCTGCCTTTATGGAAAGTTTTATTTAGTGGTTGCCAATTGTGATACTGGGTCGAAAGATTTTGGAAAGTGGCAGGCATTTACTCTCTCTGACAGGAACAGATATCAAGTGTTGGTGCCGCCAAAGCATGGAAATGGTCATCTGGTTTTAAGCGAGAAGGCTATTTTTCATTATAAGCAGTCGAGCTACTACAATCCTTCGAGCCAATTTACCTATAAATGGAATGACCCCAAACTCAATATCTGGTGGCCGATAAAAAATCCGATACTTTCACAAAGAGATGAGGCAGGCCATTTTGTTTAAAATAATAATAATAAGGGGAAACTTATGATTATAACAAGAACTCCATTCCGCATATCCTTTTTTGGGGGAGGGACGGATTATCCTGTATGGTATAAAGAAAATGATGGCGCTGTTCTCAGCACTACTATCAACAAATATTGTTATATCAGTTGTAGATATTTGCCGCCATTTTTTGATTACAATTACAGGATTAGATACTCATTTCGTGAGGAAACGCAAAATGTTTCTGAAATAAAACACCCTTCTGTCAGAGAATCCTTGAAGTTCTTGAACATAGATAAGGGCATAGAAATGGTGCACACAAGCGATATTCCAGCCCAGTCCGGAATAGGTTCCAGTTCAGCTTTTACCGTAGGTTTTTTAAATGCTTTATATGCGTTAAAGGGAAAAATAGTAACAAAGAGACAGCTTGCAAGGGAGGCGATACATATTGAACAGAATCTTATAAAAGAAAATGTTGGCTCTCAGGATCAGGTGGCTGCTGCATTTGGTGGGTTTAATAAAATTGAATTTGGCGGAGAAAAAGAATTTTATGCCTATCCAATTACATTATCTGCTGAAAAAATAGATTTGCTTCAAAAGCATCTTATGCTTTTCTTTACAGGATTTCCAAGAAATGCCTCAGATATTGCGGGGGAGCAGATAAAACAAACATCTAACAAAAAGAAGGAACTAAAAATTATGAAGGAGATGGTGGAAGAGGCGATTAATATTCTTAACAGGGACAGTAATGATATGAGCGATTTCGGCAAGCTCCTTCATGATGCATGGGATATTAAGAGGTCCGTCACCAATTTAATATCAACAAGCACAATTGACGAAATATATAGTACGGCGATCAGCGCAGGTGCGATAGGTGGAAAACTTTTAGGCGCTGGCGGCGGCGGATTTATGCTGTTATTTGTACCTCCTGCTCTTCAGCCTTCTGTGCGGGAGAGGTTAAAAAACCTTCTTTTTGTCCCATTTAGATTTGAGACATTAGGCACTCAGACAATTCTTTATTCAACCCAGGATTTTTACTGATTATGGAAGAAGCAATAGATGTGGTTATTTTAGCCGGTGGAAAGGGTTCCCGCCTTCGGACGATTGTTAGTGACAGGCCAAAACCGATGGCAGAAATAGAAGGAAAGCCTTTTCTGGACATCCTTTTAAACCATTTTAGAGGTATGGGATTGGGTCGTTTCATTTTATGTACAGGCGAGAGGGCTGATTTCATAGAGGATTATTATAAGAAGAAAAAAGAGGGGGATATTTCATTTTCGCGGGAGCCCATGCCTTTAGGAACAGGAGGCGCAATTAAAAATGCTGAAGCCCTTATTAACAGCGACCCTTTTTTTGTTGTAAACGGAGATTCCTTTTGCAAAGTTTATTTGCCGCAATTTACAGAATTCCATAAGCAAAAGGGGGCTCTTTTATCCATCGTATTGATTGAGTCTGATAATACCAATGAATTTGGCAGCGTGTACCTTGACCATTCTAATAGAATAATAGGATTTGAAGAAAAAGAGGAAAAGAACGGGATTTCATATATAAACGCAGGGATATATCTTTTCAAAAAGGAAATACTTTGTATGATTCCGGCAAATACGAAATATTCTCTGGAATACGACCTGTTTCCGAAACTTGTCGGCAAAGAAATGTATGGTTTCCCGACCAAGGCCGAACTTGTTGACATTGGAACACCTGCCCGCTACGAATATGCAAAAAGGTTTTTCGATGATAAAAATGAAAAAAAGGGAAAGAAGAGCTTCTGATGAGACCCGTATTATCCATAGTGATGCCTGCCAGAAACGATAATTATATGGGCAACTCAAATTGGAGGCTTGAAACTGCCCTTGATTTTTTGGCAATAGAGTTGGACAAGCTGAACAAATTAAAAGATGTTGAGGTTATTATTGTTGACTGGGGAAGCAAAGTCCCTTTACATACTGTTCTAACCCTCAATGAAAAAGCTGACAGCATAGCCAGATTCATATTGGTATCAGATTCGGTTATCAATACAATCAAGATTGATAGTGATTTCCCGGCTGTTATTGCAGCGAATGTTGGCATAAGGCGGGCATGGGGAAATTTTATAGCCCTGTCACCTGCCGATATTCTCTTTACAAGGAGGTTTTTTAAGAGGCTTTTTGATATCCTGCATGGTGAGTCTGATGTTGGAGCGCCGGCTGATAAATCTTTATTTGTTTTCAGCCGCAAGGACATTCCGACACATATTACGGATCAGAATTTGTCTATATCAGATCTGAGCAAGTATATTGCAGAAAATGACAAAAAAATATTGCCAATCTCCCTTCATCCCTACTATCTTACACCCGCATCTGTATTGATGATGCACCGTAATCTCTGGTTTGCATCTCATGCCTTTGACGAAAATCTTATTCACTGGGGTTGGAGCGATATTGATTTGTGTTTGCGTATGAGGTTGCGCCATTTTATAACTGATATGAGCAAAGAAGATGTCATGTGTCTTTATCATCTCAATCATTATACGCAAGGTTTTACCCGCACTAAAATGAGTTATCCGAGTATTAACCCTTTTGTAGTAAATAACAAAAGGTGGGGGCTGGCTGACTATACCTTGGAAGAAGTTTCAAAAGTTCCAAAAACGGTTGATTTGGATATATCCAGTATGCCCGTAGATATCACATATGAAACCAGTGATGCGAATAAATATTTCAGGGTAAGGCATTTGGTAAATTTGATAGAGTTTTTCTTGAAAAATGCAAATATTGGGAATTTAAAATTAGTTTTCTCCCATTCGGCTATTATACTATTCCAATATCCTTTTATGAAAAAGATATTCCCGCTGCTAAAGCGAATCAAGAGGTCGCCAGTTCAACAGTGAATGCGGGTGTGGATAGAAATGAATGTACTTCAAAAGATAGCAGTGAATAGCGGAATTTTATTAGCTAATAATATTGTTATTGGTTTTTTTTACATTGCAGTATCAATATTGCTGATAAGATATTTGGGCGCAGAGGGATATGGAAAATACAGTATCGTGTTCGCTTATCTTTCTTTTGTGCAAGCCTTGTTATCTTTCGGCATTGATACAATTATCAACAGGGAGACTGCTCGAAAAGCAACCAATCAAAATCTTCTGGTCGGCAACGCTATTATGCTGAATGTCTTTTTATCGATTATTGCCGTCGGTATGTCATGGACAGCAGTTCAATTTATAGGGTATTCTGACGAAATAAAGCTTTTAATTTATATGGCTTCTCTAAGCGTTTTTTTTAGCTTTGGTTCCATATATGTAGCAGTCTTTAGGGCGCACTTAAAAGTGAATCTTTATGCAATTCCGGAGGTGATTATTCGTTTTGTTTTTTTGGGAATAATAATCTTACTTATAATTTTGAAATTTTCTATTTTTTATTTTGTATTACTCTCGATCCTGCTTAGCGCATCCAATACATTGATGTATATCTTTTTTTCGAAAAAAATTGAGGGGTTTAAACCGCAGTATAAAGTTGATTATACTATTTTAAAATTTATATTAGGCAGCTCTCTGCCGCTTTTCATCATGTCGGTCTTTATTGCAGTAAACCACAGAATTGACCAGATATTAATTTTCAATATGCTAGGTTCAAAGTCACTGGGATTATACTCTGCTGCTGTAAATTTAACGGAGGCATGGAATATTATCCCGGTTGCTTTTGTGGCGTCTACTTTTCCTTTATGCTCTTTATACTTTGCCGAATCGAAAGATAAATTTACCAAGCTCTATATCAAATCTTTTCAATACATGAGTATTATTATTATTCCTGTCGCATTTGGAACGGCTTTACTCTCTAAAAGGATCATAGGTCTTATTTATGGCAATGCCTTCTTAGACGCCTCCGGCGCTCTTTCTGTGCTCATCTGGTCTGAAATATTTGTATTCCTAAGCAGCATTTACGGCAATGCTGTTATTGCCGCCGGATTACAAAAAAAATTAATATTTTTTCCAATAATAGGAGGGATGCTCAATATTTTGTTAAACTTAATCCTTATACCAAGATACGGTATAGTAGGAGCTGCTATTGCCTCATTTATTTCTTACGGAGGAAGTCCTCTTCTCTTACTCCAATGGTATTATATAAAGGAGGCGCGGCAGATTGGAATTGAATATTTCAAGTCAACTGTCAAACCTCTTCTCTGTGCGTTGCCGATGGCTGTATTCATTTACACTTTTTCCTCATTCAATCTTTTTGTTTTGATATGCATGAGCGGTTTCATTTATTCTTTTTTCCTCATAATAACCAAGTGTATCGGCAGCGAGGATTTTCAATATGCTGCGCAAATTATTCAGTTGAAAAAAATTAAAATAGCAGGGGTGCGCTAAAAATTTTTCTCTTGCTCATCGCGAGATATGTAGAATCATCCGTGCTCACGTGGTCAGGTTTTTGTTGCCGTGCCTAACCTCTGCCGGCATTTTGTTCGGTTACGGAAGGTTGAGGGGACGGCTGTAAGAAATGAAAAAGGTATATACAACAAGGGATATTGCCGGACAGCAGACCCATATGTGGAATGGCGTGAAGATTGAAGATGAGGTATCTGCTTGTCCTGGCCGCAGAGTGCATGCTTATTTTTTTAAACACCTGCCGAAAACAGAGCCGGTAGTTGAGGCAGGATGCGGTCTCGGCGCATGGGTTCTCTATTTGGGAGGGAAGGGATTTGATGTTAAGGGAATAGAACATGACGAAAATCTTATATCCGTCATAAAAAAATATACACCGAACCTGCCTGTTCAGAGCGGCGATGTATGCAGGTTGCCTTTTAAAGACTGTTCTATGGGGGCATATATTTCGCTTGGCGTGGTTGAACATTTTGAAGACGGTGCTGAGCGTCCACTGAAGGAGGCATGGAGAGTTCTTAGGCCGGGAGGGATTCTTATATTAACGGTGCCGTTTAACAATGTATTTAGACGGGTTGTAGCTCATCCCATGCGCGCCCTATATCTTTTGGTGCACAGGCTGAGGGGTGGTGCCGTATACTTCGCCGAATATCGTTATTCCGAAACAGAGGCACGAGAGATGGTGGAGAAGGCAGGTTTCAAAATTATTGAGACGGGTACAGACGATTATAGTGATAAATCCAGATCCATGGTCATTTGGTCGGAGTTGCCTCTGTTAAGAGCCATGAATATACCGCATGATTTGAATATGGTCGGAAGGATTGCGGCATTCATTATGAATTTGATTTCAAAAAAAATACTATCCGCCGGCATACTCGTTGTAGCCCAAAAACCTCTATAGCCTGATACTAAGGAACTGACAAGGAGATGTAGCAAGATGCCGCATGATAGAATAAACTGGCAGAGAATAAGGGTCGGATGCAGATATGTTGAAAAATACCTTGTGGAGGGGCTTTTGAGCGCGTATAAATTCAATCACTCCCCTCTTAAGCCTCTGGAGGTTTTTTGCGAAATTACCTACAAGTGCAATCTAAAATGCCCGACATGCTTTCGCTGGACGACCGTTGAAGATAGAGATGAGCTTGGTCTTGAAGATTGGAAAGCTGCCATATCAAAATTGGAAAAATGGGTCGGGACGTTTAATCTTTTTGTCAGCGGCGGAGAACCGTTTTTAAGAGATGACATGATTGAAATAATAAAATTTGCCTCCGGGCTCGGAATAACTGTCTCTGTGGTTTCCAACGGGTCGCTTATAGATAAAACACTGGCAAAAAGAATAGTTTCGTCCGGCCTTTTCGGATTGACGCTTTCGTTGAACAGCATGAATCCGAAAACACACAATGAAACAAGGGGGACGGCCGGCAGCTTTGATGAGGTTATGAGGGCAATAGAGAATCTCAGGGAAAGAGGAAAGATGAGGCTCAATATAGCTGCAACCGTGATGGCAGAAAATATCAATGACCTTGTCGGTCTTGCGGAATTTGTTAAAAAAGAAGGATTGGACAGCATAAACTATCAGCCTTTGATGCCCGCAAGCGCTATTCCCATCCTTGATGAAAAAGGGAATCCGAAAAAATTGCCGCCGGGCAAATTTTATCAGACCCTCGGCAGGGAACCGGAGGCAGTAAAAGAAGTTTTTACCCGGCTTAAACGTATGAGGGAAAATGGATATCCGATAAATAATATGCCGAAACATATGGCTTATATGGTCAGATATTTGCAGAATCAGGAAGACCCAGAGGTAGTGAAATACCCGTGCAAAATAGGTCCGAAAAATTTCGTTATAGACCCTTTCGGCAATGTAAGAATATGCCCCATGATGGAGCCGATAGGCAATATCAGAGATGACCTGCCACAGGCGTTTTGGAACTCGGATAAAGCGCTGGAACAAAGAGAAAATATCAGAGGCTGCAAAGAGCCGTGCAGATTGTTTACCTGCAATTTTAAGGAGCTTGATTTGTGGTATCAATTGAAAAAGATGTACATGCGCGGTTGATTCTTGCATTCACGGCAGTAATGTGCGCTATGTTATAATGAGGCATTATGCGTATCTTTTTAATAAACCAGGGCAACGGCGTAGATTTCAACCAGAATCCACCCCTTGGCATTCTTTATCTTGCTGCATCGTTAAAAAAAGCAGGGTATGAGGTAGATATCTATGACCAGGGGGCTAATGAGAATAAACTTAACTATCCTTCCAAAGATTATATTAAAAGATTTTCCCCGGATGTTGTCGGTTTCAGCCTTTATACCTTTGGTCTTCCTCAGACCCTGCAGTATGTAAAAGAACTCAAAGAAGATTTCCCCCGCATACAGGTTATCGTCGGAGGCCATCATGCTACAGCATTGCCAGAAAGGACTATGTTGGATTGCCCTGAGGCAGATTTTCTTATTTATGGAGAAGGGGATATAACCATTATTGAGCTTATAAAAACCATTGAGAGTAGGTTGGAGCCTGCCAATGTCCGCGGCATATACTACCGAAACAATGGGAATATTGTTAAAACTGAACCGAGGGCTCATATCCAGGATTTAGACACCCTACCTTTTCCAGCCAACGAGCTTATAGAAAAATATACCTACCCTTCCGAAGGCATAGGAACCGGCAGAAAGATATTGAACCTCACAGCCTCCAGGGGGTGCCCTTTTAAATGTACTTATTGTAATAAAGCCGTTTATGGCTCTTCTTTCAGGAGAAGGAGCCCAAAACATGTTGTTGATGAAATTGCATGCATGTTTGATAGATTTGGTTATGATGAGGTCATGTTTCATGACGAACTTTTTACAGCCAAGAAGCCCTGGCTATACGAGCTCTTTGAAGAGTTGAGAAAGAGGGGCCTTAAATTCCCGTGGCGGTGCCTTGGTAAGGTAGGAACCGTTGATTACGACCTCCTATCAGCTATGAGAAAGAATGGGTGTTACATCATCGCCTTTGGTTTGGAGGCAGGTAACGCAAAGGTGAGGGAAGATATAAACAGGAAAATGACCAATGAGGATATTAAAAATACCTTTGATATGGCAAAAAAGGCAGGGCTTATGACCTATGCCTTTAATATGATAAACCACAGGCTGGATACAATTGATACCATAAGAGATACCTACAATCTTATGTGTGAGGTGAATCCCACCTTTGCTCCGGTTTTTGTATGTTCTCCTCTCCCCGGCAGTCCTATATATCAGTATGTGCCAGAAGACATTAAATACAATTGGAAGCGATTCAATAGCTACAGATATTTTGGCGGTCTTCCTATATCAATATCGTCTGTGCCTCCGGAGGATTTGATGTTTCTTGCTGACCAGATGGAAGCGTTTTATTATTCGCGGATAAAATATTTTTCTGAACATGTGTTACATCTAAAAACAAGCATGAAGGTTAAGAGGTTAATTACCATGGTATGGCTTGGATTTTTCTTGGCACGTGTGAAGCATATGGCTCGAGATAGATATTTTGTGACAATATCCCAACCGTCTTCCTTTACCCGTTTTCTATCAAAAAGGTTTTATAAAGTGATTAAGGTATTTGTTGGATTATTTAAGAGTCTTCCTGTATTCAGAACAGCTTATAGCAAGCTCTCTTAAAGGTATGCTTATAAATAAAGACTGCCGACATTTTAGAGGAGATATCCCCTGCAAGCCCCATAAGGAGTTCGGGGTCCATTGTGAGGGATGCAGGCATTACGACAAGATAGAATTTAAGATTCTCATAATCAAGTTGGATGCAGCAGGCGATGTTTTGAGGACAACCTGTGTACTTCCAGGCCTTAAAGAAAAATATCCACATTCTCATATTACATGGCTTACCAGAAAAGAATCCCTTCCGCTTTTCAATAATAATAACATGGTAGGTACTGTAATAGATTATTCTGCCGACTCTTTTTTACAGATACAGTCTGAAGATTACGACCTGATTATAAATACGGATGCTGCGCCGAAAAGCGCAAGACTTGCAGAAGTTGCTTGTGGTATTAAAAAGGTTGGTTTCGGCTATCACAAGAGAGGTTTTATTTATCCATTCAATAAAGAGGCCCAGAGATGGTTTGAGATGGGCCTGTTTGATGATATAAAGAAGGCCAACACCCTTACCTATCAGCAGATAATATTGGATATGATAGGGTTAGCACCTTCCCGGCATGAGATAGTACTTAAGCTCAGTGATGATGAAGAGAAATTTGCAAGAGAGTTTAGCGATAAAAAGGGGATTGATAAAGAAGGATTAACTATCGGTCTTAATACAGGCGCCGGCGGAAGGTGGAAATTCAAAAAATGGACGGTAGAAGGGTTTTCTAATTTAATAGAGATGATTAACAAAGACCTTCCAAAGGCTAAAATACTGCTCTACGGTGGTCCGGAGGAGAAAGAGAGAAATAGCTATTTGGGCAGTAAATATCCTTATGTAATTGATACCGGCTGTGAGAATTCCTTAAGGGAGTTTATTTCGCTCATGGATATCTCCGATATCCTTGTTACAGGTGATACTATGGCCCTCCACATAGGAGTTGCCTTGAAGAAAAAGGTGGTAGCCTTATTTGGTCCAACATCTCCCGCAGAGATAGACCTGTATGGTCGCGGGAAGAAGGTTTATGCAGATATTAAGTGTTTATGCTGTTATAGGCAAACCTGTGATGTGAGTCCAAATTGTATGGAACAGATAACGCCGGAGATGGTCTTCAATGCAATAAAGGGGTTGATATAATTGAAAGCATTAATCATTACCCCTTTCTTCCCTTATGCTGAGGTCCACCATGCAGGTGGAAAATGTGTTTATGAAACAATAAAAGGATTATCCAGAAGGCATGATATATATCTCTTTTCCAGAATAGAACCGCATGAACTAAGATTTGTAAATGAAATGGAGGCCTTTTGCAAGGATATTAAACTCTACACATTCAAAACACCTCATAAGAGCAATCCCCTGAAGACCTTGTTCGTTATTGCATCATATCTTGTTCTTGCCATAAAGGCTAATGGAATTGCTCGTAAAGGGAGCTTTGACATAGTGCAGATAGAACATACAGAAACCGGCCTTTTCATAAAAAAGGTGAAAGATGCCTTAATGATTCTGGATGCCCATGATGCAATATCAAAGCCTGCCGAAAGAAAATATCTCGCTTCACGACGGGGCACTCAAAGATTTATAAGCTGGTTAAAATGGCAGATTATCAGAAAAGTAGAGGTATATATCGCGAGGAAATTTGATATCATCTTTACCAAATCCCGAATAGATAAAGATATCCTCCTCAAGCTCGCCCCAAATTTGAAGATAAATATAAGCCCTCACCCGGCTGAAATCTGCAAAAACTCATTCAATATTATGAGAGAAGAAGGTATAATACTCTTTGTCGGTGCAATGCACAGGGATGTGAATCAGGATGCGGTAATCTATTTTTATAAAAATGTCCTTCCTCTTGTAAGACAAGAGATGCCGGATATTAAATTTTATGTAGTGGGCAACAGCCCTCCTGAAAATATTAAAGATTTGGCAGTTAAAGACAAGAACGTTATTGTAACAGGGTATGTTAAGAGTTTAACGCCATACTATCATAAAACCACACTCTTTGTTTCTCCTATCCTGATAGGAGGCGGCATCATAGCGAAGAATATAGAAGCCATGGCACATGGTCTCCCCGTAGTCACTACCTCTATAGGCAATGAAGGGATAGAGGCTGTTCCTGGACAGGACCTCTTTATTGCCGATACACCGGATGAATTCTCTAAAAAAGTTACGCTGTTATTAAAAGACAAAGATCTGAGAACTAAGATTGGGGAGGCAGGAAAAAGATTCGTAATGGAGCAGTTTAACCTTGAACAAGTGATTGAAAAAATAGATATGGTATGGCGTCAACCCTTTAATTATAAGAGAATGGTTTAAAAACCTTCCGGTTGCAGATGTTGTAAAAAATGGAGAAAATGGTATATTGGGAGTATTAATTAATTTCGAAGCCTTACCACAGAGTTTACTGAAGTATCTTGAGAATTAAGGACTTACCGGATGTGGATAGGTTATTGAAACTTGAGGAGGGATATTAAAATTGAAAGGTATAATCCTTGCAGGCGGAAGCGGCACACGGCTTTATCCGGTAACAAAGGCTGTCTGCAAACAACTGTTGCCTATTTATGACAAACCAATGATTTATTATCCTTTATCGGTATTGATGCTTGCCGGCGTAAGGGACATCCTAATAATATCTACTCCGCATGATCTGCCGAGATTTAATGAGATATTTAAGGATGGTTCCCAGTTAGGATTAGGTTTTTCGTATAAAGAGCAACCTAATCCAAACGGCATTGCAGAGGCATTTATATTAGGAGAGAAGTTCATAGGTGATGACAACGTATGTCTGATACTGGGCGATAATATTTTTTATGGCCATGGATTAACTGATTTGCTGAAAAAGGCTGTTAAAGATGTAACAACAAATGGAGGGGCTATCATATTTGGCTGTTATGTCAATGATCCTCAAAGATACGGGGTCATTAATTTTGATAGGAATGGCACAGCCATCTCTGTAGAGGAAAAGCCCAAAATCCCCAAGTCAAATTATGCGGTAACCGGCCTGTATTTCTACGATAATGAGATTGTTGATATTGCCAAAAAACTTAAACCTTCGTTAAGAGGTGAACTTGAAATAACTGATGTAAATAGAGAATATCTGAAAAAAGGTAAGCTCGGGGTTGAACTGCTTGGCAGGGGCTATGCATGGCTTGACACAGGAACACACGAAAGCCTTCTTGAAGCAGGAGAATTTATTGCCACTATAGAAAAAAGACAAGGTTTAAAGATAGCATGTATAGAAGAGATTGCATATTTTTTAGGTTATATAAACAAAGAGCAGCTTTTAAGACTGGCAGCGCCCTTTAAAAAGAACGGTTATGGGCAATATCTTTTAAATTTGGTTGAATAGATTTAAACCTCAGACAGTCTTTATATGCCATTTGATTTTAAGAAGCAAATAATCCCTGAAATTATACTCATAAAGCCCGACGTTTTCACTGATGAGAGAGGGTATTTTATGGAGGTTTATAAACATTCAGCATTTGCAAAGGCAGGCATAGTAGAACGCTTTATTCAGGATAACTGTTCAAAATCATCACAATTTGTTCTGAGAGGTCTGCATTACCAAAAGAATCCCAAGTCACAGGGGAAAATAGTGTACTGTTTAAAGGGAAAGATATTTGATGTGGTTGTTGATATAAGAAGAGGGTCCCCAACATATACACAGTGGCTTAGCATTGAGCTGTCTGAAGATAACAATTTAATGCTTTACATACCCCCCGGCTTTGCACATGGTTTCATTGTTTTGAGCAAAACAGCAGAAGTTATATATAAATGCACAGAGGAATACTCGCCTGAAGACGAAAGGGGGATTATCTGGAACGACCCTGACATTAAAATCAGCTGGCCCGTTGAAAATCCAATCGTTTCGCAAAAGGATAAAAGGCTGCCGGCATTAAGAGGTGCTGACAATAATTTCCGCTATTAAACCGGGGATCAATGTGAACATCTTAATAACAGGAGCAAGCGGTCAACTTGCAATGGAGTTTCAGAGGCATCTTAAAACGGCTGATTATTATAAGGTGGCCGCACTTGATAAAAAAAACTTGGACATATCTGACTCAAAAAAAGTTTCGGAAGCCATTTCACATTACAAACCCACCATAGTTTTGAATTGTGCTGCATATAATCAGGTAGATAAGGCTGAAGAAGATTCTGATACAGCCTTCAGGGTAAATGCCGCCGGAATAAAAAATCTGGCATTCTCATGTAAGAAAAATAATGCCTTGTTGGTCCATTACAGCACAGACTATGTATTTGATGGGGCAAAGGAAGATTTTTATACAGAAGATGATACCCCAAATCCGATTAATAATTATGGGAAAAGCAAATTTACTGGTGAGAAATTCTTGATAGAAGAAACAGATAACTTCTTGTTATTCAGGGTAAGCTGGGTATTTGGGCAGGGTAAACAAAATTTTCTTTATAAATTATCAGACATGGCAAAGAAAAATAATATGCTGAAGATAGTATGCGACCAGGTCTCTGTCCCAACCTATACTGAGGATATTGTGAGAGTTACCATATCAGCGATAGAAAAGGGTGTAAAAGGCATATATCATTTAACCAACAGCGGATATGCTTCAAGATACGAAGTTGCTCGGTATTATTTTGAAAAAATTAAACTTCGCAAATTATTACTTCCTGTAACTTCCGATCATTTTCCTGTGGTTGCTAAGAGGCCTTATTTTTCAGCCATGTCTAATTCTAAACTTTCAAATGCTTTGCAACAGGAAATTCCGGATTGGAAGGATGCTATTGATAGATTTGTTAACTGGATGGGGAAATAAATGGAAAAGTTACTGGTTACAGGTGGTGCAGGGTTTATAGGAAGCGAATTTGCACGGGAGTGTGTAAAAAGGGGATATGATATTATAATGGTTGATAACCTCACCTATGCCGGAGATGTGGAAAGGGTCAATGAGGTTGAGAAGGGTATCAGGTTTTATAAAGGAGATATTATAAACAGGGATTTCATAGGTCATGTATTCAAAACAGAGAAACCTGATATGGTTGTCCACTGGGCAGCAGAAAGCCATGTGGACAGGAGCATACTGGATGCAGCGCCCTTTCTGGAAACCAATGTGCTTGGCACGTATATTCTTCTTGAGGCGTCAAGGGCATATGGTGTTAAGCGGTTTATAAATGTATCTACAGATGAAGTATATGGCGAGCTTGGGAATGACGGGCAGTTTTATGAAACAACAGCCCTTAACCCCAATTCCCCTTATTCTGTAAGCAAGGCATCGGCTGATATGCTTGGAAGGGCGTACCACCGAACATACGGCCTTCCTGTAATAACAGTAAGGCCGTCCAATAACTACGGTCCATGGCAGTATCCTGAGAAGTTCATACCCGTAATCATACTTAAGGCATTAAATAACGAAAGGGTCCCTGTATATGGAAAGGGGGAAAATATAAGGGAATGGCTGTTTGTTTCTGACTGCGCTGATGCGGTATTTTTAATTATGGAGAGAGGTGATATTGGCGAGGTCTATAATATAGGCAGCGGGGAAGAGAGAAAGAATATAGAGGTGGCCGAACATGTTTTGAAATTATTGGGGAAGCCCGCGGACCTCATAGAGTTTACCAGAGACCGTTTAGGCCATGATTTCAGATATTCCCTAAACTCCGAAAAGATAAAGGATAATCTTGGATGGAAAGCAAAGGTAACATTTAATGACGGCATAGAAAAGACAGTAAGGTGGTATCTGGATAATATGAAATGGTTAAAGGGGAAAATGGAATATCTCGGCAAATACTGGAAAAAGGTCTACAGATAATAATAAATACCTTTGACAAGGAGGCGGATATTTGCATGCACCGCTGGTTTCTGTTGTCATCGTTAACTGGAACGGTTTGAGGTTTCTTGAGAGATGTCTGCCATCATTGTTTAACCAGACATGGCATGATTTTGAAGTAATAATGGTTGATAATGGCTCAAGTGACGGCTCTGTACGGTTTGTAAAGGATAGATACCCACAGGTTACTGTCATAGAAAATAAAGAAAACCTCGGTTTTGCAATTGCCAATAATCAGGGGATGAATGCTGCAAGAGGTAAATATATAGTCCTCCTTAATAACGACACTGAGGTTGACAGTGACTTCCTTAAAAGACTTGCTGGAAAGGCTGAGTCATCTCCACCAGATGTCGGCATGTGGGCGTGTAAGATACTATCCCTGCATGACCATGCAATTATCGATTCTGTCGGTGGCCTGCTGATTTCCAGCAGCAGCATTGCGAAGGGGCGGGGACGGAATGAACTGGATGTAAAGCAATACGATGGCCTTGAGGAGGTATTTATCCCCAGCGCATGTGCAGCCATGTACCGAAAGGATATGCTGAACAAAGTGGGTTTTTTTGATGAGGACTTCTTTGCCTATTGCGAGGATACAGACCTCGGCTTCAGGGCCAGACTTGCCGGCTGGAAGACTATATCTGTGCCGGATGCAGTAGTCTATCATTACTATTCAGGGACAACAGGCAGATACAGCCCCATGAAGGCATATCTTGTGGAAAGGAACCACATATGGGTTGTGCTGAAAAACTTCCCTCTTCCAAGGCTTATACTCTTTCCGGTCAGTACCATCTGGAGATATCTGTTGCAGGTATATGCAATTCTTATACGGAAAGGGGCAGGAGGAAGATATGTGGACGATTTTTCAAAGGCGAGCCTGATAGGGATAGTATTAAAGGCCTACTTGAGTGCCTTTAAAGGCATGCCGGGAATGCTGAGAAAAAGACGGTATATCCAGGCCAGAAAGACTGCTTCAAGCAGAGAAATCAGCAGATGGTTTAAAGAATACGGTCTCAAGATGAGCAAGCTCGTCCTCCAGGAATAGACAATGAACAGGATATTGGTTATAACACCCGCGTATAATGAGGCCGAGAGCATTGAAGATGTAATATCTGCCGTCAAGAAAGAACTGCCAGGTGCGGACATACTTGTCATTAACGATGGGTCAGCGGATGCCACAAGCCAACTTGCCAGAGGGCTTGGTGTAATGGTTGCAGACCTTCCATATAATATGGGAATAGGCGCTGCCATGCAGGCAGGATACAGATATGCGGCAATGCACGGCTATGACATTGCTGTCCAGGTGGACGCAGACGGACAGCATCCGCCTGACCAGATAAATAATCTGGTTGCCCCGCTTATGGAACAAAAGGCGGATATGGTGATAGGTTCAAGATTCCTTGGGGAGGTGAAATACTACCCCTCTTTTGCAAGACACCTTGGTATGAAAATCTTTGCATTTGTAGTATCTGTAATGACCGGCCGGAAGATAACTGATACCACTTCAGGTTTCAGGGCTGCCAATAAAGGCGTAATAAGGTTTTTTGCCGATAATTACCCTGAAGACTATCCTGAGGTGGAGGCAATAGTATTGCTCCGGAAGGCAGGGTTTAATATAATAGAAACGCCTGTCAGGATGGAGGCGAGGGCTGGCGGCGTATCCTCAATAACCCCTTTACGCAGCCTTTATTATATGGTAAAGGTCCTTCTATCAGTGTTTGTAGATATGCTTAAAAAGGTTGAGAGGTAGTACTTTGCAGATTGTCCAGGTTTTTGCAATTATCTTCAGCCTCGGTATCCTGGTGGGTGTCGTTGACCTCATAAGGCGGGGTATGCTCAAGGAGCAGTATGCGCTCCTCTGGCTTGCATCAGCTATTGTTCTGCTTGTGCTTTCCATGTGGAGGGGGCTTTTGGATACCATTGCGCTTGCAGTGGGTGTTGCATATCCTCCGGCCCTCCTCTTCCTCGTGGCCTTTCTGTTTCTCCTGCTCATAGTGCTGCATTTTTCAGTGATAATATCCTCCATCAGCGAAAAGAATAAAAAACTCAGCCAGGAAATTGCCATACTTAAGACACTCTTTGAAGAATATAAAAAGAAAGGTAGCGGGAATTAGACTATCTCACCCTCCCCTTAATCCCCTCCCATCAAGGGAGGGAGAAAGTAGTTGGTGAAACATTAAGGAGAAAAACAGATGAATATTGAAAAGGTCTTTGAAGGCAAAAGATTTCATTTAATTGCAGGCTCTCTCATTGCCATATTAACACTCATAGTTTATTCCAATACATTTCATGCCAGCTTCCACTTTGATGATACGCAGCAGATTGTAGAGAACTATAAAATAAGGAACTTAAGCAACCTGCCTGATATAATAGATGACCAGCGTGGTATAGCAATGGCTGCCTTTGCCATTAACTACGCTATAGGCGGACTAAATGTTGTCGGATATCATATTGTAAATCTTGCCATCCATATAGTAAACGGAATACTATTATATTTGCTCATTTTTCTGACGCTTGACCGCATTGATTCCCTTAAAGATAAGGCAAAAAAACTGGCAATCTATACAGCGCTGCTTTTTACCGTACATCCGATACAGACACAGGCAGTGACTTACATTGTCCAGAGGATGGAGATACTTGCCTCAATGTTTATACTAATAGGTATCTTGCTCTTTATAAAAGGCGCAGAGACAGAAAAGATATATGTAAGGGTTTTATTGTATGGAACTGTAGCCTTTTCATATCTTCTCGGTTTTTATTCCAAAGAGATTGCTATTACCCTTCCCGCCATTATATTCCTTTATGATTATTGTTTTCTCTCAAACGGCGATATAAAAAAGTTGATAAGCAGGCTCCCCCTCTATGCTGTCTTGTTGACGATGCTGGCCTTTCTTGCCACACGGACCCTCGTCGGCCTTCAGGAAACCCCCGGTGGACCAGGAGGAGGCGCAGGCGGAGGAGCCTCAGCAGGTTTTGGCGTAGAGAGCATAAGTCCAAAAGAATATCTTTTTACACAGTTCAATGTGCTTGTATATTACATTACGCTGCTTCTTGTGCCGATAAATCAAAACCTTGATTATGACTTCCCTATATCAAAGAGCCTCTTTGAGATGCCTCTTGTAAAGGAGGGAACCGTATTAAATTATCCTATACCACCGGCATTTGTATCCCTTATCATTCTCTTGGCTATTATTGGATTTGCCTTGTATCTTCTTACGCTTCACGCTTCACGCTTCACGCACTACGGCCGGTTGATCGCCTTCTTTATCCTCTGGTTCTTCATTATATTATCACCCACATCAAGCTTCATACCCATAATAGATGTGATATTTGAACACAGGCTGTATCTTGCTTCTGTTGGTTTCTTTTTGCTGTTCAGCCTTGCCTTTGACACGATTTTTGAGCGGTTGGGGAAGAGCCGGAATCCGGAATAGTGAAAAGAATGCAGGATGACATACTATGTGGAATCTGCAGGAGAGCGACCGGGGTTTTATATGAATATTCCAAAGGAAATACGGGAACAGGCCATGGCGCAGATGCAGGGGGCGATGGCATTGCATGTGGCCTATATAGGCATATACAACGGCCTTTTCAGCGCTATTGCTGAAATGAAGACGGCTAATCCTG